>SESH01002068.1_pt1 | contig 23145 bp, 22 predicted proteins | sample 3171561 | NCBI WGS metagenome assembly SESH01 (sample SAMN10866947, study PRJNA518727) | freshwater metagenome | biome: subpolar coniferous forest; feature: holomictic lake; material: water; isolation source: holomictic Lake 442 2011 16.5 m and 2014 13 m | place: Canada: near Kenora, Ontario
ACAGTTTTGCCTGTCTTCGCGCTTCGCCAAATTCCGGAGGTTCAGGGCGGGCTGGTGGCCATCGACCCGCATACCGGCCGGGTGCTGGCCATGAGCGGCGGTTTCAGTCCGAGCATGAGCCAGTTCAACCGGGCTACTCAGGCGATGCGCCAGCCCGGCTCGGCCTTCAAGCCATTTGTCTACCTGACCGCACTTGACAACGGTTTCACGCCCTCCTCGCTGGTGTTGGATGCGCCGTTTGCCCACGACCCCGGATTTGGCCAGCCGATTTGGCGGCCCGAAAACTATCATCAAAAATTCTATGGCCCGACCCCGCTCCGAGTCGGGATCGAAAAGTCGCGCAACCTGATGACTGTGCGCCTTGCTGACAAAATAGGGATGGGCAAGGTCAAGGCAACAGTCGAAAAGTTCGGCATCATCGACAACTTCCAGCCCTACCTGCCGATGGCACTCGGGGCGGGCGAGACCACCGTGCTGCGCCTGACCACCGCCTACGCCATGCTTGTCAACGGTGGCAAGAGAATCACCCCAACCTTCATCGACCGCGTCCAGGACCGTAAGGGCAAAACTATTTATCGCCACGATGACCGGCCATGCGAAGACTGTACCGGGCTGGTCTGGAAGGCGACGATGGAAGCTCCCACCGTACCAGACACCCGCGAACAGATCGAGGACCCGCGCACCTGCTATCAGATCGTCAATATTATGACCGGCGTGGTCCAACGGGGAACCGCATCCAGGCTGGCAGCACTCGGAAGACCTTTGGGCGGCAAGACCGGAACCACCAACGATAGCAACGACGTTTGGTTCGTCGGCTTCACCCCGGATTTGGTGGTCGGGCTCTATGTTGGCTTCGACCAGCCACGCACACTTGGCGACAAGGAGACCGGCGGCTCGACTGCGGTGCCGATCTTCGAACACCTGATTGCCGAGGCGTTGAAGGACAAGCCGGCCATCCCGTTCCGGGCTCCACCGGGATTGCAGTTCGTGCGCGTTAACCCCGAAACCGGGCGCCCGGCAGAACCAGGAGCTAAAAAGGCGATATTGGAAACGTTTCTTCCTGGTACGGCACCAAACGAGGCCGACAACACCGTCCTGGGCGAGTCGTCCGGATCGTCTGAATTTCCCGGAGATGGTGACACCATCAACCCCGATAGCGACCCCTCTTTGGCCGTTGACGGCGGTATGGAAACCTATCCCACGGGAACCCCAAGGCCCTATGGTCAGAGACCCGCCGCTGCCACCGGCCCCGGCTCCGGCCCCGGCGGCACGGATTCAGGCGGGCTGTATTAGGGCTGTATTAATCGGCCGAAGGATATATTTGGGTTGAGCGCGGCCCTTGATTGCAGATACTGGAATGACGCGAAGTTGAAGTACAACATACCATGCTTATCCGGTTAAGACTCACACCCACTATATGTGGTAGTTCGTTTTTGTAAGAAATGGCGATTTTACACCAGATCGCTGCCGCCGACAAAACTATCTACAATCTATCCCAAATCTATCCCCAAACTATCCATAGTAGATATGGGCTTTTCCAGCTAGGCAAGCAGCATACAGGGAATGCCAGTTTCTCGTATCGTCCACCTTCGAATATATGCTAGATTACTTGCTTGTTCTGGCCTGCTCATGCCAAGATCACGCGAGGGCGCGCTCGACTTGGCGCGGAGGGGTGTTGGCGCTTCGGAGTATGCTGGTGAGTGACACAACGTTTCATGGACCGCAAGCTAGATATTGGAAGCAATTTACGGAGTTGAAGACGGCGAGTATTTTGCTGCGAAAATATCGAGATCATCAATCGCGGTGGATTAGGTATATCGGTATTACAAAAGCGGTAGCCACGAGTTCGACAATAGCTGGCTGGGTCATTTGGAAGGATTACGCCATTATATGGGGGATTATTATAGGCATATCCCAGCTCTTTGATGCCGTAAAGGATTATGTTCCCCAACAAAACCATCGCAGGGCGGCCAGTGAACTCGCAGCCTTGCTTGAGAGCCTTTTCATAGATGCTGCGGATGATTGGAATTGCATTTCTGAGGGCCAACTGACCAGCCAAGAAATAACGAAAAAGTGGCAGAAATTAGCGCGACTACAAATGGAAGCGGAAAAGAAGTACTTTTCTGATAGCCTCGAATTGAGTGATACCTTGAAGAAATCGGCCATTAGCGAATCTCAGATGCACTTTCTTGCGACCTATGGTTAAGGAGGTCTGAAATGAAAAAACCGCTTTATTCGACGCCGAATGATGAGCTTTTTGGAAAAAGTATCTTGTTTTCCGAAACGCTAAATTTCCCAATGCCGTCATGGGTACGCGATCCCTTGGCGTCGGGCTCTCAGCAAGGTCTAGAGCCGAAACTATCAAGCGACACCCCAGATCCGAGCCGATATCGCTCATGCGTCACGGGCCCGAAAGACCAAGTCGAGCCGAAGCGCCGTTTCAGCGCTAGTCGCTTCGGTGCCACTGCCCTTTGTCGATTAAAGGATATGTGAGTTCGCGTCAGCCCTCTTGTTTTTCAGCCGCCCAAGTGGTCTTAAAGACTTGGCATCAACCTTTCCTGCCATGAGGAGACCGCCATGCGTGCGGAGATCGAAGCGGCGGCCAACGAGATCAGAAGCTCGTTGACCCTGCTGAGGAGGCATCTTTGACTGGGACAATGCACTTCGGCGTTTCGAGGAAGTAAACACCTTCTCCGAGGACCCCAAGCTGTGGGACGACCCGACTCGGGCCCAGGCAGTGATGCGCGAGCGCACGCATCTGGACACCGCGATAACCGGGTATCGCGTCTTGGAACAGGAATTAGCCGACAGCCTCGAGTTGATCGAGATGGCAGACGCCGAAGACGATGCCTTGGTGGCGGCCGACGCCGAGCGCACCTTGGCCGGGCTTCAGGCGCGGGCGGCTAGACTGGAGCTGGAAAGCCTGCTCTCGGGCGAGGCCGACGGCAACGATTGCTACCTTGAGGTCAATGCCGGGGCCGGTGGTACCGAGGCGCAGGACTGGGCCGAGATGCTGCTGCGCATGTACCTGCGCTGGGCGGAACAGCACGGATGCACGACCGAATGGCTGGAAGAATCAGGTGGTGAGGAGGCCGGGCTAAAATCGGCAACGATCCAGATCAAGGGCACCAACGCCTATGGCTGGCTCAAGACCGAGGCCGGGGTACATCGGCTGGTGCGAATCAGTCCCTTCGACAGCCAGGCCCGCCGCCACACCAGCTTTGCCAGCATCGCGGTAAGCCCGGTCATCGACGACCGCATCGTGGTCGAAATCGACGTGAAGGACTGCCGGATTGACACCTACCGAGCGAGCGGTGCTGGCGGCCAGCACATCAACAAGACCGACTCGGCGGTGCGCATCACCCATCTACCCACCAACACCGTGGTTCAGTGCCAACAGGAGCGCTCCCAGCACAAAAACCGCTCCAAGGCTTGGGATATGCTGCGGGCACGGCTTTATGAGGCCGAAATAAAGAAACGCGAGGAGGCCTCCGCCGCACTGGAGGCAACCAAAACTGAAATCGGCTGGGGGCACCAGATTCGCAGCTATGTGCTCCAACCCTACCAGATGGTCAAGGACCTGCGCACAGGCGTGGAAACCTCGAATTCGGGGGCTGTACTCGACGGCGACATTGACCGCTTTCTCGCAGCGGCGCTGGCATCACGCATCAAGGGGCAAGCAGAAGAACTGGAATAACGCTTATTCGGGCATAACGCTTTATCGAGAGGATTTGGCCATGACAAAGCCGGCGGTCATGCTGCCGACCCTTACTTTACTATTGTTTGCCGCCGTTGGATCGGCTGTAGCAAGCTCTATCTCTCGTTGTCCCGGCATCATGCCTCCAGAAATGGCCGGCCCCACCATTGAGGGCATCCAGCGCCAGTTGCTGCAACTCGGCTACCGACCCGGAAGCAATGACGGTCGACTTGGCAGACAAACCCGAGCCGCCATCAGCGCCTACCAGCGCAACGCGGGACTGGCTGAGGATGGCTGTCCTAGCCTCGACCTTCTCAACCAGATGAGCTTTGCCGCCCCGCCCCAGGCCATGCATAAAAACGCAGTCACCGCTTCACCGGTTCAGGAGGCGCAGCGATTGCTTACCGACAAGGGTGTTTACAGTGGCCCGGTCGACGGCAAACTCGGCCCAATGACCAAGGACGCAATCAAGAAGTTCCAGCAGGCGCGCGACCTGCCGGTTACAAGTCAAGCCGATTTCCCGACCCTGACCGCGCTGCGGGATACTCGGCGCTGACACTCGGGGCGCTACCCAGCGGCCCTTATCGGCCGCTAAACACTCCTTGCATCCCGAGTTGATAGGTCTCGCCCGTGAGGTGACTTTCCAACAGTTCGGACATGTTTGCCGGTAAGGGCTTGCCGTCAATGGCCTTCAGCTCGGCATGAAGCCGGGAAAGCGGGTTGGCGCTGGCGATGGCGATAAAATGGTCGGCACCGAACGGCGGCGTAACCTGGAGCGGGAGCCTGAAGGGCACACCTGGAGCAATGGTCAAGGAGTCACGACGCTTGCCATCGGTAACCGGGTAGACGAAATTAACCGCGCCGTCCGACGCGAGGTTGAACAACGTAAAATAGGGATGCTGAATGCCATCGGCCAGCAAAACGATGCGAGCACCCAGACGATAAGTGACATCATCCGGCTCCAGCCGCATCTGCATGGTCATGTGCCCGGTGTCATGCTCCAGCACGCGCAACACCGCCCATTTATTAATGACGCCCTGGACTCGTAACATTTGCGCATCAATGCTTCCGCCGCCCACGGTTGCAATCAATTCGTCAACAGGATTAAAAACCTCACCAGTGCTAACGTTCCAGCTGAAACGGCCAGTAGTTTTCAGGGTAGCCGGCACAATTCCGCTCAAGCCCTGGTAGAACTTGTCCGGGTCGGTACCGCCGAGATTATTAATTATCAAGGGAATTGGATCGGCTTTCGCGGCATTGAAAGGACAAAACATCAAGTTCAGGGTGCCCAGCAAAACGGTCGCTACCGCAGCCATTCGCCGCAGCGAAATTATCATGGCATATCTCCACATTAATTACCGGCGCATAAAAACCGCTCCACATCAACTTTTTACACCAAGAAGGGCCGCCGCATGAAGAACAATCCCCGCACCCCCTGTGATTTTAGTCAGTTAGATTCGCAAACCACCCCTGCGACCTCCGGCCCGGTATCCCCAACTCGATTTCCCCAGCCTATCGATACGCCGCCTACTATCATAATCAACCTTAGCATAACAGCGTAATATATTGAAATATCAGAGTAATTTGAAATATTTCGCCGAAAGAAGCCCCGTGAGGGCTAAAATGTAAGGCGTGAGGCGCGGCAAGTGTTGCCAAATAACGTCACCTCTTAAGAAGACGCTGCAACTAATTGAGAATTATGATTTCTTTTGGGCGATCACGGGGTACTCTGCGCCAGCCTCAACGGCACGGCAAGCGGACGGTTCCCATGACCAACCAACATCAATTCGTGACCAGTATAGAACAGATCAACGAACAGATGACGACTCGCTTCGGGGCGCTGGAGCAACGACTCCAGGCGCTCGAGGGCGACACCGCCGAACTACGCTCGCTGTTGCGGGCAATTATCGCCGGCATCGAGCGTTTGAGCGCCCGCCTACCGAGCGATTGCACCGAAAACTCATTCGACATTGAGGAGCAAGATGACGGCTTCCTCACCGCGCCACCAGGCCAATTCCTTCACTAGATGGCGGCGGCGAAACCCAGCTCTCGGGCATCAGGATCGCCGATCAGGATGCCGACCGAGGGGGGAGTAAGGGGGAGTGAGAGGGAGTAATGGGGAGTGAGGGGGAGTGAGCCACGAACCAGCATCGGCGCCAATCCGGTCACAAACAAGTGATGGCGGCAGTGTACGGGAAGTACAGTTATGGCGCTCGAGATAATGCCCAAGCTTTCGATCAGCGTCCTGAATATGACAGCCAAACCATTTTGCCAGAAAGCTCAAGAGAAAAGCGCACATGTCGCTATTTACACGGAGCTGATTGCTGACGTTTTCGAACTTGCGAGAAAAATTGATGTGCATGATCTTGTGTCGCGAAAAATCAGGGTACAAGCTCTCGCGCATGAGCCGCTCCTCGTAAGAAAAATGCTGCTTGGTATAGTCCAAAAGTTCGTCGAGGGCACTGCGAATTTGATCATCAGTCCGGGTGGCGTTGACTGCTATGGCAAATTCGTTGAATAATGACAGCAACTTACGGTGTTCATCATCAATGCCGTCATTGCCTGTGGCGAGAGCATCGCGCCAATGTATCAACTCCCAGCGCCCGTCGAACTCATGCCCGTCGAACTCGGCTGGTGAATTCATGGTTGCGGTCGGCATCCACATGGCCCGTCTCAATTTTTCCAAAACAGGTTCAGTTAGTATTTGCTCCGCATGACCGAAGCCAAGCGAAGGCATTCACCTTACAATACCTGCCGACTATATGCTTTCATGAATAGATGGCAACTCATTGCCGTTCATAGCGACAATTTGCCTCACATCAGGGTGTGGAAAACAAATCATTGATCACAAAATCAAGCAATTAGGTTAACCTGCCGTCAATATGATCGCGCAATTATTAGAAGTAATTAGAGCTAATCCCGGAACTTATAATTAATACTTTGGTAACCTAAATCCGGACTTTTCTCCAGATTTTCCGCCGCTGCGCCGCGCTCGGCTCTGGACGGCCTGCGGCAGTGGTGTCATAGTGTGATCCATTCGCTAGTTGTTTCGCAGATGCCCCGCTTTCCTTGAACCAGATGTGCCCCGCTTTCCTTGAACCAGATATGTGATGTACGGCAATGTTTGACCTGACCGCCATTCTGACCAAATTGGACTGTATGCAGATACACGTGTTCACATGGCGCAAGGGCGTCCTTGTCGGCACCGATGGTACCGGCAATCGCTATTACAAGACCCGGCGGGTCAGACCCGGCTACCGTGAACGGCGCTGGGTTCTATATAATGGTGAATTTGAGGCCACAAAAGTACCGCCTGAGTGGTATGGGTGGCTACACCACCTAGACGCCGAGCCTTTGACTGAGAAAAGTTCAACCAATAAGCCGTGGTTGAAGCCGCATGAATCCAACCTGACCGGCACCGCTGCGGCTTACCGGCCTCCTGGACACCCGTTAAAGGGTGGACAGCGCCCGAAGGTCAGTGCCGATTATGAGCCGTGGGTTCCGGGCTGACCACCTTAAATGCCCAGTCGGAGTTGACTTGTTCCATGCATAGAAATGTCATCGAGACCGTGCTCGGCGCCGTGGTGCTTTTGATTGCCGGTTTTTTCCTGGCCTTCGCCTATTCCAGTGCGGATTTGCACAAGGTCAAGGGCTACGAACTGACCGCCCACTTCACCAGCATCGGTGGACTGCAAAATGGTGCCGATGTTCGCATCAGCGGCGTCAAGGTCGGCAGTATAGCGAGCCTTACCCTGGACCCCAGCAGTTTCCTCGCTGTGGTGCATCTATCGGTGGACCCATCGATTAAACTACCACGCGACACTGTTGCACTTGTGGCAAGCGAAAGCCTGCTAGGTGGCAAGTATCTTTCGCTGGACCCGGGAGGTGATCCCGAGCACCTCGCCCCAGGCGGCCGTATCGAATACACTCAGTCCACCCCAGGCTTTGAACAATTGCTTGGTCAAGTCATCTTCAGTTTGCAAAGCATTGGCAAGCCGGCGCCAGGTGCTGATGCCGGAGCCGGTGCAGCGGCAACCCCCGCCAAGAAGTAAAGGCACAAACTAGACCAAATAATCAGCCAACCGCAAAGCTGGAACGGTACCCGCCGAACCGGTGGGTTTCGGGTTCCAGGCCACCCCGGCAAGTTTGGCCATTACTCCGGCCTGTTCGCTCAGGTCTTTTAATAAGCCGGTTGTCTTAGCATCCTTGGAGGCAAGACCGGTAAGCTTTGGCAAGCTGTCGTTGAGGGAACCCAGCGCTTTAGCCAACGAAGCCTGGTAGGGCTTGAGCGCCGGGTCGGCTTGCCCGGCCTTGACGCCGCCGCTTGGCGTTTTGACAGCCTCAACCGCTTTGAACAAAGTGCTTATAACTTGCTCGGCCTGCGAAGCCATGTCGGCGACTCGGGTGGAACTCCGAGCCTTAATCGCACTGTCGGTTTGAAGTCTGATCGACTCCGCGACCTGACCCGCGATGGCGATCTGGTTCTTTGGCTTGTTTGAGAGACCAAGGTCGACCACCGTGGCGATGATCGGGTGCCCCTGTTTATCGGTTGCAAACGAATATGTCGGAATTCCACCCCCTAGCAAACTACTTCCGGGCAAACGGCCCCCCGACAAACTACTGCTGGCGCTTGTTGCCGCCTTGCCAAGCCAATATGGACTAACTTGCCCGATCGCCGTCATTACTGCCTCCATGCCCGGCAGCTTTTGCCGCAATCATGGCCAAAGCTGGGACAAAATTAGCCGCTAACTTCACTTGGAAGTAAATCCCGCAAAAACCATGCCGCCCGCACCGCCACCACCTCCTTTCGCGCCGCAACATTTTATCCAGATAGAGTTACCAAAAGTTAACCTCGATATAGTAGATTACAGTAGTAAACGGCGTGACGCCGACACAGGCGTATTCTCGCTGACGGCATTTTTCATTCGCGCACAACCACCGGGCACCGGCCATGAGCGTTCGTAACCTTGACTCCCTGTTGAAACCGAATTCGGTGGCATTGATCGGTGCCAGCCGCCGGCCCAACTCGATCGGCGCGGTAGTAGCCAGAAACCTGTTCCATGCCGGTTTCGACGGCCCAATCATGCCCGTCAACCCCCGTGAAAAGGCCATCGAGGGTGTACTTACCTACAACTCGGTAGCAGAACTGCCGATCACGCCCGATCTCGCAGTTATCTGCACCCCACCCGAGTCGGTGCCGGGTCTGATTGCGGAGTTGGGGGCGCGCGGCACCAGGGCGGCGGTGGTGATCACTGCGGGTTTCGGCGAAATCGGTGCCGAGGGCCGAGCTCTGCAACAAAAGGTGCTAGACGCCGCCAAGCCGCACCAGCTGCGCGTTCTTGGCCCCAACTGCTTAGGCATCATGGTTCCGGGCAAGGGACTCAATGCCAGCTTCGTTCACGTCCAGCCGCTCAAGGGCGATGTGGCGCTGGTGGCCCAATCCGGCGCGGTGGTTACCTCGATGGTCGACTGGGCAACCAACCGCAAGATCGGGTTTTCGCACCTGATTTCGATGGGCAACAAGTCCGACGTTGATTTCGCCGACCTGCTGGATTATCTGGCCGCCGATCCTCAAGTGAGGGCCATCCTGCTTTATATTGAGGCGTTGAGCAACGCCCGCAAGTTCATGTCGGCCGCCCGCGCCGCAGCGCGGCAAAAGCCGGTGATCGTGATCAAGGCCGGACGTAGCGATGAGGCGGCCAAGGCGGCCAGCTCCCATACCGGCGCCCTGGCCGGTTCCGACCGGGTTTACGACGCCGCTTTCCGCCGCGCTGGCGTGCTGCGGGTCCGTGATCTCGACGAGTTGTTCGACGCGGTCGAGACGCTGGCCATGGGAGTGTCGGTCAAGGGCGGTCGCCGAGTCGGCCGCCGCCTCGCCATCCTGACCAATGGCGGCGGTATCGGCGTGCTGGCCACCGACTCGCTAATCGAGGGCGGCGGCCAATTGGCCAAAATCGGCCCCGATGCGATGGTAAAGCTTGACTCCTTCCTGCCGCCAACCTGGTCCCGCGGCAATCCGGTGGACATCATCGGCGACGCCTCGGCCAAGCGTTATGCCGACTCACTGTCGATCCTGTTGGATGACAGCGATGCCGATGGCTTCTTAGTGCTTAATTGTCCAACTGCGGTCGGCGACAGCTATTGGGCGGCCCAAGCGGTGATCGACACCATCACCAAACATGCCAACGGCAAGCAACGCCCCGTGCTGACTAGCTGGCTTGGCGAGGGCACGGCGCACCAGTCGCGCTCACTGTTTGCCGCCAACAGCATCCCGACCTATGACACCCCCGGCGACGCGACACGCGCATTCATGCATCTGGTTCAGTACAGCGCCAACCAAGAAACCCTGATGGAGACCGTGGACTCGATCCCCGAGGACTTCACGGTCGACGAAACCTGCGCGCGGGCGATCATTGATCGGGCTCTAGGCGAAAAGCGAGCTTGGCTAACCGAGTACGAAGCCAAGCAGGTGCTGGCCGCCTATGCCGTTCCGGTGGTCGACACTCGCCGTGTGACCTCCCCCGACGAGGCGGCAGAGGCCGCCCGCGCCATTGGCGGCCGAGTCGCGCTCAAGATTCTATCGTCCGACATTACCCATAAGTCGGATATCGGCGGCGTCGTGCTTGGCCTCTCCGACCCCGATCATGTACGCACCGAAGCCACCGAGATGATGGAGCGTTGCCGTCTGGCCCGCCCGGATGCGGCAATCGAAGGCTTCACCGTCCAGCAAATGGCGGTACGAGCCGGAGCCCATGAGTTGATCGTCGGCATGACCGACGACAGCATGTTCGGCCCGGTCATCCTGTTCGGCCATGGCGGCGTCAGCGTCGAGGTGGTGGCCGACCAAGCGCTGGCCCTTGCCCCTCTTAACCTCAACCTTGCCAGAGAACTAATCTCACACACCCGTGTCTACCGGTTGTTGCGTGGCTATCGCGACCGTCCAGCCGCTGCCATGGATGATATCGCGCTTACATTGATCAAAATCTCCCAACTGGTCACTGACTTTCCCGAGATCAGCGAACTCGACATCAATCCGCTGTTCGCCGACCACTCAGGCGTACTTGCGCTTGACGCCCGCATCAAGGTCGCAACGCCCAAGCGGAGCGGCTCATCTCGCTTTTCGATTTCGCCCTATCCCAAGGAACTTGAGGAAAAGGCCCGCATTCCGGATGGCAGCGAGTACCTGCTGCGCCCGATCCGACCCGAGGACGAAACCGGATTGCAGCGCCTGATCGAGCGCATGACGCCCGAAGACGTTCGGTTGCGTTTCTTCGCCCCTATGCGGCAGCTATCGCATCAAGCAGCGGCGCGCATGACCCAGATTGATTACGACCGTGAAATGGGCATCATCGCGGTAGCATCACCCTTTCGCGGCGCCAACGCCGACATCCAGGGCGCCGTCCGTATTGATATCGACCCCAAAAATCAGACGGCCGAGTTCGCAGTGATGGTTCAGAGCGATCTCAAGGGTCATGGCCTGGGCACCCTCTTAATGCGAAAAATCCTAGCCTACGCCAACTCCCGCAATATCCGCGAAATCTACGGCGAGGTCCTGCATGAAAACGTCAACATGCTCAACCTGTGCCGCGACCTCGGTTTCACCCACAAAAATAATCCCGATGAGCCCGGCGTAGTAGAAGTTCGCCTAAAACTCTCCTAAACTTCCATGCCAACGCGCGCCAGGGGCCTGCCGCCCCTGGTCGCCGAGTTATGTTTATGTGTTAACTCCAACTATTCAAAACCGCCATATAATTGCCCCGCTCAAACGCGACCGGGTTGGGGCAGCGCGCAAGGTCCATGCTGCCCCGCATCTGCCCGAGCGACTCGTACTCATGCGCCTCCAGCCACTCAGCAAGGCCGGTCCGCAGCTTGGCGAGGTGATCAGGTCCGTGCATGAGCAGGGCTGAAACCACCTGCACGGCGTGCGCACCGGCCATCACAGCCTTGACCACGTCGGCGACATTGTGAACCCCGCCGGAACAGGCAAGCGAAGGGCGGACCCGGCCGGACAGGATGGCAAGCCAGCGCAGCCGCAGCCGCAACTCCTGTGACGAGGACAGCTCGAGTCGCGGCACCACCTCCAACAAATCGATATCCAGATCGGGCTGATAAAAGCGGTTGAACAAGACAAAACCGTCAATACCGGTTGCCTCCAGCCGCCGCGCCAAACCGCCAAGCGCCGAAAAATACGGCGAAAGCTTGACGGCTACCGGAATCCGAACGGACTCCTTGACTTGACGAGTGATGTCAACAACGCGGTTGTCTACTGCGTCGCCGCTGTCGTCAAGGTTGGCCGCAACGAAGTAGACGTTGAGTTCCAAGGCATCAGCACCGGCTTGCTCAATCAGCCTAGCGTAATCAATCCAGCCCTCGCTGCTGACGCCGTTGAGCGAGGCGATTACCGGGACTCGGACGGCGGCCTTGATCTTGGCAACGTGCTCGAGGTAGCGCTCCGGCCCGAGCTTGAAGTTTTCAAGGCTGGGAAAGTATGACAGCGCCTCCGCGAAACTATCGGCCGGTCCCTCGGCCGCCCGCAAGGTTTGGAGCCGGTCGCGCTTGATCTGCTCTTCGAACATCGAGTGCATGACAATAGCTGCGGCCCCGGCATCCTCCAACCGGCGTACGGTGTCGATGTCGTCAACCATTGGCGATGCACCCGGCATCAGCGGGTGGGGCAGCTCGAAACCCAGATAGCGAGTGGTCAAATCCATGATGTATATTCTCTTGATTCATGGTTTCCAAAGACACCCGGCCTTTGGTCGGGTACGGGGGCGATGCCCTAGCCTAACTCACTTGCCATGAGGTTCCTTGAAATCGGCAACAAAGCGCAAGCGATCCATCCTCAGCCGGGCCTCGGCCTCGGCACGCTTGAGCAGCATCTTGTAGCGTTCGGGATTATCACCCTCGACAACGCGGAAGCGGGCTTCGTTGTGCATAAAGTCGGCAAGTTTAGCCTTGATCGGACCACTGTCCAGTACCAGCGGCTTTTCGCCCGCCGCCAACCGACGAGGATCATAGCGATAGAGCGGCCAGTGCCCGCTTTCCACCGCCAGCTTTTGCTGGTCCAAACCATGCGACAGATCATAGCCGTGGGCAATGCAATGGCTATAGCCAATCACCAGCGACGGACCATCATAGCTTTCCGCCTCCAACAGGGTCCGTACAGTCTGCTGATCCTTGGAACCGAAGGCGACCTGGGCGACAAAGACATTGCCATAGGACATGGCCATCATACCCAAATCTTTTTTGGCACTGGCGCGGCCGGCAATGGCGAACTTGGCCGAAGCTCCAAGCGGCGTCGCCTTTGACTGCTGACCGCCGGTGTTGGAGTAAACCTCGGTGTCCATCACCAAGATATTGACATTGGCACCCGACGCGATGACGTGATCAAGGCCGCCAAAGCCGATATCATAGGCCCAACCATCGCCGCCAAATATCCAAACACTGCGCGGCACCAGATTATCGGCGATCTCAAGGAGCCGGCGGGCCGTGATGCCGTCGATGGCGCCAAGCGCCGGCTTAAGCTCAGCCACCCGCTCGCGTTGAGCCTTGATCGAGACCTCGTCACGACCGGTGCCCACGAGCAACTCGGCCACCAACCGTTCGGGCAAAAGACCAGCCAGCGACTCGAGGCCGCTGCGGGCCTGGGCAGCCAACTGGTCATAAGCGGTGCGCAAGCCGAATCCATACTCGGCGTTATCCTCAAACAACGAGTTGGACCAAGCCGGGCCACGGCCGTTGGCGTCGCAGGTGTAAGGGGTGGTGGGCAGATTGCCACCATAGATCGACGAGCAGCCAGTGGCATTGGCGATCACCGCGCGGTCGCCAAACAACTGAGTGATTAACTTGATGTAAGGCGTCTCGCCACAGCCGGCACAGGCACCCGAAAATTCAAACAAAGGCTGGAGAAGCTGAACCTGCTTGACGTTAAGCGGAACCTTAAGACGATCGACCTCCGGCAGGGTGAGGTAATACTCGAAAGCGGCCCGGTTATCGGCGCCAACCGCGCTGATCGGCAGCATCTCCAACGACTTGCGCTTGGGGTTGGCTTTGTCCTTGCCCGGACAGACCGCGACACACAGGGTGCAGCCGGTGCAATCCTCGGGCGAAATCGCCAGCAAATACTTGGCGCCTGCAAACTCATCACCCTTATAATCAAGCGAGCGCATGGCAGCCGGAGCCGCAGCCAAGGCCTCGGGCGCGCAGGCTTTGACCCGGATCACCGAGTGCGGACAAACCATCGCGCACTTATTGCACTGGATGCACAGCTCAGGATGCCAAAACGGAACCTCGGTGGCGATGCCGCGCTTTTCATACTTCGCGGTGCCAACCGGCCAAGTACCGTCAACAGGAAAAGCGCTGACCGGCAGCGCGTCGCCGTGGCCACCAAGTATCAGCGCCGTAACCTTCTGGACGAAATCAGGCGCATGGCTTGGCACGGCGGGCGGGCGATCGTGGCTGGCGGTGGCCAGGGCCGGTACCGATATTTCAACCAAGTGCGACAGCGCGGCATCAACGGCGGCATGGTTGCGGCGAACGATCTCCCCACTATGCCGGCCATAGGACTTGTCGATGGCGTGCTTGATCTGGGTAACGGCATCGCCCTTGAGTATACCGGAAAGCGCGAAAAAGCAGGTCTGCATCACCGTGTTGGTACGCCGCCCAAGCCCGGCCTCGCTCGCCACATCGCTAGCATCCACCGCCCACAGCTTGACTTTCTTGTCGATCGCCTCCTGCTGCACCGAGCGCGGCAGGCTGGCCCACACCTCATTGGCACTACCCGGAGCGTTGAGCAGCACGGTAGCGCCGATAGCCGCATGCTCCAACACGTTCATCTGATTGAGCAATGGAAAATGGTGGCAAGCGACAAAACCGGCAGTGCGAATCAAGTAGGGAGCGCAAATCGGCTCCGGACTAAAACGAAGGTGTGAAACCGTCGATGCCCCCGACTTGCGGCTGTCATAAACGAAGTAACCCTGGCCATGCAGTCCGGTTTCCTCGTGAATAATCTTCAGCGAATTCTTATTGGCGCCGACAGTACCGTCAGAGCCAAGCCCAAAGAACAGGGCACGGATAGTCCCGGGCGGGTTAATGTCAAGCTGGTTGCCGGGCAAACCATCAAAGGCCAGCGAGCTTTTACCAACATCATCGTTAATACCGATGGTGAAGCGACGCTTCGGCTTCTCGCGTCCCAGCTCGTCAAACACCGCCCTAACCATGGTCGGGGTGAATTCCTTTGATGAAAGACCATAGCGCCCGCCGATCACCACCGGGTCAGCAATGAAATGACTGTCGCCGGTGGCCTTAGCCTCGGCCAGAGCCGCCACCACGTCAAGGAACAGCGGATCACCCACAGCGCCCGGCTCCTTGGTACGATCAAGCACGGCGATGGCGCGGACGGTACCGGGCAGGGTTCCGACAAAGTCATTGATCGCAAACGGGCGATATAGGCGGACCGTAACCGCACCAACCCGCTCGTCCCGATGGCGCTGCAGATACATCGCAGTTTCACGGACGGTCTCGGCACCTGACCCCATCACCACGATCACCCGCTCGGCCGCCGGGTGGCCATGATAGTCAAACAACCGATAGCTGCGGCGGGTGCGCTGACCCAAACGGTCCATGGCGGCTTGCACAATACTGGGGCAAGCGTCGTAAAAAGGCTGGCCCGCCTCCCGCGCCTGGAAAAAGACATCAGGGTTTTGGGCAGTGCCGCGTATTTGTGGCCGATCGGGCGAAAGACCGCGCCGACGATGCTCGTCTATTTTGCCCTCATCAAGCATCGCCCGATAGTCGTCATCCTTTAGCGGCACGGCGCCATTCAATTCGTGAGAAGTCCGGAAACCATCGAAAAAATGAAGAAACGGCACACGTGATTGCAGCGTCGCCGCATGGGCAATCAGCGCCATGTCCTGAGCTTCTTGCACCGTCGAGGACGCCAGCAGGGCCATGCCGGTCTGGCGGCAGGCCATCACGTCGGAATGATCGCCGAAAATCGAGAGCGCATGAGTGGCCAAAGTCCGCGCCGCCACATGCAGGACGAAGGGCGTCAGTTCACCGGCAATCTTGTACAGATTGGGGATCATCAGCAGCAGACCCTGCGACGCCGTGTAGGTGGTGGCCAGCGCACCGGCCTGAAGCGCGCCATGAACGGCACCGGCGGCCCCAGCCTCGGACTGCATTTCGACAATGCGGGGAACGTCGCCCCATAAATTCTTCTTGCCCGCGCTCGCCCACTCATCGGCCAGCTCACCCATCGGCGAGGCCGGAGTAATCGGGTAAATTGCAATAACCTCGCTGCATCGGTAAGCAACCCACCCAGCGGCGAGATTGCCATCCATCAGCGTCGTGTCGTCACGAGTCGCAACATTATCAACCATGAAAGCCAAACCCCTTTAACACTCTGAAAAATAAGGAACATACGTTCCTCTGCGCGATACCGCCTAGGTAGAACCGCGCACCAAGACGAAACAAAATTTCTTCCCGCCCATCCCGATTATAATAAACGGTCTGATGCGAAGAATGCAATCATCCATTGCTGCATAACACCTCTCCGTATCTGCCAGCAATGGGCTATATTCCCATGATCAGACCCGGCATAGGAATGGCGAGCTTGCCTGTTCCCTGTGTCGGGCGATAACGTGCAAGAACACAAACGGGCAGCTGCGGCAGCGGCCCAAGGAGCACGATGATGGATCTGAGTTTCATTATGGTGCCATTCTTTACCGGCTTGGTGGCGTTCTCGCTGGCACTTTTCCACAATGTTTCTGCCATCAATATCGAATCAATCACCGTTCCCGGCTCGATCTCGAGCAAAAGTGGTTACACCGCCGACGTGGTCATCAAGCGGCTGGTCGACCGTATGCGAACCATTGAACTTGAGGCGGGAACGCGGGCCGATGCCAAGCAGGTCATGGTCAAAGATAAGGGTGGGTCTGCGGCGGTACTTGGCGATTTTTTCAATCTGACGCCGATGCTGCGGGTGGTACAGACCAGTTTTGGCCTGATCCCCTATACCTTCTCCGGCGAGATCGTGGTAAACGGCAACGAGTTAGAGATGGTGTTGCGTGGCAGCGACGACCGCCACAAAGAGACACTGATTCGCGAAAGCTCTGACCTCGGCGATGTGCCAGGGCTAATCGATAAGGTCGCCTACGAAGCGGTGCGGATGGTCGATCCCAGCATCATCGCCTCGTACCAGTTCAAAAAGGACTACCTGACCCACGACTTCACCCCGACCGAAGAAGTTATCCGACGGGCGCTGGCCTTGGACGACAAGCGACCTCACAAATGGGTGACCAACCTATGGGGCATCGTGCTCTACCAGGAGACCGACAACGAGGGAGCTATCGAAAAATTCAAGCAAGCGCTGGAAATCGACCCTACATTCGCCTCGCCACTGCTCAATTGGGGCGTTGTGTTGGCTCGCCAAGGCAAGTACCAAGAAGCAATCGGGAAGTTCATGCAGGTGGTAGAGAAATGGAACAGCGGGGATCACGCCGAGAACTTGGCCGCCGCCTATTCCGAGTGGGGCTTTTCGCTGGCGCTGCTTGGCCACACCGACGAAGCGTACGCAAAATTTCGTCAGGCGACTGAGGCCGACCCAACCTTCGCCGATGTCTACAGCAGCTGGGCTGAGGTTCTGAGCGCCGCCGGTCAGGCAGATAATGCACAGCTAATGACCGCCAGAGCCCTGCGCTTAGCACCAGTCGAACGGGTCAGCACCGACAACCTGATCGGCCGAATCCAGACCCTGCCAGCGGTCGCGGGCAGGCATTAAACCAAAACGCCAACGCAGGCGGGAAATATGGACGAGTCATGATCATAGCAAGCACTAACAATAGTTACGGCGCCGTCGCGCGCTTGTTTCATTGGGGCATAGCACTGCTAATTATAGCGCTGTTGGCCTCCGGTCTACTGGCCGATGTTCTGCCCAAGTCGACAAACATCCCCATCCACAAGGCGCTTGGCATCATCGTCCTAGCCCTCACTGTGGGCCGACTGGCTTGGTGGGCGGTTGATCGCGCCCGGCCCGCCGAAACCGGCCATGATTTGCGGGCATGGACGGCCTGGATAACTATGCCGCTGTTGCTGGCACTCTCGCTGATCCAACCTCTTTCGGGCTGGCTGATGTCGTCGGCCGCCGGCAAGCCGATCACACTTTTTGGACTGGCGACGGTGCCGCCATTGCTTCAGCCCGACAAGGGTCTCGCCCACCTATTAAAAGAAATCCACGAAACATCCGCCTTTATCCTGCTGGCCCTGTTGGCGCTCCACATTGCCGGTGCGATATACCACCATTTTGTTCTCAAGGATGGTGTCATGGCGCGCATGGTGTCCCATCCCTGCAAGCCCAGCTCCGAAGATGAACCCAGCCCCGAGATTAAACCCGTCATCAAGGTTTGCTGCGGGTCTTGCGGCGGCAAAGCTACCGACTAAAAGGGGCTGGATCAGGCTCCGAGTGGGGAAGCGTCGCCATACCGGCGGCCTCCCCCCGAAGACTAGGTTACTGCTGGAGTCTAGGTTACTGCTAAAGTAACGGTTACTGTGCAGAGGCGGCCATAGCCACGTTCTTTTCCCGAAGCGCCTGCAAGAACGCTCCAATATTGCCGCCCTTGGCCTGGATTACCGAGGCAAATTCCTGACGTTGGGTGGTGCTCATACTGACGCCTTCAACGACGACATCAATGATACCCAAGGAGTTGGCACGCTGGCGCACCCGCCACTCAACGTTGACCGGCGGGCCGCTGGTGCGAACAATGGTAGTGCTGATGAAGGCATCGTGCTCGCCATCAGGCCGGGATGACACGATGGTGAAAGTCTCACCGGAGTACGAATCAAATCGCTCGGAATACGAGCGCACCACCATTTCCTCGAACTGAACCAAATATTCCTGCTGCTGAGGCGGCGTAGCGACGGCCCAATAGCGGCCGAGCGCAAAGCGGGCAATGGTCTGAACGTCGAAGTTCTTTTGCAACATAGTACGGAACTTTTCGACCCGCTGAGCCTTACTCAGTTTGCGGTCAGCCATAATGGCCACCGCTTCCTTGCCCAGGGCATCAACGAAGGAGCTGGCCTGAACGGGCAGGGACACGACCTGAGCCAGTGCGGGTGAGCCGGCCCAGCTGCAAAACGCCAGCAAGGCAAGGCATACAACAAATGATCGACAGATCGGCATGGGGCGTTGGCTACCAGTCGGTTTGGAGTCTTAGGGGTGCCGATCGCAGGTCGAGGCGTCACAACATGCGCCCGTAGCGCCCACGATGGCAGTTCAGCCACCTCATTAGCATGACCTTGCCGTTTCGCCAACCCCCACCAGCCAACCCCCACCCACCAACCCAACTTGCAGGAATTGGCGCTGACTTGTTTACCTTTGACGCCGACATCGATATACACGCAAGGCAGCGACTTTCGCCCCGGAGCCTCATGATGACCCATACCAAGTCCAGCCTTTCGGTCAGTTTCGAGTTCTTTCCGCCCAAGACCGAAAAGATGGAACAGGCGCTATGGCAAGCAGTATTAGATCTGGCACCGCTCGGACCTGGGTTTGTTTCGGTGACTTACGGAGCTGGCGGCGGCACCCGCGAGCGCACCCACGCCACCGTAAGCCGTATTCAGAGTGAGGCCGGCTTGACGGCAGCCGCGCATTTGACCTGCGTCGCCGCCACCCGTGAGGAAATAGACGCCATCGCCCGCAGCTATTGGCGAGCCGGCATCCGCCACATTGTCGCCTTGCGCGGCGACCCGCCGACAGCGGCCGATGGCTCGGGCGGCCTGGGCGGCGGAGGCTATGTTCCCCATCCCGGGGGCTACCCCTACGCAGTCGATCTAATCAAGGGCCTGAAGCGAGTCGCCGATTTTGAGATCAGCGTCGCCGCCTATCCCGAAGTTCACCCCGAGGCGGATTCGGCGGCGGCCGACCTCGACAACCTCAAGCGCAAGATCGATGCCGGGGCCAGCCGCGCCATTACTCAATTTTTCTACGATACCGAAAAGTTCCTGCGCTTTCGCGATTGTGCGGCCGATGCTGGCATCACGGTGCCGATTATCCCCGGCATCCTGCCGATCACCAACTTCACGCGCACGTCCGCGATGGCTGGCAAGTGCGGTGCCTCAATCCCTCCAGCCTTCGCTGCGGCTTTCGCGGACCTGGGCCAAGACGCCGAGGCCGGCAACCGAGTCGCCATCACCATGGCTGCGAGCCAATGCGAAAGGCTGCGCCAAGGCGGGGTCATCGACTTCCATTTCTATACACTCAACCGCGCCGACCTGACCTTGGCGATTTGCCGGGAACTTGGCGTGTCGGCCAAGCTGATGGCGTGAGATGGGGCGGCGTGAGATGAGGCGGGGCCTCCTCGTCATTGCGCTCATGACTGTTATGGCAGCCCCGCTCCGGGCCGAACCCCAGTCGGTGCCGGTGCATTCGACCTTCCAGACCCCGCCACCGGAGTCGGCCGAGACGCCACCGGGCAAGAGCATTCTCGGGGTCCGGCTGCCGACAATGCCCAAAATGCCGGCGCTGCCGACAATGCCTAAAATGCCGGTGCTGCCGAGCCTGCCCGACATGCTGAGCACGGTCGGGGCATTACCGGAGAGGATCGGCCTGCCCAACGCCAGCCGCATCATCGACAACCAGTTCGACAAGCTGGTGGCCAAGCTCAATATTGCCATTCCGGCGGTGGAGACGCTGGGCTATGAGGTGCGCAATTTTGAGGTCGACTGGACCCTGCCGCCAATGATCAAGGTCCGCCTGCAATCCTCCGAATCGGTTTCCGATGCCGAATACGAGCACGTCCTGCGCAGCGTCAAGGGCGATTACATCCTCGAATCGATCATCCTCAGCCTAAACGGAGTCCACAAGATCCAGACCGCATCGGGGCTGGCACCTTTTAAGCGCGCAGTGCTTGAGGTCGATATCGGTGTACCGCCCCACGTCATCATGACCTTTTCCGATCCGAGCAACAAATATCAAGACCGCTTCGCCGCCCACCGCGCCGAACTGAAAAAGGCGATGGCCGAGGGCAAACCGTTTCCGGCCAAACCTGCACCGCCGCCGCTGCCGCTTACCACTGCGACAAAAGACCCAGCCACCGCGATCAAGGACGCATCCCCGCCGACCACGATAGAGTGAGGCAACGCCCATGCATGGCGCAATATCGTATGAGACAGACTATTACGCCTGGACCCAGGATCAGGCCCGCCGCCTGCGCGAAGCCGCCGCACTCGGTGCCAACCTCCCCCTTGACTTTGAAACCCTAGCCGAGGAGGTTGAAAGCATGGGCCGCAGCAGCGCCCGCGCCGTCGTAAGCGCCCTCACCCGCATCATCGAGCATCTGCTGAAGCTGGAATATTCTCCCGCTGTTGCGCCCCGCGACGGCTGGGAAGACTCAGTCAACATCCACCGCGACCATGCCCAGCGCGAACTGGCGGACAGCCCCAGCCTGTACGGCAGGATCGACCTGCCCGGTGCCTATCTGCGCGCCCTGACCTTTGCCAGCCGAGGCTTAGCTCGTGACGGCACCCCCCTCTGTGGATTACCGACCACCTGCCCCTATTCCTTCGAGCAAATACTGGATATCGACTGGTGGCCGATCAATCGGCATGGACTGGAGTAAAAACACGGACCTTTTTCGTTTGGCCCTAATGTTATATATGAAACAAGAAAATTAGCGGGGACGGTCAGATGCTGCTACGGTTCACGGTCGACAACGTGCTGTGTTTTGGCACCGAAACCATCTTTTCGATGGTAGCTACCGCCGACGAGGCCCACCCGAACCATGTGATCAAAAAGAGCGAAGGTGAGCCGGCTCGAGTTCTGCGCGCCGCCGCCCTCTATGGTGCCAACGCCCACGGCAAGACTAGGCTGGTTGAGGCGCTGGGGTTGCTGAAAACCCTTGTGACCGAGGGGACGCGGCCGCAGAAAAAATTGCCGATCAAGCCGTTCCGCCTGAGCGCCAAGTGCATGAGTAAACCTTCGCGCTTCGAGATATTATTCCATCATAAGGGCGTATATTACGACTATGGGCTAGTGGCGGATTGCGACTACGTTCACGAGGAATGGCTGTGAGAGTAGCCTAGATTAACAATTATAGCAGGTAATCACGCCATGAGTTCAGACACCGAGTTTAAAAATTTTGTCGAACGACAGTGGGTAGCTGCAGCTGATAATGCCATTAACTGGTGTAAAGAGCGGGACGAATGGCTTTGCTATCTACAACAACTTTACGACAACATCGCCGAATATCTCGATGAATACATCAAAAGTGGCGCTATTACTATCAGATGTTCGACGATAGAGTTGAACGAAGAAAATATCGGCGTTTATAGCGCGAAGCGCTTGGCCATCATAATCGGGGCCCAAGAAATCGTTTTTACCCCGATTGGCACGCTTCTGATTGGATCGAAAGGCCGCGTTGATGTTGAAGGTAGCGCAGGAAATTCGCGCCTTGCCCTAATCGACAAGAACTTGACCAATGCAAGGCAGATGGTCCGCGTGACGGTCACAAACATACCGCCCGGGGGTCGCCTACCGCCGCCTCCCGAGTCGCCGCCCTCGCCTGAGAAAATTGAATGGGCGTGGAAGATCGTTAGTCGGCCTCCCGCCATGCAGTTTATCGAACTGAATAAAGATACGCTTTTTGAAATGCTTATGGAATTGAGCAATGGCTAGAAAGGTTTCGTTTTCGGGCAAGAACCTAAGTCCTATTGATGCCATCCTACATCACAGCGATACAGGTGAGGCGCTTACTCTATTCTTTTCGTCGGTTTCACCGTCATATCCGGTGCGCTTCGCAGGATATAAGCTCACCGAGGTGCATGCTGAGTTAGCCGACCGGCGTGCCGAGCTGGACCTCAACACGACCATGAGCTTGCTAGCGGCCGTCGAGGCGGCATTTCGCATAGATTATTTGCAAAGGTGCTACCAAAAGAAGAAGGATGATGTGTCGCGCCAGTTCTTCGAAATTTATAAAGAAAAGGCAACGCGCGTATCGCTAGAGGATGAGATTTACGAAGTCTGGAAAAGCAATACGGTCGGAAGTACGAAGCTAATTAGTGACCTACGTGGCGCGTTCAAATTTCGCCACTGGATAGCGCACGGCAGATATTGGACACCAAAGCTCGGTCAAAAATATGACGCCCTTTCTGTCTATCCGCTAGCCCTAGCGGCATTGAGCGACTTCCCGCTTATGGCAACGTGATTTTGGAGAAGCCGCTTAAAACGGTGAGGCCGATTGGGCAAAACTCAGGATTTATGCACAGGTCACAAACACTTGAAATTTCAACCATATTGCGTTGCGAAATATCAGTTCAAAATAGCGACGAGATTCACAATTCACACACAGAATTAAACGGATAAACCGGGACATCTCAGATCGCCTCGTACCAACGCCCCCAGGGCGTTCATAATGATGCCCACCATGCCGAATACAACCGTATGCCCAACTAAC
>SESH01006572.1_pt1 | contig 23130 bp, 20 predicted proteins | sample 3171561 | NCBI WGS metagenome assembly SESH01 (sample SAMN10866947, study PRJNA518727) | freshwater metagenome | biome: subpolar coniferous forest; feature: holomictic lake; material: water; isolation source: holomictic Lake 442 2011 16.5 m and 2014 13 m | place: Canada: near Kenora, Ontario
CGTGCCACATACTTTGCGTATCGTCTAATAGCGCTTTCCCGGTTAAGCGCTGATAACTATCCAGTATCAGCGGCAGGCGCGGATCGGTCAGGGCTGCATCGGGCGGAGTTTCTGTCATAGCGCGGTGAGTTTCGCGTATTCCAGCGCCAGCCATTTGCTGCCGGCGTGTTTGAAATTGACCTGCACCCGTCCGTCGGGACCGCCTCCCTCGACGCCTGTGACTACGCCTTCACCGAATTTCAGGTGCATTACGCGCTGACCGGTGCGCCATCCTGTGCCGCTGACGGAACGTTGCACAGGGGCTGGCATTGCAGGTGCGCTATAGCCGAAGGCGGCAAACGGGTTACGCGGCGCTTCGCGCGCTGACAGCCATTGCAGCAATGCTTCTGGTAATTCTTTTAAGAAGCTAGAGGGGGCGCCGTAACTTACCTGACCGTTTAACATGCGGCGTTGTGCAAAACTCATATAGAGGCGGCGGCGTGCGCGGGTGATCGCGACATACATCAGGCGGCGCTCTTCATCCAGCCCCCCATCAACCCGCTGGCTGTTCTGATGTGGAAATAAGTTTTCCTCCAGTCCCGTGATAAACACAGTGTTAAATTCCAACCCCTTGGACGCATGCACGGTCATCAGATGCAGCGCATCGTCCTGATCGCCCGCCTGATGTTCTCCTGCTTCGAGCGAGGCATGGGTCAGGAACGAAGTTAGACTGTCGTCCTCGTTTTCATGCACGAACAACGTCGCTGCCGTGACCAGTTCTTTCAGATTTTCCAGTCGCTCTTCGGCTTCGCGCTTCTTGGCGCCTTTTTCGCTTTGATAGTGCTCGATAAGGCCGCTATGCGTCAGCACATGTTCCATGATTTCGGGGAGCGGCAAGCCATCTGTCGCGCTGCGCAGTGCTTCGATCAGACCGACGAAGGCCGAGACTTTGCCGCCTGTGCGGGCGGCGGCATCCCATAGTGTCGTGCCATGCATCTTCGCCGATTCCTGCACCTGTTCGATGCTGCGCGCGCCGATGCCCCGTGTCGGGTAGTTGATGATGCGCAATAGTGCATTGTCGTCATCGGTGTTTTGCATCAGGCGCAGATAGGCCAGCGCATGTTTGATTTCCTGTCGCTCGAAAAAGCGCAGGCCGCCATACACCCGGTACGACAATCCGGCCGAGACCAGCGCGTGCTCCAGCACACGCGACTGTGCATTGGAGCGATACAGCAGCGCCATCTCAGTGAGTTTCAGTCCTTCTGTTTTGAGCTGTCTGATTTCACCTACGATGAAGCTCGCTTCCTCCACATCGGTGGGCGCTTCATAGACGCGCAGCTTTTCGCCACCCTGCTCAGACGTCCACAGATTTTTACCAAGACGATTTTTATTATTGGAAATCAGCGCGTTGGCCGCATCGAGTATGTTGCCGTGGGAGCGGTAGTTTTGCTCCAGCTTGATGACCGCTTCAACCTTGAAATCCCGCAGCAGGTCTTTCATGTTGCCGACATTTGCGCCGCGAAACGCATAGATGGATTGATCGTCGTCACCCACGGCGAACAAGGCGTTGTGCTGCCCCGCTAAAAGCTTGAGCCATTGGTATTGCAGCGGATTGGTATCCTGAAATTCATCGACCAGAATGTGGTGGAAGCGCTCCTGATAGTGGGTGCGCAGACTTTCATTGCGGGAGAGCAACTCGAAACAGCGTAGCAGCAATTCGGAGAAATCCACCACGCCTTCACGTTGACACTGCGCATCGTATTCGGCGTACACATCGACCTTGCGCCGGGTGTACGGATCAAAGGCCTCAACATCATGCGCGCGCAGTCCCTGCTCCTTGCTGCCGCTGATGAAATTTTGCATCTCGCGCGGAGGATATTTTTCATCATCAATTTCCAGCGCTTTCATGACGCGCTTGATCGCCGAGAGCTGATCACCTGAGTCGAGAATCTGGAAGGTCTGCGGCAGGGCCGCCTCTCTGTAATGCGCGCGCAGCAAGCGATTGCATAGTCCGTGAAATGTACCGATCCACATGCCGCGCGTATTGATGGGCAGCATCGCCGACAGGCGGGTCACCATTTCTTTTGCGGCCTTGTTGGTGAAGGTCACCGCCAGTATGCCGTGCGGACTCACAGCCCCCGTGCTGATGAGGTAGGCGATACGCGTGGTCAGTACGCGGGTCTTGCCGCTGCCGGCACCGGCCAGAATCAGCGCTGACTGATGGGGGAGCGTCACCGCTTGCAGCTGAGGCGGATTGAGGCCGGATAATAGTGTCGTATTCATGGGCGGATTATCCCACAGTGGCGTAGACATGCCGATAGCGCTCTTTCAAAAGGCTGCCGCCGTGTATAAAACTGTGCAGGTGAGGCGCGCCTCGAAGCGCATACGAGGCCCCCGTAGATTTACCGCCTGCATTGGTTCTGCGACCGGGTGCTCCGGGGGTGAAAAATGAGGCGGAGCGGGAAATTAGTGAGGCGAAGCGCGAGATTAGTGAGGCAAAGCGCGAGATTAGTGAGGCAAAGCGCGAGATTAGTGAGGCAAAGCGCGAGATTAGTGAGGCAAAACGCGAGATTAGTGAGGCGGAGAGGTAGATTAGTGAGGCGGAGAGGTAGATTAGTGAGGCGGAGAGGTAGGTTAGTGAGGCACAGAGAAGGGGGGTGAGGCCACGAGGGAAGAAAGGGGGGCATAGAGAGTGGGGTGTGAGGCAGCGGGGGGAGAAAGTGAGGCACAGAGAAGGGACGTGAGGCGGAGCGCGAGATTAGTGAGGCGGAGAAGGTGGCCGGAGAGGCCGAGCGGGAGAAAATTGAGGCCGAAAAGGATGACTTTTCGGCTATCTCCAACCCGGCGTTGTATTGAGGTGGATCAACCGCCGCTAATATCCGGCAGTGCGGCTATTCGCTGTCAAATACCACGTCGCCTTCGGCGACGTCCTGACCCATCTGCATGCCCTTGAAATCAAAAAGATTACCGTCGAGTAGATGGGAGGGCGCGACATTCTGCATCGCGGTAAAAATCGTCTGGCTGCGTCCGGGATACTGGCGTTCCCAGTTGGTCAGCATTTCCTTGATATTTTGGCGTTGCAAATTTTCCTGCGAGCCGCACAGGTTGCAGGGAATAATCGGGAATTCCATGCCGCGTGCATAGCGGGCGATGTCTTTTTCGACACAGTAGGCCAGCGGACGGATGACGATATGATCGCCCTTGTCGGTGACCAGCTTGGGCGGCATTGCCTTGAGTTTTCCGGCAAAAAAGATATTCAGGAACAGCGTCTCGATCATGTCGTCGCGGTGATGCCCAAGCGCAATCTTGTTGGCGCCTAATTCGCCCGCGACCTTATAGATAATGCCGCGCCGCAATCTGGAACACAGCGAACAGGTGGTTTTTCCTTCCGGGATCTTCTCTTTGACGATCGAGTACGTATCCTGCGTTTCGATGTGATATTCGACGCCCAGCGCTTTGAGGTAATTGGGCAAAATATCGGCGGGAAAACCGGGTTGCTTTTGATCCAAATTCATCGCGACGATGCGAAAATCAATCGGTGCACGTTTTCGCAGGGTCAGCAAAATATCCAGCAGGGTATAAGAGTCCTTGCCGCCTGAGAGGCAGACCATCACCGAGTCGCCCTCTTCGATCATGTTGAAATCAAAAATGGCCTTGCCGACTTGGTGCTCTAAGCGGTTCTTGAGTTTATTGAAATTGCCCGAATGATCGAACTGGATAGGTTGTGCAATGAGGGTCATAAATGTCCAATTAAAGAGTGATGCTTCTGCCGCCATCTACCGAGATGACCTGCCCGGTGATATACGGGGCATCGGCGATTAAAAATTTTACGGTTTTGGCAATGTCATCCGGCTCGCCTTCTCGTTTGAGCAGGGTGTGAGCCACGATATTCCCGCGTTGTGCGGCATCTTCCCAGTCGGCATTCTCAGGCCAGAGTATGACGCCGGGTGCGACTGCGTTCACTCGCACGCAAGGTGCGAGCTCCTGAGCCAGTGCGCGGGTGAGAGCGACTAAGCCCGCTTTAGCAACGCTATACAGCAGATGCCCTTGCATCGGACGTTCTGCATGAATGTCCACGATGTTGACGATGCAGCCGTGTCGATGGCGTAATTCGCTTTGTGCGGCTTGCGCCAGAAACAGCGGTGCGCGCAGATTGGTGCCGAGCAGATCGTGCCATTGCACTTCGTTCAGCTCCGGGAGCGGCGTCGCGTAAAAACTGGAGGCATTGTTGATCAGCGCATCGAGACGTCCGAATCTGGCGATGACCGCCTCGATTAAACGGGGTAAATCGGCCAGATCAAGCAGGTCGGCTGAAAAGGCTGCGGCGCTATCAGGGCGCAGAGCGTTGAGTTCGTCCTTCAATGCCATGGCTTCTTGCTTCGAGGTGCGGTAATGCAGTGCGATGGTCGCGCCCGCGGCATGCAGACGGCGGCAAATTGCCGCGCCCACTCGTTTTCCTCCGCCTGTCACCAACATAACTTTGCCTTGCACCGCACCCTCCATTAAACTTAGCAATCTGCCGAATTATACCTGACCATGTCCACAATACCTGACACTTCCCTTCCCCAACCGGGCCCTGCGGCCGCACAACACAGCGCGCGCCTGATCGAGGCAATACGCCGTGAGATTGCCGAGCAAGGCGGCTGGATTTCTTTCGCACGCTATATGGAGCTTGCACTGTATGCGCCGGGACTGGGTTACTACACAGCCGGCGCGCACAAGTTTGGCGAAGCGGGAGATTTCATTACCGCGCCTGAACTCTCGCCGCTGTTCGGTCGCACCCTAGCCCGGCAAGTTGCGCAAATCATGGAAGAGAGTGCGCCGCATATTCTGGAGTTGGGTGCGGGCAGCGGGAAACTTGCGGTCGATATGCTGGGTGAATTGGAGCGGTTGGGCCGTTTGCCCGACAGTTACTGCATTTTGGAGGTCAGTGCCGATTTGCGTGCGCGCCAGCAGGCGCTTATTGGTGAGTGTCTGCCGCATTTGCTTGGCCGCGTGCACTGGCTGGATGCGTTGCCGGAACAGGTGAAGGGCGCAGTCGTTGCTAACGAAGTGCTCGATGCGCTGCCCGTGCATCTGGTGCGCTGGCAGGACAGCGCGCTGAGTGAGATCGGCGTGGCCTGGGATGAGTCGGGCTTTTTCAGAGTAGAGCGCGCGATTGCAGACGCACAATTATTGCAGGCCGCGCAGCAAATCAAGGTGCCGGATAACTATCTCAGTGAGATTTGTCTTGCGGCGCGAGGTCTGGTCACTAGCTTGGCCTGCCGCTTAACGCAAGGCACGCTGCTCTTCATTGATTACGGTTTTGGTGCGCGCGAGTTTTATCATCCGCAGCGATTGAACGGCACGCTGATGTGTCATTATCGTCACCGTGCGCATGACGATGCCTTTTTTCTGCCGGGGCTGCAGGACATCACCGCACATGTCAATTTTACTGATATTGCAGAGACCGGCATCGATGCGGGGCTGGAATTGTCAGGGTATACCAGTCAGGCGTTTTTCCTGATCAATAATGGTATTGCGGATATGATGGCGGAGATATCACCTGAAGATTTGCGCGCCTACCTGCCACTGTCCGCTCAATTGCAAAAATTGACCAGCCCTGCGGAAATGGGTGAACTGTTCAAAGTCATCGCATTGAGCAAAAATAGGGCGAACCCTTTGTCAGGATTCGCCCGTGGCGACTTTAGCCGCTTGCTGTAATTTATTTCGCGGGTGCGCGCGGTGCGGTCAAGGTGCGCAGAAAGTCTGAAATTTCTTTGATATTGAGCTGGCCGTCGAGGTTGCTGTCGATTTCATCGAAATGGGTATTCAGGTTGGGAAGCGCGGCCGCTTCCTCGCGTGACAGGGTGCCATTTTTGTTTTTGTCCGCTTTTTCAAGTTGTTGAGAAAATTCGCGGCGCTTCTTTTCCAGCGCGAGGGTGAAGATCTTGATCTCGGCTTTGGTCAAACCGCCATCGTGGTTGGTATCGATCACATCGAAGCCATCCGCCATTGCGGGTGCTTTAAGCGAGGCTTCTTCCTTTGAGATCTTGCCATCGCCATCGGCATCCACCGATTTGAACAGTTGTTCAAACTTGGCTTCGATTTCCTTCTTACCCGTTTTTTCCGCGGAGAAAGCCAGGCAGGGCAGGGCAACGAACAGCATACCGATGATCCACTTCATGTTTTCAAATCCTTTTGATGATTTTTGACCAGATTTTCTATTGCGTCTTTGCGCGCATGTGCTACAGCGGCAGGAATTGTACCTTTATCCTGACATAATCGTGCAATCTCGCCGGCATTGACAGCCTGCGCAGCGCTGAGCAATTGCAATAAATAAGCGGCTTGCGGATACAAACTCTGCTCAAATCCTAGGCGCCCCCGCGCATCTGATGCACAGGCTTGCAGTAATTCGTTAAAGCGCTCCGGCCTGCGCCAAGCATCGGTCGACTGGAATAATTTGATGATCGTATCGCTGCGTAATTCTGACGCCCGATGTATGTCGCCGTGAAAGCGTGCGGCCAGCAGCGCCAGATCGCGGCATCCGCCCGTCGCCCGAATGCGTTCCGACAGCGTTTTTACCAGTGTGACGCTGCGCAGTTCATGGCCTAGGTGTCGCGGCAATATGTCGGGCGCAGTGGCAGCCTTGCCCAGATCGTGGGTGAGCGCCGCATAGCGCACTTCGAGCGCATAGCCGTGCTGCGCAGCATCTTCAATGACCATCAGGGTGTGGATGCCGCAGTCGATTTCCGGATGATATTTGGCCACCTGCGGGATGCCGAACAGCGCATCAATTTCGGGCATGATTTTAGCCAGCGCGCCGCAATCCCTCAGCGTGGTAAAAAAACGCGCAGGGGTCTGCTCCATCAGGGCGCGGGCCAGTTCCTGCCAGACGCGTTCGGGCACCAGCGCATCGACTTCACCATTGCTCACCATGTCGCACATGAGCGCTTGTGTCTCAGGCGCGATGCGAAAGCCAAAGCGTGCTGCAAAACGTGCCGCGCGCAGAATACGTACCGGATCTTCGTTGAAAGCGCTGCTGATATGGCGCAAGATGCCGGCGCGCAAGTCGATCATGCCGCCGTGCGGGTCGATCAGGTTGCCGGCCGTATCCTGGGCGATGGCATTGACGGTGAAGTCACGACGCATCAAATCCTGCTCCAGCGTCACATCGGGTGCGGCATGCACGACGAAGCCCTTGTAGCCGGGCGCGGTCTTGCGCTCGGTGCGGGCCAGCGCATATTCTTCATGGGTTTTCGGGTGTAAAAATACCGGAAAATCGCGACCGACCGGCTGGTATCCTTGGGCTGCCATCGCCTCAGGCGTGCTGCCCACCACTACCCAGTCGTGATCTTTTACGGGAAGTCCTAACAGGCGGTCGCGCACCGCGCCGCCGACGCAATAGATTTGCGCGTTAGCGGTCATTGCTGCCGCCGGGCGATTTGTCGTCGGTGAGCGGCATATCCCCCGTTCTTGCAGCAATGGTGCCAATACGCACCTTGAGTGAACGCGGCGGGGCACCAAACTGCCGGGCGTAATACACAGTGTTGCTCATCACTTTTTTGACATAGTCGCGCGTTTCATCGAACGGGATGCTCTCGGCGTAAATCGCACCTTCCAGCGGTTTATCCGAGCGCCAGCGACGGGCCCGGCCCGGCCCCGCGTTGTAAGCGGCTGAGGCCAGCACCGGACTGTCGTCGAGGGAGGAGAGCATATTCTTCATGTAATAGGTGCCCAGCGTCAAATTGGTGTCGAGCTGGTGCAGCAGCGATTCGCGATAGTCCTTCAAACCCAGTTTTTTGGCGATCCAGCGTGCGGTGCTCGGCATGACCTGCATCAGTCCGGAGGCGCCAACCCCCGATTTGGCCGAGGTCACGAAGCGGCTTTCCTGGCGCATCAGCCCGTATACCCATGCTTCCTCGAGGCCGTTTTCCTGCAGGTGTTCTCGCATCGCAGTGCGGTAGGGGGCCAGATAGCGCAGGCTAAAATCATGCACCAGCACGGTTTTGTCGGCGGTATTGATCGCGCGATCATACATTTCGTGGCGTTTGGCGATTTCGGCTGCCGTGATGAGCTCGTGATCGTTGAAATTACGGATGACCCAGTTCCATTCTCGCATCGCATCGGTGCGCAGATCCATTTTATACATCGCAATCGCGCGCTTGATGCCGGGCAATTGTTCCATGGCCGCCAACTCGCGTGAGCCGGGCTGATAGCTCGATGGCGTCGCACTGAGCACAGGCGTGTCACCCAGCTCTTCGGCGGACAGTTGACCGTAAAAAGTGTGCTCCGCACTGAGTGGCAGGAAAATTTTCAGGGCTTCATCGCGGTGTCCGGTTGCCTGCAGGGCGCGGGCGTTCCAGTAGCGCCATGCCGCCTCATTGCGTTGAGGCTCGGCCATTGCGTTAATGCCGGCCAGCACTTCCGTCCAGTCCTGAACCCGCAGGGCGGCGCGTACCCGCCAGGCGGATTGTTGGTCGGTGAGTTGACCGGTTCCCGCCTGCTTAAACCACTTTCGGGCGCGCGGGTCCTGCTTGCGAGCGGCTTCAAAAGCTAACCAGCCTAAAAAGTATTGTTGTTCGGCGTCAGAAAAATGGGTGGACAGATGGATCCAGCGATCCGCTGCCAGATCGGGGGATAGCCGTGCCAGTCGTTGCAGCGCGAACAGGGCCGCCGCGCGTTGGCCTAGGCTTGCGTTATCCAGTGTCTGTTTGTCCAGGTAGCGACCCGGATTGTCCATTGCGCGATCGAGCGCGCCTGAGGGAATTGCGCGGCTGCCAGTCAGGTGATCGGCCAGTGCTTTGGCCTGCGACACATTGCCGGCCTGCAGTGCTTTATGCATGCGCTGCCAGATATCCTGCTGGCTGATTACGCTGGCCGATATGGCCGCGTCAAACAACACCGTGCAGTTTGATGGTTGATCCTTCGCGTTCAGCCAAAGGGTGCGCGCCTCGGATAAAGCCTGTTGTTCACGGGTTTTTATGCGCGATTGCAAGGTGTAGCAGGCAAGTTCCGTATCTTCTGCGATCAGACGCGGCCGTTCGCGCTCGAACAGCTCCCATTGTTGCTTTTTGGCCAGATTTTTTAGCCATTCGGAACGCATTTTATCGATCATCGGCGTATCGTCCGGGCGCGCCAGATAGGCGCTGATCTCGCTGATATCGGCGGTGTCGAGCTTCATTCGCAACTGATAATAGGCGGTATACACTTCCAGCGGCGTATCGCGCAGGCGCTGTGAGAACGTCGCCAGTTTTGCGGCGTCACCCGAGCGGAAGGCATCGCGTGCGGCGAGAAAATCGTCGTCCTGTGCGGCTTCTGCGTTGAAAGTAATCAGTGACAGGAGTAGAAAAAGAAATTTTATAAAGGACATCAGGACGGGCTGGCTAACTAAACTGTTGATAATCATACCATAACGATGACAAACGCAGGCCAGTGCGGTAGTTCGATTTCATCTGTGGCCGACAGGTTTTAAATTTTAAGGCTGGCGGATTTTTTTTAGCGGTCTGTATAATCGGCGGTTTTTCGGGAGACTAGGTCATGTGGTTTAAAAATATCTTTATCTATCGACTGCCTGCCGACTGTGCGATTACGGCCGCAGCTTTACAGGAAAAGCTGGCGCTAAAACCGCTGCTGCCGTGCAGCGGGCTCGATAAGCAAAGCCGTGGCTGGGTGTCGTGCCGCGGCGACGATCGTCTGGTGCATGCCGCTAACGGGCAAATTTTATTTGCATTAGGCGTCGAGCAAAAGCTGCTTCCGGCGACCATCATCACGCGTTTCGCCAAGGAGCGCGTCGCCGATATTGAGGCGCAGCAAGGTTACAAAGTCGGGCGCAAAGAGATGAAAGATCTCAAAGAGGCGATCACGGAAGAATTGTTGCCGCGCGCCTTCGCGTTGTTGCGCACGACCTACGCATGGATCGATACGGCGAACGGTTTTTTAGTGATCGATGCCGCATCCATAGTCAAGGCCGAGGAACTGCTTGAATTTTTGAACAAGACACTCGATGAATTGCCGGTCAAACCGCTGCATACCGAACTCTCGCCGGTGGCCGCGATGACTGACTGGTTGGCAGGGGAGGCGGCGCCGGCAGGATTTACCATCGATCGGGAGTTGGAACTGCGTGCGACGGGCGAGAGTCGCGCCACGGTGCGCTACGCCAATCACGCCCTCGAAGGCGACGAGATACTGGCGCATATCGCCGCCGGTAAACGTGCGACCCGTCTGGGACTGACATGGAATGACCGCATCTCCTTTGTGCTGACCGAGCAATTGCAGATCAAGCGGCTTGAGTTTCTCGACATCATCAAGGAAGAGTCGACGACGCTGGCCGATACGGCCGATGAACTGTTCGAGCTGGACTTTACGCTGATGACAGGGGAACTTGCAAAAATGCTGGTCGATTTAACCTGCGCATTGGGTGGCGAAAAAACGAATCAGTAAGGGTTGGCGCGTGCAGTGAAATTTTGCTGCACGCCCGCTGTTACAAGTAGAGCTGTCGTTCGCGTTCGGCTTCGGTCGGTTCAAAGCCTGCGGTTTCGTAGTGTTTGAAAATGGCGCGCACCACTTCTTGCGGTTCATCGATGAGCTGGATGAGTTTCATATCATCAGGATGAATGACTTTTTCTTCGATCAGCGCCGTTTTGAACCATTCGATCATGCCGCCCCAGAATTTGCTGCCGACCAGTATGATCGGGATGCGCCGTGTCTTGCCGGTTTGCACCAGGGTGAGCGCTTCCATCAACTCGTCCAGTGTGCCAAAGCCGCCCGGCATTACCACGTAGGCGTTGGCGAATTTAACGAACATCACCTTGCGTGCGAAAAAATGCTGGAATGACTGGCTGATGTTCTGGTAGGGATTGTTCGACTGTTCATGCGGTAATTGAATGTTCAGGCCGACGCTGGGGGACTTTCCGTAAAAGGCCCCTTTGTTGGCCGCCTCCATGATGCCCGGGCCGCCGCCTGAAATAACCGAAAATCCGGCGTCCGACAGCAGGCGGGCGATTTCTTCGGCGAGTTTGTAATAGGGTTGGTCGGGACGGGTGCGGGCGCTGCCGAAAATGCTGACGGCGGGATGGATTTGCGCCAGACGGTCAGTAGCCGAAACGAATTCTGACATAATGCCAAATACGCGCCACGCTTCTTTGGCATCCCAGGCCGCTGGAATATCGGATAATGGCAGCTTCGGTGTGTCGTTCATGTCAGTACCTTGAAAATATAAAATGTCTACAAAAACTTTGCTTCTGGTGGACGGATCGTCCTTTCTTTATCGCGCTTTTCACGCTATTCCAGAGATGCGTAATCAGCAGGGCGAACCGACCAATGCGATCTACGGCGTGCACAACATGCTGCGCCGCCTGCGTCAGGATTTTCCCGCTGATTATAGCCTGTGTGTATTTGACGCAAAAGGTAAAACCTTTCGCGATGACCTGTATCCGCAATATAAAGCCAATCGTCCTTCCATGCCTGCCGATTTGGTGGCGCAAATCGAACCGCTGCACCAGTTGATTGCCGCATCGGGCTGGAAAATTGCCATGGTGGAGGGCGTGGAAGCGGACGATGTGATCGGCACGCTCGCACGTCAGGCCTCTCGTGACGGCATTCGCTGCATCGTCGCGACGGGAGACAAGGATTTAGCACAACTGGTTGACGAGCATGTCACGTTGATCAACACCATGAGCAATGAAACGCTGGATATTGCCGGTGTGAAGGCGAAGTTCGGCGTGCCGCCCGAGTTGATCGTGGACTATCTGGCGTTGATGGGCGATACGGTGGATAACGTGCCGGGCGTTGAAAAGGTGGGTCCCAAGACGGCCGTTAAATGGTTGCTGCAGCACGGCTCGCTCGATAATCTGATGCGAAATGCCGACACAATCAGCGGGGTGGTGGGTGCGAATCTGCGCAACGCGCTCGAATGGCTGCCGCAGGCGCGGCAGCTTGTTACGGTGAAATGCGATGTGCCCGACTTGCCCCTGTACGCTGAGATGGTCGCGCCAACGCCGGACAAGGCGGCGTTAAGGCAGCTATTTGAGCGTCTTAATTTTAAAACCTGGTTGCGCGAATTGAATGCGGCGACGGAGGTGGCGAAGGTGCCCGAACCGGCTGAGGTGTCGGCCGTGCCGGAAATAAGCAGCACCGCGCACGCGCAGTATCAAAAAATTCTCACCGGTGAGCAGCTCGAGGCTTGGCTCGCTCGCCTGCTTGCCGCCGATCTGGTCTGTCTCGACACCGAAACCACGGGACTTGATGTGATGGATGCCCGCTTGGTCGGGATGTCCTTTGCGATCACGCCGCACGAGGCGGCTTACCTGCCGCTGGCGCACCGGTATCCCGGAGTGCCGGATCAGTTGAATCTCGATGCCACGCTCGCCCGTCTGCGCCCCTGGCTTGAGAGTGAGCAGCACAAGAAGCTTGGGCAAAACCTCAAATACGATAAGCACATCTTCGCCAATCACGGCATTGTGCTGCGGGGGATATCTGACGATACGCTGCTCGAATCTTATGTGCTGGAGAGTCATAAATCGCACGACATGGATAGTCTGGCCTTGCGCCATCTCGGGGTTAAAACGATCAGTTACGAAGAGGTGGCGGGTCGTGGCGCCAAACAGATTTGTTTCGATCAGGTCGATCTGGATATCGCGACCCGCTATGCCGCAGAGGACGCTGACATCACCTTGCAGTTGCATCAGTCGCTGGCGCCAGAAATTATAGGAAAAACCGGTTTGCAGCATGTGTACCGCGACATCGAGCTGCCGGCGATGCAGGTGTTGTTCGTGATGGAGCGCAACGGCGTCTTGCTCGATGCCAATTTGCTGCATGTACAAAGTCATGAGCTGGGGGTGAAACTGATCGCACTGGAAGCGCGTGCCCACGAGGCCGCAGAGCAGCCGTTCAATCTGAACTCGCCCAAGCAGATACAGGAGATTTTGTTCGATAAGTTAAAGTTGCCGGTGAAGAAGAAAACGCCGAGCGGCGCGCCGTCTACCGACGAAGAGGTGTTGCAGGAACTGGCGCTGGACTATCCGCTGCCGAAAATATTGCTCGAGTATCGCGGGATGGCGAAACTCAAATCCACCTATACCGACAAACTGCCGAAGATGGTCAATCGTAGAACAGGTCGCGTGCACACCAGTTATTCTCAGGCGGTCGCGGTAACCGGACGGCTCGCCTCCAGCGATCCTAATCTGCAAAATATTCCGATCAGAAGTGCAGAGGGGCGACGTATCCGCGAAGCGTTCATTGCGCCGCCTGGTAGTTGCATCGTGGCGGCCGATTACTCGCAAATCGAGTTGCGCATCATGGCGCACTTGTCGGGGGATGCGGGTTTGCTGCAGGCTTTTGCGAAGAATGAAGACGTGCACCGCGCAACCGCCGCTGAAATCTTTATGACGACGCCAGCTGATGTGACGACCGAGCAGCGGCGCTATGCGAAAGTCATTAACTTCGGTCTGATCTACGGCATGTCCGCTTTCGGGCTGGCAAAGCAGTTGGGAATTGAGCGGGGCGCTGCGCAGGCTTATATTGCGCGCTACTTCGCCCGCTATCCGGGGGTGCGCGACTATATGGACAGCACGCGCGAACAGGCGAAGCAGCAAGGCTATGTCGAGACGGTGTTCGGTCGCAGGTTATGGCTACCTGAAATCAATAGCAGCAATGCGATGAAGCGTCAGGGTGCTGAGCGCGCTGCGATCAATGCGCCTATGCAGGGGACGGCGGCCGACTTGATCAAACTTGCGATGATACAAGTACAGGGCTGGCTGGAGACGGAAAAACTCAAGACACGTCTGATCATGCAGGTGCACGATGAACTGGTACTTGAGGTGCCGGATGACGAGCTGGCGCTGATTAAAGCGTCGCTGCCCGGCCTGATGTGCCATGTTGCCAATCTCAACGTGCCGCTGCTGGTGGAGGTAGGTTCCGGCAAAAACTGGGACGAGGCGCACTAAGCCGTCGTTCCCGCGAATGCGGGAAAACAAGGCCAAAGGCCGCAGTTTCGAGGAACGGCCATCCAGTCAAAAACGAAACCGTCGGTGGCAGACCAGCGGCAAGACCGCAAGGGTCTTCGCCTAAAAACATAGTCGCGCGTTGCGCTCCTTGTTTTTAGCGAAAGGCGACCCCGGTTTGCCGCCACTTTCGCGGGAAAATTTCGGTTGGATTGGGGCGATCAAGAAAGATTTTAGACGCGTTGCAGACCTTCCGAAGCCAGTCTACAAAAATGGGGTAATTACCAACTGCACTATGTAACACCGTAGGGCGGAAGCCACGTGGGGCGTTCCGCCAATAAAATAACATCCCGTGGAACCGCAAGAGTCCCGTCTTGCAATGCTTGCCAAATTTTGCCAAGTAATTTAGAGTGCGCTTCATGACAACGATGAATATTTCTCTCCCGGATACACTCAAGCAGTTTGTGGATTTGCAAGTGGCTACGGCGGGTTACGGCACTTCTAGTGAGTATGTGCGTCAACTGATACGCCGCGATCAGGAGCGCGATCAGTTGCGTAGTCTATTGCTGCAGGGAGCTCAGTCTGAGCCTACCGGGCTTGCTGACGAAACCTATTTTGCGTCCTTGCGTTCTGGTGTCAATCAGCGTTTGAAGAGTAGCGAATGAAACCGCTCGTTCGCCATGAGCGGGCAGATGCGGATGTTGAAGGCGCGGTTGAGTACTATTTGCAGCATGCGCCAGAAGTTGCATTGAAATTTATTGATGGGCTGGAGCAAGCCTACAGGCAAATTCAACAACGACCGGCTATTGGCTCTCCGCGTTATGCGCATGAACTCAACTTGCCAGGTTTGAGATTCAAACAGTGCAAGCGTTTTCCTTACCTAGTTTTCTATGTCGAGAGTGCGCAACAAATCGATATTTGGCGCGTACTGCATAGCAGTCGTGATGTTCCCTTCTGGCTGCAGGGCGAAGACTGATTGCAACTATGAGGGGGTATGGTTGCCGCGCTCTATGCATATTCCCACCATCTTACAATTCCTGATCGCCTGTAGCTTGGCGACGCTGACCTTTACCCACGGGGCGTTGTAGTCTTTCAGTATGATCTGCGCGATGTGTTCGGCGAAGGTTTCAACCAGCGAGAAATGTCCTTCGCTCAATACGGTCTGAATGTGTTGCGCGACTTTGGCGTAATCGAGCGTGCCGCTGCTGGTGGAGGTAGGTTCCGGCAAAAACTGGGACGAGGCGCACTGAGCGCTTCGCTTGTTCAATAGTGGCGTGTCACCTATAATCTGGCAGCCTTAGGTCTTCGGGGTGCATGACCTTAATAACTGGATTTTTCTTTGGATATCAATTTTCAGCGCGCAGTTGATCGTCTTGCCGGGGTGCCGATCTGTGCGCTGCTCTCAGGATACGATCGTTTCCGCAACTTCCTGTTTGGCGCGCCCGCGCAAGCGGCTACCCCTCGGCGTATCCTGATTATATTGCTCTCCGAAATGGGCAGTCTGGTGTTGGCTCATGCCATGTTCGCCCAGTTGAAGCGGCAATATCCCGATGCGGCATTGCATGTGATGCTGTTCAAAAAGAATCGCGAAGTGCTCGATTTGCTGGGTGTTGTGCCTGAGGCCAATGTGCTGACCATCGATGATCGCACGCTGACTCAGTTTCTCCCGGATATATGGCGTGCTATTCGGTTGATGCGCGCCCTTAAATTCGATGTAGTGATCGACTGCGAACTGTTTACGCGCGTGAGCAGTGTTTTTGCTTATCTGTCCGCAGCCCCCGTGCGCGTGGGTTTCAGTCGTCACACGCAAGAGGGACTCTATCGCGGCACCTTTATCAATCGTCCTGTGATGTACAACCCTTATCGCCATTTGTCTGAGCAGTTTTTGACGATGGTCGCAGCGATCGGCTCTGCCAGCGTGCCTAAAGGAAAATCCGCGCCGGTATTGCGTGTTGAGCGCCCACCCCAACTGGTGTTTCGCGACGGGGAACTGGAGGAGGTCGCATCCGCCCTGTACGCTGATTTTCCGGCAATTTCCGGCAAAAAACTTGTACTGGTATATCCGAGTGGCGGCATTTTGCCGATCCGTGCCTGGTCGCCTGAGAGTTACAAGCAACTTTGTGTGAGTCTGCTGGCGGACGGTTATGCGGTCGGGCTGATCGGCATGAAAGACGATGCGCCGCTGGCGCAAGAAATCGTAGAGTACGCTCAGAGTCAATATTGCGTTGATCTGACGGGCTACACCAGAACGGTGCGGCATTTATTGTGCGTGTTCCAGTATGCGTCACTCTTGGTGACCAATGACGGCGGCCCGGGCCAGTTTGCTGCCCTGACCCGCTTGCCGACGCTGGTGTTCTTCGGGCCGGAAACGCCTGCGCTGTATAGCCCGTTGACGGACAATATTCATTGCCTGTATTCGTCCTGGTCTTGTTCGCCTTGCCTGACGGCCTACAACCATCGTTTATCGCCTTGCGACGGCGACAATCAATGTCTTAAACAAATCACCCCTGAGCAGGTATTGAGCAAGGCGCGTGAATTGCTCAGTGCGGACAGTGCCGTATGAAATCGGCTCTCAATCTGAGTATCTCCATTCCCTCATTGTTGCGCCGGATTTTCTCGCGGCGCTTTTTGAAATTCGGCACGGTCGGCGCTTCCGGTACGGTCGTCAATATCGGCGTGTTGTATCTGGCGCAGGAACATCTGTTTAACACAGTGCCGCACGTCGAGCTCAAACTGAATCTATCGCTCGCCGTGGCAATTTTGCTGGCGACACTGAATAATTTTTTCTGGAACCGATTGTGGACCTGGTCGGATCGTACGCAACAGCATCACCGTTCCTGGTTGTCGCAGTTCGGTCAATATACGCTGGCCTGCTGGCTCAGCATCGCGTTGCAAGTGCTGTTCACCAATTTGCTGGCACCGCATTTTTATTACCAGTTTGCAAATTTGATCGCCATCGCTTCAACGAGTGTGCTCAATTTCGTGCTGAATGATATCTGGACCTTCGGTCGCGTGAAATTGCTGCCGGCGCGTGCGCCTGCCAAATCTGTCGATGAAGCGCATTAGTCCGGCGGCCTGGCGTTTCATCTACTACGGGCTGGCGGTTGTGCTGGCCGTGTTTACCTATTTTTACGCGCTGGATAGCGCGCATATCCCGAAAAATGGTGATGAATTTCCCTACACGCATATCACCCGGTTGACCGCGGAGAGCGGACATTTGCTGCCGCTGCAATCTCAATTGCACGGCATGAGAAATACCAAGCCGCCGCTGTTGTTCTGGCAGGGTATCCTCTCGACGCACTGGGGTGCGCAGTGGACATGGTGGAATCTGCGCTATCCGAGTGTCATTTATACCTTGCTGACCGCGCTGCTGGTTTTTTTGCTGGCGCACAGGCTGGCCGGTGAGCGCAGATCAGAGGGGGCTGATCCTGTAGAAACGGGTTTTATCGCCGCGCTGACCTATCTGGCCTTTTTTAGCACCTACCGTTTCGGGCGTCCATTCTTGGTCAACCCCGCCGAAATATTCTGGTTTTTTCTGCCCTTTTTTACGCTGTTGTACTGGCGCACATCTGCCTTTGACTCCCGGTTGATCGTGCCGCTGTTGTTGGGTGTCGAGGTGGGTATGGGGCTGTTGTATAAGTCCTTCGCGCTGGTCGCCCCCGTCAGTCTGGCACTGTCCTTGTGGTATTTGCATCAGCGCCAGTACCGCTTGTCGGCCTTTATTTTGAAGGATGCCGGAAAAGTTGGCATCACCGTCATCGTCGCATTGGCGCTGTTCGGGCTGTGGTTCGTATTCGATCCTGATCCGGCTGCCGTGTGGCGCGAGTTTATCGTCGGTGAAAATGCCGGAAAATTTGCGGCACAAGGTGGCAGCTATCTGGGGCATTTGCTCTGGGGGGGTAGCAGTGTCTGGGCGCTGCTGCTTGGCTATCCGATGAATGCCGGATTGCTGGCGTTTCCGGTCGCAGCGTTGGTGTGGGTCGCCTATCGGCGACCGTTGAGTGACGCAGAAAAACTGTTGTGGATCTGGATGGGCGTTTTGTTCGTGGTGTTTTGTGTGCCCAGCCAGCGTTCTGCGCGCTATCTACTCGAAGCGATGCCGGTCTTGGCGGTGTTGTGCGCGCTCAGCTGGCAGCGCATTAGTCGCTGGGCGTTTGTCGCGAGCCTGTTGCTCTGCGGCGGTGTGTTGGCCTTGCTCGCATTTTTGTCGTGGCGGCTGGAACAGGCCATGCCGGGTGAGGACTTGTATTCGGCGGGTTACTGGCTGTTGCTCCTGATGACGGCAACACTTTTGTTGCTGGGGATTTTTTACGCACGCACGACGCGCTTGCTGACCAATGTGGTGGTGTTGCTGGTGATGTTGTCGCTGGCGGCTTTTTTGCGTCCGTTCGATGGCATCGCGGGAAATTTCAGTGCGGGCGCACAGCGCTATGCCGCAGGAAAAGAAGTCTGGGTGCCGTGCGACTTCAGGGCGGTTGACGAGGGTTACCGGTTTATCTTGCCGGGCGCCAAAATTCACGGCTATTTTGCGGGTGCGCCGTTAAGTGTGGGTGAATTGGCATCCCGTTATGAATTGTTTGCCGTGCAATTGCCGCTGCAAACGCCTTGCGACGGCTGCAAAATCATCGGCGAACGTCTGGAAATACGCGGTCGCCACAGCCCTGATGAACTCAAGCGTATTTTGGCAGGCGAGGTGTTTGAGCAGCTGTTCGTTAAGGAATTGCTGATCGAATCATCCGGTGTGTCTCAGGTTGCCGCGAATGAAGAGGGGTGCCGGTAATGTCATGGCAACGCCGCATCCTGCTGAGTCTCGTGTTGCTCGCTTTTTCCTGCGGGTTCTATAAAGCCCTGTCACGCCCGGCGGCCGCCAGTTTTAAGATGCAGGCGACAGTGCCGGTGAAGGTGACATCAGCGCGGTACGAGACGCATTTTGCCTCGTCTAAGTTGTTCACTCAGGTGCACGCCGCCTCATCCATCGAACTCAAAGACGGGCGCATTCGGGCTTTCTGGTTTTCCGGTAGCCGCGAGGGGGCCAAAGACGTTGCGATACACAGCGCAGTGTTCGATCCCGTGACCGGCCAATGGAGCGCAGAATCGATTGCCGCGACACGCGAACAGACTCAGTCGACATTACATCGCTATATCGCAAAACTCGGAAACCCGATCGTCGGTCGCATGAGCGATGGCCGCTTGCGTATGTACTATGTCGCCGTGTCGCTGGGCGGCTGGGCGGGCAGTTCGATTACCACGATGACCTCAAGCGATGAAGGTGCGACATGGACTACGCCGCAGCGACTGATTACATCGCCCTTTATGAATATCAGTACTCTGGTGAAAGGCGCGCCTTTTTTATACAGTGATGGCACGATAGGTTTGCCTGTTTATCACGAATTTATCAGTAAATTCGGCGAGATGCTGCATCTGAATCAAGAGGGCGTCGTGCTCGACAAGCAGCGATTGGCCGCTGGCGGTCAGGGAACCTTACAGCCTGTCTTGCTGATGCAAAGCGAGCGACAGGCTAAAGTGTTGATGCGCTATTCAAGCGCATTGGGGCCGCATCGCGTGGTGGCGGTCAGCACACAAGACGCCGGGCTGCACTGGTCGGCGCCTGAAAAAACCGCACTGCGTAATCCTGATGCGGCGGTGACCGGAGTGACACTGCCCGATGGACGTATGCTGGCTGTGCTCAACGATCAGGAACTTGGGCGTGAAACGTTATCGCTCGTGCTCTCGCAGGATGGCGGCGTCACCTGGCGGGTGATACATTTGCTGGAAGATCAGCAGCGTGCGAGTTTGCAAGCCGATGAGGCGCATTTTATCAAAAACGCCGGTCAGCTCATTGAACAGAGCGATGCTGTCAGTCATTCCCGCCTCGAGCCGGCTGTCGAATCCGCCAGACGTACCGTGTGTCATGACGGGCATTGCCGCTATGAGTTCTCCTATCCCTATTTGATAAGGACTTCAGGCGGGGATTTTCATCTCGTTTACACCTGGAACAGGACATTCATCAAACATGTCTGGTTCAATCTCGCGTGGCTCGATCAGCGCACAGGGGAGGACTATCATGCGCTTCACTGATATCAGCGCGCTCGCCGGTATCGCATTTGCGATCATGGTGCTCGCCTTACATCTACCTCTGATCAGTCGTTTAAAGCAAATTAGCTTGTTTGGCGTGCTCCTGTTCATCGCTGCGCTCGTCCCTATTGATGGTCTGTCCGTCGCTGAATTCGTCCGGGGTATGCTGGGGGGGTTGAGCTTTTCGACACTGCTGTTGTTGGCCGCTGCGTACGGTCGCATTCTGTCGGCGCAGTTACATCGTAACGAGATACGCCAGAACACAGATGATTCGACGCGCATTGCTGTGTTGAGTGTCATCTCGCTTGCCGCGCTGGCGCTATATCCCTTTGCGCTGGGCATCGGGATGTACGACCCTTACCGGCTGGGTTACGGCGACACGGGGTTTTTGGGCGGATTGCTGCTGGCAGCACTGCTCGCATGGGCCTTGCGCTACCCGTTGATTACACTGATTATTTCTCTGGCCGTATTGGGGTGGTCTGCCGGCTGGTATGAATCAAATAACCTGTGGGATTATCTGCTCGACCCGTGGGTGGCGATCTATGCGCTGGGCGTGCTGATTAAGAAGTCGGTTTTATTTGTGCGCGCAAAAATTACTTGATTTGGCTACGTTCGATGCTGATGCCCACCATGCGGCAATTGCGTATCGCCTGTAATTTTGCAACGCTCACTTTGACCCAGGGCGCGTTGAAGTCTTTGAGGATGATCTGGGCGATGTGTTCAGCCAGCGTCTCCACTAGGGAAAAGTGCCCCTCGCTCAATACAGACTGAATATGTTGCGCGACCTTGGCATAATCGAGCGCGTCGTTGATGTCATCGCTGTAGCAGGCGCGGCTGTTGGGCAACGCGATTTCAAGGTCCAGCTGCAAGGTTTGCGGGACGTGTTTTTCCCGCTCGTAAATGCCGATCAGGGTCGTGACTTTGAGCTCGCGTATAAAGATGATGTCCATATTTTTCGATGTTAGGTGGTTAAGTTGCGATTCAAGTAGAATTAGCATCTATCGAATTCTAAGGTATTACCGATGTTGACCCTAATTTTTGTTGTTGCAGCCTACCTGTTGGGCTCGGTGTCCTTTGCGGTTGTGACCAGTCGCATCTTTGGTATCGCTGATCCCAGAACCTATGGCTCCGGCAATCCGGGTGCGACCAATGTCTTGCGCAGCGGGAAAAAAGCCGCAGCTGCATTGACGTTGCTGGGCGATGCGGCCAAGGGTTGGGTGGCAGTGGCGGCCGCCATGCACTATGCGCCGGATGATTTAATGCTGGTCGCATTTGTGTTTATGGCGGTTTTTTTAGGTCACGTTTTTCCGATTTTTCTGCGCTTCAAAGGGGGTAAGGGGGTGGCAACGGCGCTCGGTGTGTTGCTTGCGCTGAACGGGTGGCTGGGGCTGGCAGCCTTCGCAACCTGGCTTATTATCGCCGTTGTGTTTCGTTTGTCGTCACTCGCGGCATTGATGGCCGCTGTTAGCGCGCCTGTTTATGCCTACCAGATGAATCTGCCGCGGGAATGGGTGTTCGCGTGTTTGGTCATGTCTATGCTGCTGGTCTGGCGGCATAAGAGCAATATTCAAAATTTGCTGGCAGGCCGCGAGAGCCGCATCGGCAAGAAGGTTGCCGAATAGCGCTTAACCGCAGGTCGGATAGGTTTGAACCAGAAAACCCGTTTCACGCGGAGGCGCGGAGGACGCGGAGAAATTCAAAATCCAGAAATAGAAGTTAATTGGTAGCGTTTTGATTAGTTGGTATTTATTAAAGATAATTTTTATGTGTTTGGTTTTTCCTCCGCGTTCTCCGCGCCTCCGCGTGAGAATGCATTAAAGTCTTGAGGTTTTCTTATATTTCCTCCAGATTCCATCTGGGTTTGACGTTGAAGCGGTAATCTTTCGTGCCTTGCCCCTCGCTCAGGCGAAGCGCGCCGACAAAGGCAATCATTGCGCCGTTGTCGGTACAAAATTCCAGATCCGGATAAAATACGCAGCCACCGCGGCGGCCGATCTCCTCACTCAGGCGCTGGCGCAGCATTTGATTCGCTCCCACGCCCCCTGCTACAACCAGTTGCGACAGTCCCGTCTTTGCCAGTGCCGCACGCGCCTTGTGCGCCAGTACGTCGATAATGGCTTCTTGCGTCGCATAGGCAATGTCGGCGCGAGTTTGTTCATTCATTTCACTTTGTCGAACCAACGTGAGCACTGCCGTCTTTAAGCCGCTGAAGCTAAAATCAAGATTGCCGCTGTGCAGCATCGGGCGCGGCAACTTATATTGTCCGGGGCGACCCGAAGCTGCCAGCTTCGCAAGTGCGGGGCCGCCGGGATAGTTCAATCCAAGCAATTTAGCGCTCTTGTCAAACGCTTCGCCTGCTGCGTCATCCACGGTTTCACCGAGCAGTTCATATCGTCCCACGCCATCGACGCGCATCAGTTGCGTGTGGCCGCCCGACACCAATAATGCAACGAACGGGAATTCGGGTGCCGGATCAGACAGCAGCGGAGAGAGCAGGTGGCCTTCTAAGTGATGTATGCCTATCGTAGGGATGTCGAGTGCGAAGGCAAGTGAGTTAGCAACGCTGGCGCCGACCAGTAGTGCGCCGCCCAAGCCCGGGCCTTGTGTATAGGCGATTGCATCGAGTTGGTCGAGAGATAGATTGGCCTCGGTCATAACCTGTCTTATAAGGGGGCTGATGCGCTGCACGTGATCGCGGGACGCAAGTTCAGGCACGACGCCGCCGTATTCACTGTGCATGGCAATCTGGCTATGCAGCGCATGAGAAAGCAATCCTCGGCCCATTTGATAGAGCGCGATGCCGGTTTCATCGCAGGATGATTCAATTCCAAGTGTAATCAACGACATTTGAGCCTTTCAGAGTAGGCGCTATTGTAGTTAATAAAGGAACCGTTCAGTGTACCAAGTCGTTATTTCACTAATATTTCCGAAAAGTGTTGACGTTGTGATTTTAGTCTCTATAATGCGCACCTCTTCGCCGGAACAGGGTAAGAAACAAAGCAGGTATGGAAACATAAACTGCTTAATAATCAATAAAATGATCGTGTTTCTTAAGCTGGTTTGGTTTGAGGAAAAAGATTTAAAAGAGTGTGAAATTAAAGTTGACAGAAAGAATTTAGTCTCTATAATGCGCACCTCTTCGCTGCAAAGCGAA
>SESH01010947.1_pt1 | contig 23080 bp, 19 predicted proteins | sample 3171561 | NCBI WGS metagenome assembly SESH01 (sample SAMN10866947, study PRJNA518727) | freshwater metagenome | biome: subpolar coniferous forest; feature: holomictic lake; material: water; isolation source: holomictic Lake 442 2011 16.5 m and 2014 13 m | place: Canada: near Kenora, Ontario
AGATCGGACTCGTCTGCATCGCTACACCGATATACAATCAACGAGAAAAACTGATCGGTGCGATCAGCATGTCAGGAAATGCCGTTGAAATGATGAAGAGTGCCGACCAGGCCATTATTGACATCAAATCAACAGCAGCAAATATTTCAAAGCAAACAGGCGACTGATTTTCGACCAGGAATCAAAAACGAGTCGAGGTCTACCGGTCGGAAATATTGATTGACAAGTTCATTTTTTCGGTATACGTGCCACATCGATGAACGTCATTCGGCAATGTAGAACGTAAAGAAGGACAATGGTCCTCAGATCGGAGATCAGATATGGATGCGGCTCAACTAAAAGTTCGTTTAAGAAACGGGGAATGTCTCTATGGTCCTTTTGTGCGGATCGCAGATCCCGCCATTACAGAGATCTTGGGTTATGCCGGATTCGATTTTGTCATCATTGATACGGAACACGGACCCATGAATGTTTCCCAGGCAGAAAACCTGGTGCGCGCGGCCAAACTGTCAGGGGTCGCCCCTCTTATTCGCGTACGCGATAATTCAGATACGATGATTACACGCGCTTTGGATACGGGCGCATCCGGTGTCCAGATACCGCAGATTAATACCGTGGAATCGGCAAAATACGCCGTGGAATCCTCCAAGTTCTATCCAAAAGGAAATCGTGGCGTATGCAAATTTACGCGTAATGCTGAGTACTCAAACATCCCCACGGAGGATTACTTCCGGAAGTCCAATGAGAATACACTGGTTGTTATTCAGATTGAAGGGACCGAGGGTGTCCGGAATATTGATCGAATATTGGACGTGCCTGATATTGATGTCTTATTCCTGGGACCGTATGATTTGTCGCAGTCACTGGGTCTTGCAGGACAGGTAACACATCCGAAGGTTCTTTCGGCCATCGAAGATGTTACAAAGAAAGCCAGAGAGAAAAAAATTATCGTTGGCAGTTTTGCTGACAAGAAAGAAACCATTCGCATGCATAAAAACATGGGTATTCAGTATCTGAGCTATTGTATCGATACGGGTTTGATTTATGAAGCGGCCAAGAAGGAAGTGGAGGCTTTACGTGATATTCTATGATCACGAGGTGTTTCTTATGCTTGGTCAGGATGCGCATCATCAATTGAGGGGGTTATTATCAAATACCGCAATCTAAAGGGGAAATAAAGTGAGTCAGAAAATTATGGCAGCGATTATAGGACCCGGGAATATTGGGATCGACTTGATGTGCAAGCTGGCGACGAGTCAGAATATCGAAGTCACCAAAATGATCGGCATCTATGAGACTTCGGAGGGCTTGAAGCTGGCGAGGGACAGAGGGATCGAAGCTTCGGCAAAAGGCATCAGTGCCCTGACGGAGGATGACGGCGTTGAGATCGTCTTTGATGCCACCAGCGCCAAAGGCCACATTGCCAACGCGAAAGTGATTAAGAGTTACCGGAAATACGCGATTGACCTGACCCCTGCGGCAGTGGGACCCTATCTGGTGCCGGCTGTAAGCAAGGAGAAAATCAGCCTGGATGTGGACAACTACAACATGGTTACCTGCGGAGGGCAGGCAACGATTCCGATCGTTGCAGCCATCAACAGAGTATGTCCCGTATCTTATGCGGAGATAGTTGCAACCTTGTCCAGCCGCAGTGCAGGCCCGGGGACTCGCGAAAATATCGATGAGTTTACCGAGACAACCGCAAGAGGAATCGTCATGATCGGCGGGGCAAAAAAGGGAAAGGCAATCATCATCCTCAATCCCGCAGAGCCGCCTCTCCTGATGCGCGATACCATTTATGCAAGGGTGGCAAATCCAGACCAGGAAAACATCACGAAATCAATCGAAGAGATGGTACGCGTCATCCAGCAGTATGTGCCGGGGTACAAAATGATTGTGCCGCCCATGTTTGACGGAGATAAGGTTACGGTCATGGTCCAGGTGGAAGGGGCGGGACACTATCTGCCAAAGTATTCAGGGAACCTGGATATTATGACCAGTGCGGCAAAAGCTGTTGCCGAAGAACTTGCGATTAAACTGTTGGCAGCCTCTCATTAGAAGTGGGACAGGCCGAATGCACCATATAGGAAAGGATGGATGCACGATAGATGAAAAAGATACGTATTATCGACACAACAATGCGAGATGGGATGCACGCCGTAAGCCATCAATTTTCCATAGAGGATATGATGGAGCTGGCTAAAGGGCTGGAGCAAGCAGGCTTACCGGCCATTGAGGTGACTCATGGAGATGGATTGGGCGGAAGCTCTTTTCAATATGGCTTTGCGAAGCATACGGACGAAGAATATCTCAAAGCAGTTTCGAACGTATTAACGAATGCAAAGCTTACCGTTCTACTGATACCCGGAATTGGAACGATTGAAGATTTAAAGATGGCGGCAAGCTACAATGCCAAAATCGTTCAAGTGGCCACCCATGTAACCGAAGCGGATGTGGGCATCCAGCATATTCAAGCGGCAAAAAAGCTTGGCATGGAGGCCATCGGTTTTCTGATGATGTCTCATATGGTGGGACCCGAGAAGATCGTAGAGCAGGCAAAAATCTTTGCGGATGCCGGGGCCGATATGATCTATGTGACCGATTCTGCGGGCGCGTTAACGCCTGATGGGGTCGAAGCCCGAATCACGGCGGTCCGGGATCAGATAGGCCTGCCCGTTGGTTTTCATGCGCATAACAATCTTGGCTTGGCAATTGGAAACACGCTCAAGGCGGTGGAGTGCGGAGTGTCAAGCATCGATGCGACCTGTAAGGGCTTGGGTGCGGCAGCAGGCAACTGCCAGACGGAGGTTATTACCGCCGTATTGAAAAAGATGGGTTATGAAACCGGCATTGATCTTTATAAGATCATGGATGTGGCAGACGATATCCTGGTTCCAAAGATGCACAGACCTATTGTCATTGATAAAAATTCCCTGATGATCGGTTATGCCGGGGTATATGGCAGTTTCTTACTTCATGCACTGCGTGCGGCAAGCAAGTTCCATGTCGATGCAAGAGATATTCTCTACGAGATGGGGCAGCGAAAAACCGTTGGCGGCCAGGAGGACATGATCATCAATGTGGCCTATGATTTAGCGAATCAAATGAAATGACTAATTTTTTTGCCGTCGTGGTCATTGAAACGGAATGATGATCGTACTCGGAAGTGGGGTGAATTTCCTGGATACCGTCGATAGTGCCATAGGTTACGAATAGGATAGGTGATATGGTTCCGTTGCAGACAGGGTTGCTGGATCCGGCCGTACAAAATGAATTGTCCCATTGTCTACACTGTGGAATGTGTTTGCAGGTTTGTCCGACATACCACATTTACGGTACGGAGATGGATTCTCCCCGGGGGCGTATCGCCTTGATGCGGGCCGTGGGCAAGGGGCGGTTAAAAGTGGACGAACTGCCGTCATCTTTTACCCGTCATATCGAGTTATGCCTGGGATGCCGGGCCTGTGAGACCGCCTGTCCCTCCGGTGTAAAGTACGGCCAAGTGATTAAAGCCGCGCAGACGACCATTCGGCAGAACACGAAGGAGAGTTGGCTGGCTTCCGGTCTGAAATGGCTTGGGTTCAAGCAGCTGATGCCTTTCCGTGAACGCTTGAAAGTGCTGGCATCGGTGCTCTGGCTGTACGAGAATAGCGGGTTGCAGTCCCTCTTCCGGTCATTGCGTTTCATGCCTCAGACGCTGCGGCAGATGGAACTGCTTCTGCCCCCCATCTCACGAGAATATTTCAATTATTCGGCTCCTGCACCGGCCATCGGCAAAAAACGGGGTAAGGTTGCCTTCTTTATCGGCTGCGTGCAGGAGGCATTTTTGGCCAAGGCCAACCGTGCCACCATTCGCGTGCTGCAGCGTAACGGTTATGAAGTGCATTTTCCAGCCGGGCAGACCTGTTGCGGCGCCGCACAACTGCACATGGGTGAACTCGATTTTGCCCGTACGCTGGCCCGCAAGAACATTGATGCCTTTCTGGATCAGAGTTTTGAAGCGGTCATCAGCAATGCCGGGGGGTGCGGTGCCACACTGAAAGAGGACTATGCAGAGCTGTTCACGGAGGATCCGATCTACGCCGCCAAGGTCGCCCGGTTTTCTGCACTGGTTCAGGATTTCAGCGAATTCATGCTGGATCATCTGCACGAGCCACCCAATGGGGTTGTACAGGCCCGTGCCGTGTATTCCGATTCCTGCCACCTTCGCCATGTCCAGAAGATCAAAAAGCAACCACGCCAATTGCTCCGGATGATTCCCGGGCTGGAACTGGTGGAGCTGAAACGGCCCGATCTATGCTGCGGTTCGGCCGGTGTCTACAATATCATGCACCCTCAAACCGCCAACCCCATCCTCGATCTGAAGATGGAGGATGTCAAGGCTGCAAAAGCCGACCTTCTGATCGTGAGCAACACGGGCTGTCACATGCAGCTGATCGCGGGCACCGAACGGTCAAACTACCCGATACGGGTGCTCTATATCGCTGAAGCGTTGGAAGAATCTTACACAATGGGAAGCCAGGAATGAATCATACTGCTGATGAAATTGCGTCTTTAGCGGGTCTGTTTCCGGCCGGTCAGGTGATATGCGATCCGGTGGAATTGATCACTTACGAAATTGATGCCGGTGTGGACCGGGAAGAACCTTTGGCGGTCGTTTTTCCCGCCAATACAGGGGATGTCATCCGTGTCGTGGAGTGGTGCCGCGACCACCAGGTGCCCCTCGTGGCCCGTGGCTCAGGAACAGGCCTTTCCGGGGGGGCTATTTCGGCAAGAGGTTTGATCTTAGAATGCTCGCGGATGAAAGAAATCCAGAACATCGATGGAACGGGTCTGCGGGCGCGCTTCCAGCCCGGCGTGATCACGCTTCATTTCTCCGATATGGTTGCCGAGAGGGGGCTGTATTATCCCCCCGATCCGGGCAGCGACCGTTCGGCGACCCTGGGTGGTACCATCGCAGAAAATGCCGGCGGACCCCATTGTTTGAAATATGGGGTCACGACCAACTATGTGATGGGGATGGAATTGGTTCTGCCTGATGGGCAGTGTATCACCCTGGGCGGCCCGGCGCTCGATTATCCGGGCATCGAGTTGAGCGGCTTGCTGACCGGGAGTGAAGGGACGTTGGGGGTGATCACCAGTGTGACGGTCAGACTGTTGAAAAAACCCCCTGCAGTGATGACCATGATGGCGGCATTCGATTCCGTCGACCAAGCCTGTTCGGCCGTCTCCGCGATCATCGGCAAAGGCATTGTCCCGGCCACGCTTGAATTGATGGATCAGAAGATCATGGAGATCCTGGAAGATTATACGCATGCGGGTCTGCCGGTGCAGGCCGGAGCGGCGCTGATCATCGAGGTGGACGGCTATTCGGCCGGCCTGCAACCCCAGATCGATCTGATCATAGACATCATAAAGCGATTTAAAGCCTTTGGCTTTCGCATCGCAAAGGATGCAGAAGAGAGAACCGCCATCTGGTTTGCCCGGAAAAGTACGGCAGGTGCCATGGCACGGCTTGCACCTGCTTTTTTTGCGGTGGACCCTTCGGTACCACGATCATTGTTAGGGGAAGCCCTGCGCCGTATGACAAAAATTTGTGAAGATCGCAGCTTGCCAACATATTATGTTTCCCATGCCGGGGATGGCAATCTGCATCCCCACATTCTCATCATGGATCCAGACGATGAAAAATTGATGGAGAATGTTCGTGAGACAGGCAAACTCATGATGCAGGAAGCGGTGCGCTTGGGCGGAACCATATCCGGCGAGCATGGCGTCGGGGTTGAAAAGCGTGAATTCATGAGTTTCATGCATACACCCGATGAACTTGCGGTCATGAGGGATCTCAAGGCCGTATTTGATCCGCAGAATCTGTTCAACCCGGGCAAAATATTTCCTGCCGCTCCGCCGGACCCGGATCTTATCCCGCAATGCCGGGTCCTCCCGGCAGTACGGTCCATCGCGGATCAGATCCGAACCGCTGCCGAATCCGTACCCCCGTCCAGGGTATTTGTCGTCGGGCATCAGGTACCCGATCGTGTTTCGCCTTCCGGGGATCTCTACCTGTCCAGTCGAACATTGGATGGCGTCATATCTTTTGTCTCCGAAGACATGTACGTTGTTGCGGGAGCAGGCACTTCATTGCAGGAGTTACACCGGTTTCTCGAATCGAAGGATCGGTATCTTCCCCTCCTGTCTCCCTGGGATGAAACGACCCTGGGAGGGCTTGTGGCTACCAATTTCAATGCCCCGCTGCGTACCCGCTATGGAGGGATCAGGGATCTGCTCCTGTGTATGACGGTGATCTTACCGGACGGCCGGGTGATCGATGCCGGGAAGCCCCTGGTGAAAAATGTTGCCGGATATGATTTGCCCAAATTGTTCATCGGATCATTCGGCTGCCTGGGAATGATTACGAGCGTGACATTCAAAGTGCAGGCAAACCCCAAAAAGCGTATCACCTATTCTATTCCTGCCAGGGATCCTGCTCAGGCAATCCGGATGGGATTAGCCGTATACCAGCAGACTTTCAATGCCTCTGCCATATTATGGATCAAAGAAAAAGATGCACTGCAGGGGAATTTAGTATGTACATTCGAAGGTTTGCCGGAAGATATTCAAATTGAGGCAAACCAGTTTCAGCAAATCGCGTCGGCCAATCATCTTTCCAACATTGATTCCGTCGAAGGGAATGATGGATCAGCCATCTGGGCGGATTGGGTCCGCTCCGAGTGCGATACGGGGCCTCTGTTCAAATACGGTGCCGCCCCGGGAGATTTGCTCGAGTTGATCGACAATCAGCCTAAAGAAACGGCATGCAACGGGGTACTCATCGATATTGCCAACGGTTGTCTCTATCTCGGCAACGATGACCATGCCTGTCTTTCCCAGAAGGCCCTCGCTCTGAATGGATACGCCATTGACATAAGTAAAACACCACCAGATCCAAATCGTATTTTTAAAGATCGGAGTGGAACTTATCTATTGACGGCCCTTAAGCAACGGTGGGATCCATCGGACAGCTTTAACCCATCAAGACCAATGCTGTAATCGATCTCACGCTACAAGGGTGCTATGAACATGCAGCAAGATGTTTTGTTAAAACGGAACAGCCAATGTCTCACGAGTTGGTAATGACAGAGGCGAAATGCAACAAGTGAAAGGGGGGTGATCGTTCGTTTAGTTACTTGGAGACAGTATGGATTGGAGATTGAATCGGTTCGCCACAAAGCGAGTTCTTATCGAACCTTATCAAACAGAAAGAGAGAGAGGAAGGTATGGCAAACGTAAAGCGCATCTTATCGGTTACTTTCTTAGTCGTCATGATCGTGGCAATTTTCGGCAGCGGCATTGCAACGGCGGCTGACGAGATCCGGATCGGATTTACCCCCCCTGTTACCGGTGTACACGCGGCAGCGGGATCTCTCCAGGTCAAGGCGATCAAACTGGCCCTCAAGGAGATCAATGCCGCCGGCGGGGTGAAGGGGAAGAAGATCGACCTCCGGATCATTGACAACCAGTCCACGAACCCCGGCGCGCTGGCGTCGCTGCAGATGGCCGTGGAGCAGGAGAAGGTGCTGGCCATGATTGGCTGCCTCTATAGCACGCAGGTCTTCGCCACGTCGGATGCCATCAAGAACTACGGCATCCCCACTTTTATCGGCGCCACCAATGTCAACCTCACCAGGCAGGGCAACCCTTGGCTGTTCCGCGTGCGGCCCGATGACTCCGTTGCCGCCGGCGCCATGCTAAAGTACATCAAAGAAGACACCAAGTTTACCAAGGTCGGCATCCTGCATGATGCGGATGCCTTCGGCACCGGCGGCGCCGACCTGGTGGAAAAGGGCGCCAAGGAGGCAGGGCTGACCGTTGTGAAACGGGAGAAATCCCAGACCGGGGCGAAGGATTTCACCGCGGAGCTCCTGGGCTTTAAGAACGCCGGCGCGCAGATCCTGGTCTTCTACGGCCACCAGGAGGCCACGGCGGTTCTCCAGCGCCAAGTGAAGCAGCTCGGCTCTCCCTTCAAGTTTCTCGGTTCGCCCAGCAGCGCATCGAAAGATGCCCTGAACCTGGCCAAAGAGGCTTCCGAGGGAATCTGGGCCGTGATCGATTTCGTGCCTGGGCAGAGCGAGGAGAACAGGCGCTACATCGCTACCTACAAGAAGGAATACAACGAAGAGCCCGACATGCTCAGCGTGTGGACTTATGACGGTCTGAAGATCCTGGTCGAAGCCATTAAGAAGACCGGGGAAGATCGCGGCAAAATCCGGGAAGCCATTCTGGCCACCCAGGGATACAAGGGCGCCCAAGGCACTTATTCCTTTACCCCGAACGGCGACGGCATGAGCGAAGTGAGCATTGTCCAGATCGAGAAGGGCCAGCCGAAGCTCCTGAAGATCGTTAACCTGGGTAACAAATAGGCGCATCCCGACGCATGGATCGAAACAACATGCATCCGGTCTCGGTAGGGCTGCATTCCGGGACCGGATGCATCTAAGGAGGTATTCTGAATGGATTGGTCTACAAATCTTCAAATGGTTACCGCAGGTCTGGCCATGGGTTCCATTTACGCCCTTGTCGCACTGGGGTTCGTCCTGATCTTCAACGCGGTAAACGTCGTCAATTTCGCACAGGGTGAGTTCGCAATGGTTCCGGCCTTCGTAGCCGTGTGGCTGTTGTCCCTGAATCTCCCTTTCCCCCTGACCTGCGTGCTCACTGTAGTCTTCATGGGCATATTCGGCATCGTCTTCCAGCGTATCGCCTACTACCCGTTGCGAAACCGCAGCTTCCTGCCGGTCATCATCAGCACCATCGGTGTGGGCATCTTCCTGAAGAACGGGGCACAGCTCATCTTTGGCGCCGAGCCGTTGTCAATGCCGCGGCCGACCTCCGCGACTGCGTTGGACATCTTCGGAGTGTTTGTAGACCCCCAGTACATCATCATCATCGTGTGCACCCTGGCCCTGCTCGGTCTCCAGTACTTCTTCTTCGAGAAGACGAAGCTCGGCAAGATGATGCAGGCAACGGCGCAGGACAAACAGATGGCGCGGCTGCTGGGCATCAAGGTCGCAACCATGATCGCCATTACCTTCGCTTACAGCTCGATTCTCGGGGCAGCGGCCGGAATCCTGGTCGGGCCCATCTTTTTCGTGACCAAGGATATGGGAGCGATGATCGGGCTCAAGGCGTTCTGCTCGACCATCGTGGGGGGATTCGGCAGCGTTCCCGGGGCGATCCTGGGGGGCCTTTTCCTGGGAGTAATCGAGGTATTCGCGGCCTATTACGTTTCCAGCGCCTATCGCGACGCTTTCGCCTTCATTATTCTGATCCTTGTTCTCCTTCTGCGTCCGCAGGGGTTCTTCGGCGAGAAGATCGCCGAGAAGGCATAGGGGGGTGCGCCGATGAACACATACATAAAAAAACTGATTGTTCCCGCCGTTCTGGTTGTCGCCGTCTTGATCCTTCCCCGTTTGGTGACAAGCAGTTACTGGCTGAACCTGATCAACCTGGCCATCAGTTTTTCGATCGCCTGCCTGGGGTTGAACATCGTCTTGGGGTATGCCGGACAACTGTCGCTGGCCCAGGCAGCCTTCTGGGGAGCGGGGGCCTACACCTCGGCCATCCTCACCACCCAGTTTGGGCTACCCGTGTGGGCGGGAATGTTCGCCGCGTTCCTCGTGGCGGCCCTCTGCGGGGTGTTGCTGGGCATTCCCACGCTGAAACTTTCGGGCCACTACCTGGCGATGGCGACGATTGGATTCGGGATCATCCTCCAGCTCATCTTGGTCAATGAGATCTGGCTGACCCAGGGTTCCGACGGCATCACCAAGATTCCTTCCCCCTGTATCGGTTCCTTCGAGTTCAAGGACCCGGGCACCTTCTTCTATGTGGCGGCCGTCTCTTTGATCATTTTCACCTGGGGCGCCATCCGCCTCAAAGACTCTCGCGTGGGCCGTGCCTTTCTGGCCATTCGGGAGAACGAGATGGCAGCCGGAACCGCAGGGGTAGACACGACCTACTACAAGATCATGGCTTTCGCGCTATCGGCCGGCTATGCCGGCTTCGGGGGCTGGTTGTTCGCCCACAGTTCCTCGCACTACATCAGTCCGGATACCTTCTCCTTCGATCAGTCTGTGATCATGCTGGTTATGACTGTGCTGGGCGGGAACGGCTCCGCCATCGGCTCCATCGTGGGCGCCACCCTGCTGACCCTGTTGCCGGAGGTACTGCGGTTTTTGAAAGACTCCTACATGATGTTCTACGCCGCCGGCATCGTGCTCATCATGATCTTCATGCCCAGCGGCATTGCCGGCTTGGTGAAGAGCATGCCCGTCAGCCTGCGGTTGCGGGCTTGGTGGAATTCCAATTCGACGGCGTCCCGGCAGATTGCAACGACTGCATCCTCCCGGGAAAATTCCGACGGAAGCCAAAAAACCTTCAGACCTGCAGATTGTAAGGGATCGGGCGAGGTGCTGCTCACCGTCAAGGGGCTGGCAAAGCACTTCGGTGGGCTCAAGGCGGTGGATGGTGTGGACATGCAGGTCCGACAGGGCGAGATTCAGGCGCTCATCGGGCCGAACGGTTCCGGTAAAACGACGATCCTCAACATGCTCAGCGGCCTCTACGTTCCCTCAGCCGGAGAGATCATCCTGGAGGGGAAGGCCATTGGTGGACTGAAGCCGCATATCATTACCTCCCTTGGCATAGCCCGGACATTCCAGAACATCCGTCTTTTCGGAGAACTCACGGTGCTGGAAAACCTGCTGATCGGCTGCCATTGCCAATCCAGGGCCGGCCTCGCGGCCAGTATTTTCCAGCCGCCCTCACAGAAGGCGGAAGAGGCTGGGATGCGTGCGAAGGCCTTGGAGATGTTGGAATTTGTCGGTCTGAAGGGCAAGGATTTCGCCCAGGCCAACAGCCTGCCATATGGCCAGCAGCGGTTGCTCGAACTTGCGCGCGCGCTGGCCTCGGATCCCAAGATTCTCCTGTTGGACGAGCCGGCAGCCGGGTTGAATGGCGCCGAAACCGAGGCGCTGGTGGGACTTCTGTTTCAGATCTGCACCCGGGGTGTCACGATCCTGCTCGTCGAGCATGACATGAGCCTGGTCATGAATGTTTCCGACCATATTACGGTTCTGAACTTCGGCAGGAAGATTGCGGAAGGGCCTGCCGATGTGGTCGAGAAGAACCCGGAAGTGATCGATGCCTATCTGGGAACGGAGGTGGGGAATGCTTAAGATTCAGGGAATCGAAACCTGGTACGGGGCCATTCAGGCCTTGAAGGGTGTCTCGCTGGACGTAAAACAGGGAGAGATCGTGGCCCTGCTCGGCGCAAACGGCGCCGGCAAAAGTACGACCATCATGACGATCACAGGTATCTTGAAACCGTCAAAGGGAAAAATCGAGTTCATGGATCATGATATCACGGGGATGGAGGCGGAGGAGATTGCGAAGATCGGGATCGCCTGCGTTCCGGAGGGAAGGCACATCTTTCCGGGCCTCTCCGTCCTGGACAACTTGGTGCTGGGCGCGACGCCGAGGAAGAAGGTATCCAAGGAAGAGATTCAAAAAGACCTCGCCCGTGTCTTCGGCATATTTCCCCAGCTCGAGGAGTTCAAGGGGCGATTGGGCTGGCAGCTCTCCGGCGGCCAGCTTCAGATGCTGGCCATCGGACGCGGTCTGATGGCCAACTCGAAGATCCTGCTTCTGGACGAGCCCTCCCTGGGGCTGGCGCCGGTCGTGGTGCAGGAGGTGTTTCGGGTCATCAAGGAGATCAACAAGGCGGGGACGACCATTCTGCTGGTGGAGCAGAACGCCCGGATGGCGCTTTTGATCGCAAACCGTGGTTTCGTGCTGGAAACGGGCAGGATGATGCTGACCGATACGGCGGCCAATCTGCTGGCGAACGAAGATATGAAGCAACACTACCTGGGAGCCCATGCCCACATCAAGGAGGCGCGTCAGCGCCGACGCGATGAGAAAGCGGGCGCTTAGAGGAGGAGTCTTTGATGGACGCAATTCGGATCGATGAAAGGGACTTGGTCGTTGTTGCGCCGACGGGGTTGCACAAGGGACAGTCCGTCAAGGTTGCTGGAAGGGAGATATTGGTTCTTGATGACGTGCCCCCGTGCCACAAAATGGCTGTTGAAAACATCGCGGCTGGAACCAGAGTGCTGAAATACGGTTGCCCTTTCGGCGTTGCGACGAAAGATATCCGTGAGGGCCAATGGGTCCACACGCACAATGTCCGTCCCGAGCTGGAAGGGATATTGTCGTACCATTACGAGCCAAGACTGGAAGGGGCGAAGATAGGGGAAGAGGAAGAGAAGCATTTCCAGGGCTATTTGCGCAAAGACCAACAGGCAGGGATCAGAAACTACATCTTTGTCATCCCCACGGTCCAGTGCGCGAATGCTTCGGCTCAGAAGATCGCGGCCCGGGCCAACGCGCTTTTTCCCGTGTCGGATCATTTCGATGGCTTCATCGTGCTACCCCATGCCTATGGTTGCTGCCAGACGGGGGATGATCTGCTGAACATGCAAAAAATCCTGACCGGTCTGGCACGCAATCCGAATGCTGGCGGGACTCTTTTCGTGAGTCTGGGTTGCGAAGTGAATGCCCCTTCGGTTTTCAAGCCGATTCTCGGGGACGTGGACCCCGATGCTGTCAAGATCCTCATCATGCAGGAGGTGGGAGACGAGATTGAAGAGGGGCTTAAGCGATGCAGTGAGATCTACGAATACGTGAACGTGTTCCGACGTATGTCGGTTCCGTTTTCCAAACTGGTTATAGGGGTCAACTGCGGCGGGTCGGACGGCTTGTCCGGGATTACTGCGAATCCTCTGGTGGGTGAGATGAGCAGTATGATCATCCGCCGGGGCGGCAGTGTGATCATGACAGAGGTCCCTGAGATGTTCGGGGCGGAACAGTTTCTGATGAACCGTGCCCAAGATGAAAAAATCTACAACGCGGTCGTAGGGATGATAAACGACTACAAGGCCTATTTCAAAAGCCATGGTGAATCGGCAATCGGCAATTTGACTCAGGGTAACCAGGCGGGAGGTCTGACGACGCTGGAAGAAAAATCGTTGGGATGCATACAAAAAGGTGGCACAGCCATCGTGACCGATGTGTTGCTTTCCGGCGAACGGTACCGCAGGCCCGGGTTGTTATTGCTGAGTAGCGCGGGTAACGATTTCATCGGGGTCACGTCGCAGATTGCCGCAGGGTGTAATCTTGTCGTATTTACCACCGGACGCGGCACGCCCGGTGGTTTTGCCGCACCAACCTTCCGGATTTCTTCCAATACGGAACTCTATGAACAGAAGAAGCATTGGATAGACTTTAACGCCGGTGTTCTGCTCGAGGGGAGCGATATCAAGGAAACAGCCGTTTCTCTGTATGGCAAGATCCTCCAGACGGTGAACGGAGAATACCAAACACGTAATGAAGTGAACGGATATTTTGAGATTGGAATCTTCAAACAGGGTATCACGATATAGACTTCAGATTTGATGCCATAGGAACGATGGTCAAAGGATAATGGAATCTCTCAATTTAGCACGGTTTGCCGCTGTTGCGCTGCCGAGGTTCGTAAACTTGTCCACATCTTCGGCCCGTGCGGGAAAACCTGTTGGCCGTAGCGGACCTCATCAAGGTTTACATCATGGGGACCCTGCGCGGCCCCAGGGAGGTCCTCCATTACTACTCCCGCGAGGAGATCCAGGTTGCGGTGGACGAGGCCCACCGTATGGGCGTACCGGTGGCGACGCATTGCATCGGCGGGCAGGGGCTGAAGATGGCCCTGGAGACCGGGATCGACGTAATCGAACACGGCTATTTCGTGACCGACGAGGAGATCGAATCCCTATTGAAATACGGCCGCTGGCTGGTGATTACCCCAAGCATTTTTTTTACCGATGCACGCATCCGCACCCTCCCGCCGAATCTGATCGACGGCCATCTTAGGCAACGCGAGGAAGTTCGCGTGCGGCTGGCGGCCGCGATCCGGGCCGGGGTCAAATACGGCATCGGCACCGATGCCATGCACGGAGGACTGGCCCGGGAAATCGGCTATGTTGTCGAAATGGGGGCGACACCAGCCACGGCGCTTCGGGCCGCCACGGCCGACGCGGCCAGGATATGCGGTCTTGAAGATCGTGCGGGCACTATCGAGAAGGGAAAATGGGCCGACTGCATCGGCGTGACCGGCAATCCCCTGGAGAATCCGGGCGCCCTTGAGCAGGTCCGCACTGTCATTCAGAATGGCCGGCTGGTAAGATCGGAACGGGCGGCTTAAAAACCATAGGAGGAGATGATGATCATGCGAAAAAAATTGATGATTCACGATTTTAACCGGATGAAGCAGGAAGGTCGTAAGATCACCTGGTTGACATCCTATGACTTTCCCACGGCCCAGTTTGCCGAGGCAGCGGGATTGGACATGCTTCTGGTCGGGGATTCATTGGGAATGTGCGTCTATGGCTACCAGGGAACGGTGGCCGTGACCATGGACCAGTGCATCGTTCACTGCGACGCTGTTCGCCGCGGTGCGCCCAGCACCTTCGTGATCGGCGATATGCCGTTTCTGTCCTACCAGACCAGCAATGAGAAAGCTGTGGAAAATGCCGGCCGGTTCCTGAAAGAAGCCAATGTCGATGCCATCAAGCTAGAGGGCGGCGTACGCGTGGCGAGCCGCATCAAAGCCATCGTCGAGGCCGGAATACTGGTGGTCGGTCATATCGGACTGACCCCCCAGAGCTCCGGCACGCTGGGAGGACATAAGGCGCAGGGCCGCACCGCCGATGCGGCCAGACTAGTAGTCGAGGATGCCCTGGCCGTGCAGAACGCAGGCGCCCAGATGATTCTGGTCGAGGCAGTGCCGCCCGAGGTGACTCGCTACATTTACCAGAAGCTCTCGATCCCCGTGCTCTCCATCGGCGCCGGGCCTCACTGCGACGGCCAACTTCTGATCGTCAGTGACATGATCGGACAGTTTCAGGCATTCACTCCGAAGTTTGTGAAGAAATACTGCAACGTGGCCGAGATCATCGTCAAAGGGATGGCAGAGTATTGTGAAGAGGTGCGCACGGGGAAGTTCCCCGGAGAGGAGCACTGTTATCGCATGGTCGATGGCGAGGAGTCGAAATTCCTGAAGCTCATGCAGGATCGCTGAAATGAAGAGGCAATGAATGATTAGTCAGGGGTTGCTGTCATGATGAGAATCCTCGGTGTCGATGTGGGAACCACTGCGATGAAGATGGGCGTCTTTGACGGGACGGACGATTCCGTTGCACTCGTCCGGCAATTTTCGCAGGAATATACCATCAACACATACAACGATGGCCTCTTCAGCGATATCGAGCCTCAAAAGTGGCAGCAGGCCTTTATCGCCGGGTGCGGGGCCTTGGGCGAGCTTCTGTCCACAGTGGACGTCGTTGCCCTGTCGGGAACAACCCCGGGGTTCACGGCCATGGACGCCGAGGGGAAGCCCCTCTATCCCGCCATCCTCATGCTGGATCAACGATCCCGGCAGCAGGCCCAGAAGATCATCGATACGGTGGGCATCGAGACCCTCCTGGCCGAGACGGCCAACATGCCCGTAGCCGGCGGCTGTTCGCTGGCCAGCCTCCTCTGGATGAAGGACAATCTCCCGGATCTCTACAATCGGACGGCCGTCTTCGGCCACTCAAACACCTTCATGGCCAAATGGCTCACAGGCTCCTTTGCAATCGATCCCTCCTCGGCATCCCTGACGGCCCTGTACAACACCGTCAAGAATGACAGGAGCTGGAATGGCCAGATCGCCGGCGCTTTCGATATCTCCTTGGATCATCTGCCCCCGGTCATTGCCGCCCATGAAAGTCCCGGTCGTCTCAGGCCCGGGTTGGCCTCCGAGCTTGGGCTGACGAAAGAGCCCCCCGTCGTGATCGGGGGGAACGATGCGGTCCTCGCGGCCTACTCGCTCGGGGTCGAGGAGCCCGGCGAGACGATGAACATCAACGGAACCTGCGAGATCACCTTGGTCTGCCTGCCCAGATGCTACCCCTCCCGGAACTACAACATCCGCTGCCACGCCGTTACCGGCCGCTGGCTGACCCTCTACGTTATGAATGCCTTAGGGGTGGCCTACGAATGGTTCCGGAAGCTCTTCTGCAGCGAAATGCCGTACGACGTCTTCTATGGCTCCTTTATGCCCGAGGCCGTGGATGGATGGCTGGAGCGGGAATCGGGGGTGACTTACATCCCCTATCTCATGGGCTCCCGCTATTTTCTCGCCCCCCTTAGGGCGGAGTTCCTGGGGCTGACCCAGGAGACCTCCCGGGAAGAGATGATGGCGGCCCTAGTCCGGGGGCTCTGCCTGTATCAGCGGGAACATCTCAAGGAGATTGCCCTGGAGATACCGCTTGCAGACGAGATACACATTACCGGCGGAGCACTCAATCCGTCGCTCATCCGCGCTAAGGCCAAATGGATGCGTGCCTGCCGGTATGTCTTTGAGGAACAGTCATCGCTCAAAGGTGCGGCACTCTTGGGGAGAAAGTATCTGCAATCCATTGACGGTCAAGACTCTCCAGAGTCTTTCGAGAGCGGAGGCGTATCGCGGGCTGGTGCGGCAGTGGCAAATTCCTCTTGACATGGGGGAACTCACCTTTTCCTATCCTCCATTTTTCTTATTACACTACTTCCCCCCTCAATGAAGCGTCATAAGCTGTTTCTATACTTCATGTGGAGTCACTTGTTCAGCTATTTGATCAAATAATCGATATTATTTAATATATTTGTGAGAATGAAAACATCCGGCCTTCCTCCCCGCCGCCAACACCGAGTAGCCGCGCTTAATCGTCGGCCAACATCCCCGCTGAGCATCATGCCCTCTATCTAGACAAGCTACCAGCTTGCCAAAATCCTGTTTTTTTGTTTGCATTCGAGGAGGGGGGGGTGATATACCGCTCACCAGTCAATTGTGGCTCCGTGGTGGGGCTACCTGAGTAGTTGCCTTTATTAACCGTAACCGTGGGAAGGAGAGTCGAGATGACGAAAAGAGGGTTGTTAAGTCGCAGGTTGGTAAAGATGACCGCATTTGCGCTCTTCGCCGTCCTGTTCCTTGCTGTCCAGGCACGGGCCGCCGAATTCAAACCGACCAAACCCATTCAATTTGTGGTTCCGTACGCCGCAGGCGGAGGCAGCGATATTCTCGGCAGATCGATTGCGCAGATCATCGAGAGTGAGAAGTTTTCCCCGCAGCCACTGATCGTTCAGAATGCACCCGGCGGTAACGGCACCATCGGCACCACGCAGGTGGCCCAGGCGAAGGGAAACACCCACATGCTTCTGACCTTCATCTCCGCTCAGGTGACCAGTCCGATGGTGGCCGGAAAGGGAGCTGCGACTTACAAGGATCTCACAATGATCGCCGAACTCGCCCTCGATGAGCAGCTCATCGTCGTGAAGACCGATTCCCGTTTCAAATCCATTAAGGATGTCGTCGCCGAATCGAAGAAAAAGGAGAACTCCCTGACAATCGGCGGCACCGCTACAGGGGCGGAAGATCATATGTGCAACCGTCTGTTTGAAAAGGCTGCCGGGATCAAGCTCCGCTATGTCTCCTTTAGCAGCGGTGGCGAATGCATCACCGCCTTGCTGGGTGGTCATGTGGACATGATCTGGGCAAATCCCCCCGAATTCATTCCCCAGTATGATGCCAAGATGGTTCGCCCGATCGTTGTCGCCCAGGAAATCCGCCTTAAAGGTTTCAAGGATGTTCCCACGTTCAGGGATGAAGGCCTTGATGTTACCTTCAAGTTCTTCCGCGGCGTTGCCGCCCCGAGCGGCATTTCCCCCGAAGTGGTTGCCTACTACGAGGGCATGATGAAAAAACTGAGCGACTCCAAGGCATGGAAAGAGAGATATCTCGACAAATACATGCTGAGTTCCGCGTGGCAGAATAGCAAGGAATTCACCAAAACCGTGACCGACAGCGAAGTTTCCTTTGAGGGTAGTCTGAAGGAACTCGGATTGCTTAAATAGTTTTTGAGCTCATCATACCGCCGAAGTGTTTCAGGAAAGCGCAGGCGGGGTCCGACCCTGGACCCCGGCACTCCCCCCCGGTGAGTTTTTCACTGCATTCCCGGATGGTGATTCCGGTCTGATATGAGATCTTGTCCGCCCTTCCCCTCATCCCTACTGGTCATCAGGGATGAGGGCGTTTTGGAGGAATGAAGATGTGGTATGCGAACGTCATCGCCGGTGTGGCTGTTTTCCTTTTAGGAATCGTAACAACCATTTTAGCTTGGCATTTGCCTTACACTGCCGACTTCGGTCCGGGGCCGGGCTTTCTTCCCCTCTGGCTGGGCATCATCCTGACGATCTGTGCAATTCCTGTCATTGTCGCAGACCTCATAAAAAAAAGGGATAAGTCGGGAAACTTTTTCCAGCCGAAAACGGTGAAGTGCCTTAAGGTTCTCATTCTGATCGTGGCCGTTTTTCTCATCTTGCCGATCCTCGGCTTTTCTGCCGGTCTTGCCCTCATCACGGCAGGCGGCATGCGCCTCATGGGAAGACATCGCTGGGTCACCTGTGTGGTGACCGTGATCGTGACGGCCATCTGCATTCATTATCTCTTCGGCCAGTGGCTCAGCATCCCACTGCCGGAAGGGATGATCGGGTGGTAGAAGAGGGAGAAAGGAAACTATCCAATGGACTTGTTGAATAATATCTATAGCGGTTTTTCGATCGCGTTGACCTGGCACAATCTCCTCTACTGTACCGTGGGGGTGTTCTGCGGCCAAGTCATCGGCGTTCTCCCAGGAATCGGCGCTCCGACGGCGATCGCGCTCCTCCTCCCCCTAACCTTCTCTGTCAACCCGACGTCGGCCATCATCATGTTTGCCGGGATTTACTATGGTGTAGCCTATGGGGGAACGATCACCTCGGTCCTCATCAATGTCCCCGGAGAGTCCTCCACGGTCATGACCTGCCTCGATGGCTACCAGATGGCACTCAAGGGAAGAGCGGGGGCCGCGCTTTCGATCGCGGCCATCGGCTCCTTCTTCGCCGGGACGGTCTCCATCGTCCTGCTCATGTCCTGCGCCCCGGCGCTCGCCAAATTCGCGCTCCGTTTCGGGCCGGCGGAATATTTCGGCCTCGCCATCATGGCCTTCGGTCTCCTAACGGTCTTCGGCAGCGGTCCGCCCTTCAAGATCATCATCTCCACGATTGCCGGCCTGCTGATCTCGACTATCGGTCTGGACGTGGGGAGCGGCATACCCCGCTTCGCCTTCGGGCAGCCTGCTCTCCTCGGAGGGATCGATTTCATCGTCGTCATCTGCGGGATCTTCGGTCTGGCCGAGGTCTTCAACAGCATCGAGAACCCCGAGGGAGGCATCCTGGTCAAGGATAAGATGAAGCTCAGGGATGTCTTCCTGACATGGGAGGAGTGGGTGGGCAGCCGCATGGCGATTTTCCGCGGCGGGATCATCGGCTTCTTGATCGGCCTCATCCCTGCCGGCGGCATCACGACAGCCTCCTTCCTCGCCTACATGGCCGAGAAGAAGGTGTCGAAGCACCCCGAAACCTTTGGAAAGGGTGATATCGCCGGCGTTGCCGCACCGGAATCGGCGAACAACGCCGCCTCGATCAGCGGTTTCGCACCGCTCCTCGCCCTCGGTGTGCCGGGATCGCCGACGACGGCCGTCATGCTCGCCGGTTTCATGATGTGGGGCATCCGTCCGGGTCCGATGCTCTTTACGAACAACGCCGATCTGGTTTGGGGTCTCATTGCAAGTATGTATGTGGGAAATGTCCTTCTACTGTTGATGAACATCTTTCTGATTCCAGCATTCGTGGCGATGCTCCGGATCCCCTATTCAATCATGATGGGCTTCATCATCATCTTCGCCTCAATCGGGGCATACAGCGTAAACAACAACATGTTCGATGTCTGGATGATGGTGGGCTTCGGCCTTCTCGGCTATGCCATGAAGAAACTGAACTATCCCATCGTACCGCTCGTCTTGGCGATGGTCCTCGGGAGGCTTGCAGAGAACTCCCTACGTCAGACCCTGACGATCTCCGCCGGGAATTTCGATATCTTCTACACTCGGCCGATCACGGCCTTTTTTCTACTTGTGGCGCTTCTTGCTTACTGCAGCCCCCTGATCCGGATGGGCCTGAAGAAAGCCGGTTACGGCAAGATCAATATCAACGTGGAATCTCTTTAACAGCAATTCGGACGGGGGGCAGGCTTCGGACCTCCCCTAGGGAACTTTCCTATTCCTGCCAATTGGTGGCGGGGTTCTTTTGTTTGCTCTGCTCTCGTTTACCTACAACGATAACTGAGTTTCGTCATTTTACGATTTGGTTCGTACCTGCCCCTCTGTTTTCAAAAAGAGAGGACAAAGTATAGAAATCAGTTTGCCCGATGAGCAGCAGGCACTTTACTAAAAATACCCCTTGACAAGCAAAAACAGCCCCGCCTATACTTCAGCCCATCGAGAGGCAATGCCTTATCAAAAATCACCGGAAGGAAGCCGGGAGCCCTCTGCAAAAGAGGGAAGAAATCCCGGCATGGGCGGAACATGGATATCGACAAGACCAAATGCGTCGGCTGCGGCAACTGCCACGTCATCTGCACGATGGGGGTGATCTCCCTGGACAAGGATGGGAAGTCCGTGGTCAATCAGGATGAATGCGTGGAGTGCGGAACCTGTCACCGGGTTCTGCAGAACGAGGGTTACAGGGCTTGGCTTGTCCGTGCCATCCGGAACGTTCTCTTCTTTTTCAAGCTCGGTTATCTGGCCGACGCGGATCTCTGTCCGACTGGGGCGCTGACTCCTCCCGATCTGACCTGGCCCCGGATCCTGCGCGCCCAGTTCAGCAACCCCACGGTCGTCCACCCGGGGACCGGCGTTCCCGGGCGGGGGACTGACGAGATCAAGAGCAACGACGTCACCGGTCGGCTCCGCAAGGGTGAGGCAGGCATCGTCGTCGAAATCGGACGGCCCGGGATCGGCGCCTTCTTCCGCGACATTGAAAAGATTGCAATGGCCCTGGCCCCGCTCGATCCTGTCTTCGAGCCAGAGAATCCCGTAACCCTGCTCATCACCGACATGAAAACGGGCCGGATGAAAACAGAGATTCGCGACGAAAAGGTCCTCTCCGCAATCATCGAACTGAAGACCGGTCTGGAAAATATCCCGGCGTTTCTCCAGACGCTGGAAACCGTTCAACATGAAATTGATACGGTGATAAGCGTCGGCGTCGCCTCCCGCTGCCTTTCCGACGGAACCATTCCCCACGAGGCGTGGGTGCGGAAGGCTGGCTATCCTCTCTCGCCCAACGGCAAAACCAACCTTGGCCTGGGGCGGCCGCTTTTCAAGGAGGATGAACCATGACCAACACGCTGCATCGCCGCGGTGAGATCGAGAGCCTAAAGCACGATTACGTGATTTTCGTCCACACGGCCAAGGGGAAGAACCGCGAGGGTTCTGCCGAAAAGACTCGGGAATTCATGAGGATCTGCGAGAAATACCACCCAGTGAACATGGGCGACGTCAAGCAGGGGAGCATTCACCAGGACGATATCACGTTCGAGGGCCTCGTCGGAACTATGGGCGACGGTACGGTGGGCGCTGCCACCTTCACCGATCTGGACACCCTTCGGCAGGTGGTCGAGGAGCTGATCCGGGCCGACCTCGGCATCTGTATCAACATCACGGGCCTCCTCGACGAGGTGCAGGAGTGCTGCCGGAAGGTGGGAATTACCCGCCACAGCGCCGAGCACTCCCTCGGCATCTGGGGGGCGAAGGACCGCCTGCCGGAGCGCGAGATCCTGGAGTTCAACACGATGTGCGGCCACGGTATGGTCTCCTTCAACTTGATCCGGAAGATGATCGAGCAGGTCAGGCTGAGGCGGATGACCCCGAAGCAGGCGGCCCGGATGCTGGCCAAGTGCTGCGAATGCGGCGCATTCAACCCAGCCCGTGCGGAGGCGCTCTTCGAACGAATGCTCGAGCGGAGCTTCCTCCATACGGCGCGATCATGATGAACATCAAGGAAGAAGCAATATGGTCGGCGGTCCGCGCGATTCGGGGGAAGTCACCGGTAATCCCATAGCATCACCAATTACGTCGTCATGAACAGCACGGCAAATGCGCTGCTTGCCCTCGGCACCTTGCAGGTCATGACCCACGCCGAGGAGGAGATGGTCGGGATCACCTCCAGCCTGATTATTCCTATAGTGATCGCCGAGAAATCATTTTACGCTTGTAGGCATAACCCGGATGAAATGCGGTCCAGCCGGAAGGTGGTACTCTTAACTAACCATGATGCTTGAAACTCTCATAAAATCTTCTTGACAAGATATAAACGGATTGCTATTAGAGAGCCACTATTGGAAGGATCGTTATGAAAAGAGAAAGAGCCAAGTCCATCTTCAACCCGGCGCCGATTGCGATTATTATCGGAATCATTATTCCCTGCTGCATAGGGACTGGGTGATGGTCTGTTCTTGAAAAGCTTGAACTGCAAACCGTTACCACCCCTGGTAACGGTTTTTTTTTGGGGAAAAACAGACTAGAGGAGAGAAGGAGAGAAGCCATGCAACAAACCGGATCGCAGATACTTTTTACGGCCCTGAAGGAAGAAAATGTCGATACACTCTTTGGTTATCCGGGAGGATGCGTCATGGATATCTATGACGAAATGTTCCGGCAGAAGCTCAGGCATATCCTGGTGCGGCACGAACAGGGAGCCATCCATGCCGCCGACGGTTACGCCAGGGCCTCGGGTCGGGTCGGCGTCTGCCTTGTCACGTCGGGGCCCGGCGCTACCAACACGGTGACCGGGATTGCCAATGCCTATATGGATTCCATCCCCGTCGTCGTCCTCACCGGACAGGTTTCCACCGCCCTGATCGGCAGCGACGGCTTTCAGGAGGTGGACATCACCGGTATCACCCGTACCTGTACAAAACACAACTTTCTGGTCCGGAACATCGGTGATTTGCAAAGGACGATCCGGGAGGCTTTCCAGATTGCCCGCTCCGGGCGGCCGGGACCAGTCCTCGTTGATCTGCCGA
>SESH01003569.1_pt1 | contig 23068 bp, 19 predicted proteins | sample 3171561 | NCBI WGS metagenome assembly SESH01 (sample SAMN10866947, study PRJNA518727) | freshwater metagenome | biome: subpolar coniferous forest; feature: holomictic lake; material: water; isolation source: holomictic Lake 442 2011 16.5 m and 2014 13 m | place: Canada: near Kenora, Ontario
CAATATTTTTGTTGTGGGAGATGATGCGCAGTCAATCTACTCCTGGCGTGGTGCTGATATTTCCAATATCCTGAACTTTCAGGACGACTATAATGAAGCGTTGACCTTCAAGCTTGTTGAGAACTATCGGAGTACCGGAAATATTCTCAAGGCTGCCAACAGTGTGATTGGCCGGAATCTCCGGCAGATTAAAAAAGAGCTGATTTCTCATCGGGATGATGGAGAGCCATTGACGCTGATTGAGGCCTATAATGAGCGGAATGAGGCTGAAAGAGTGGGCGACCAGATACGCATCCTGCATCAAAAGCAGGGCTACGAATTCAGAAGCTTCGCTATCTTTTATCGCACCAATGCACAGTCGAGAGTGGTAGAGGATGTGATGCGTCAGAACAAGATTCCCTATAGATTGTTTGGAAGCGTCTCTTTTTACAAGCGCAAGGAGATCAAGGATGCCGTTGCCTATCTCCGCTTTATCCTCAATGAGCGTGACAGCGAATCGCTGCTGAGAATTATCAATTTTCCTCCACGAAAAATCGGTGATGTGAGTATCACCAAGTTGAAAGAGTTTGCTGAAGTTCGGGAGATAAGCCTTTACGATGCGATCAGACGGGCTGATGAGGGTGGCTTTCAGGCGCGACTGGTCAATGCTCTCATCTCTTTCAGCAGCGTTATTGAAGCGCTGAAGCTCCTTGCGGTTAACGGCACGGTGTATGAAGTTTTGACAGAGCTCTTCAACCTCACCTCCATTCCGTTGCAGTTGCAGGCGGAAAATACCCCTGAATCGCTGGTGCGTCATGAAAACCTTCAGGAGCTGCTTTCAATGGCAAGGGATTTTTCTGACCATAACCCTGATGCCGGTTCACTGAGTGATTTTCTGGAGAATATTTCCCTGGCTTCCGACTATGAAGAGACGCAGGATTCCGACAATTATGTCTCATTGATGACCGTGCATGCGGCCAAGGGGCTTGAGTTTCCTGTAGTCTTTATTACCGGTCTTGAGGAGAGGCTCTTTCCCCTGCATTGCTATGAGCCTGAAGAACTTGAGGAAGAGCGGAGGCTTTTTTATGTGGCAATGACGAGGGCGCAGGAGAAAATTTTTCTCTCATGGTCGCAGAGTCGCTACCAGTATGGGCAGTTGCATCACTCTCTTCCATCGATTTTTATCAGTGAAATAGACTCCTCGATAGTACAGAGAGAGGGGGGGGGCTTTCTTTCAGAACGTACATCGAAGGAAAAATCCTCTGCCGGTTTATCCGGGTTGTCAAGAGGTTATCAGCAGAAAATGACAGGTGCTGCAGTGGCCGGTGAAGCACCAGATTTCTCTCGCCCTGCTCTGCGGGAAGGAACGATGGTGCATCACGCTCTTTTTGGTGCCGGAGTTGTGCTCGAAGTTCAGGGAATCGGGGCAAAGCAGAAAGTAAAGATAACTTTTCGTAATGCTGGGGAGAAGACTTTGATGGTACAGTATGCTAATCTGAAAATTCAGCAGCAATGAAAATTCTTTTTGGAGTTCAGGGCACGGGAAACGGTCACATCAGTCGCAGTCGTGAGCTTGTTCGAAAACTCAAGGGGGAGGGGCATGACGTCGAAGTCATCATCAGTGGAAGAAAAGAGGAGGAGCTGAAGGAGATTGAGGTATTTGCTCCCTACCGGATCATGAAGGGAATGACGCTTGTGACGTATAAGGGGAAGCTGAACTATTTTGATACGATGCTTCAGCTTGACCTTGTACGTTTGATGTCGGATATTATCATGCTTGATACAAGAGGCACGGATCTGATTATTACGGACTTTGAGCCAATTACCTCCATGACGGCGAAATTAAGAAATATTCCTTCCATGGGGTTTGGGCATCAGTATGCGTTTCAATACGATATTCCAGTAGCCGAGGGAACATTCTTTGAAAAATATGCTCTCCTGAATTTTGCTCCAGCCCAGTACAATGCCGGACTGCACTGGAACCATTTTAATCAGCCAATTTTTCCTCCGGTTATTCCTGAGATTCTTTATGCTCAAAATGCGGTAACGGTTATCAAGGGGAAGGTGTTGGTCTATCTGCCGTTTGAGGAGGTAGAGGATATTTCGCTTTTTCTCTCTCCGTTTGTAGTGTATGAGTTTTTTATTTATGGAAAGGTGCAGGAAGATCGTGATGATGGGCATCTGCATTACAGGAGCTATTCCCGAGAAGGTTTTCTTGGCGATCTGATGGAGTGCACCGGCGTGGTTTGCAACGCAGGGTTTGAGCTGCCGGGAGAGGCGCTCCATTTAGGCAAGAAGTTGCTGCTCAGGCCTCTTGATGGGCAGATTGAGCAGCAATCCAATGCGCTTGGCATGGTGCAACTGGGATACGGTATGGCGATGGCTGGTCTTGAAAGTACGGTTCTTGCCGACTGGTTGCAGATGCCTTGCCGAGAGCCATTACGCTACTCCCGAACCGTGGACTACATTGCGGAATGGATAGGTAGCGGTCGCTGGGACGAGCTTCCAAAATATTCTGCGGCCTCTTGGGCGAAGAAGTCTTGACCATTATGACCATGCGTTTCAGGGAGCTTGTAACACAATGCCGGAGTTATCGGAAATTTGATGGTACCCATCCGGTAACGGAGGTCGCTGTGCGGGAGCTTCTGGAGCTTGCCTGCTATGTCCCTTCAGCAAGAAACCTCCAGCCGCTGCGGTATATTGCTGTTTGTGATCCACCTGAAGTTGAGGCTCTTTATCCCACTCTTTCCTGGGCTGGCTATCTTGCTGACTGGCCAGGCCCGGTTGAGGGCGAACGTCCACCAGCCTATATCGTCATGCTTGGTGATTTGGGAATAAGCCGGGATTTTGCCTGTGACAGCGGTATTGCAGCACAGACTATTCTTCTTGGTGCGACAGCGGCTGGCCTTGGTGGCTGTATTCTTGGCGCGGTTGATCGAAAAAAAATAAGGGAGTTGCTCAGGGTTCCGGAGACTTTTTCAATCATCATGATCATTGCGCTCGGAAAGCCTATGGAAACTGTGGTTATTGACCAGATGGACGAAAATGATTCAGTTTGTTACTTCAGGGATGCAAACGGGATTCATCATGTGCCCAAAAGGATGGTTGGCGACGTTCTTCTGAAATTTTATTAAATGCGGAGCCGTCCTTATTTACAAGGAAAAGATTGTTTTTCTTCAAGCTGCGGAAAAATGGTAAATTGAGGGACAGTGGTTTTTCTCTTCCGAAGAGAGGATGCCTTTCGGGATTATTGAGCTTTTTAACAAAGGGAAATTTTTATGTTGTCAAGAGACTTGACGGAAAGCCAGTTGCAGACCAGAGTTATCATTTATTCAGGAAAAGGGGGTACCGGAAAAACCACTATTTCATCATCAACAGCGGTTGCTTTGGCAAGGCAAGGCAAGAAGGTGCTGATTATGTCTTCCGACCCAGCCCATTCGCTTTCAGATGTTTTTGATACACGGATAAGCCGCAACGATCCCCAGAAGATCGAAGAGAATCTCTATGGTCTCGAAGTCGATACGGTCTATGAGCTGAAAAAGAACATGTCTGGCTTTCAGAAGTTTGTCTCTACCTCCTATAAAAACAAGGGAATTGACAGTGGCATGGCTTCCGAGCTGACCACGCAGCCTGGCCTGGACGAAATTTTTGCACTGAGCCGACTGCTTGATGAGGCACAGTCAGGCAAATGGGATGCTGTTGTGCTCGATACCTCCCCGACGGGCAATACCCTTCGCCTTCTTGCCTATCCGGAAATCATTATTGGCGGCAATATGGGCAAGCAGTTTTTCAAGCTTTATAAAAGCATGTCGTCACTGGCCCGTCCGTTGAGCGGAAAATCCATTCCTGATGATGATTTTTTTAACGAGGTTAATCTGCTTCTCAAGCAGATGGAGGATATTAACAAGTTTATTCTCAGTCCTGAGGTAACATTCCGGCTGGTTCTGAATCCTGAAAAGCTTTCCATCCTTGAAACAAAGCGAGCCTACACCTTTGTACATCTTTATGGCATAAATATTGACGGTATTGTTATTAACAAGATTCTTCCCACATCAAAAACTGTCGGGGAGTATTTTGAGTTCTGGGCTGACCTGCACAGTAAATATCTGCTGGAGATCGACCAGTCATTTTACCCTACTCCTGTGTTCCGCTGTCAATTGCAGAGAACTGAGCCGATAGGGACTGATGCACTGCATGAAATCAGTAAACTGGTCTTCGGGGAACAGGTGCCCGACAAGACTTTTTATACGGGAAAGAATTTCTGGATTGAGAGCAAGAAAAATGAGGCGACAGATGATCACCGTGAGGTGCTCTGCATCAAAATACCTTTTCTCAAGGACGCTGAAGAGGTGACTGTCGACAGGATGGGCACCGATATAGTGGTTGCCGTGGATAGAGCCCAGAGGATCATTACCTTGCCGAGAGCGCTCTACAGCCTTGAGATGGAAAAATTTATCAGGGAAGATAGTCTTCTGCGGGTGGTATTCAGGGAGATAGTGGTCGAAAAGGAAGAGCAGGAGTTGAGTGTGAACAAAAATATGCTTGACAAACTTCGCTCCATGAGGCGAATAAAAATATAATAAACGTATTTTTTTTGTACGGAAAGAAAAAATCAGGGTAAACTGTTTAGGTTTTCAAGGGATTCTTGTATCTTCAGTGTTTAAAATATCGAGTTAAAGGGAATTTACCCCAATCTTTGTTAAAGAATCAGCTTATATCATGTCCGAGAAAGCGCATTATGGTCTGTTGAAGGGGAAGAAGGGAATCGTTTTCGGCCCGCTTGATGAGAGCAGTATCGGCTGGCAGATTGCGCTTAACGCATACAGGGAGGGGGCTGAAATAGCTATCTCAAATGTTGCCGCTGCGTTGCGTTTCGGTAATATTGAGGAACTCTCGGTACAGTGTGGCAATGCTCCGATGATTGTTTGTGATGCCTCAAAAAATGAGGATGTCGATAGCTGTTTCAAGGAGCTAAAGGAAAAAATTGGCCCGGTCGATTTTATTGTGCACTCTATTGGAATGTCACAGAATATTCGCAAGCAGATGCCTTATGAAGAGCTCAATTACGAGTGGTTTATCAGGACGCTTGATGTCTCTGCATTGTCTTTGCACAGAATTGTCTCTTATGCCCTGAAGAATGAGGCAATCAATAAAGGGGGCAGTATTCTCTCCCTTTCCTATATTGCTTCACAGAGAAATTATTGGACCTACTCCGATATGGGTGATGCGAAGTCCCTGCTTGAATCCATTGTTCGCAGTTATGGGCCAAGGCTTGCAAAGCACGGTATTCGTATCAACACGATATCGCAAAGTCCAACCTTTACCAAGGCAGGAAGTGGCATTCCAGGGTTTGAAAAGATGTACGAATACAGTGACCTGATGTCTCCTCTTGGGAACGCATCTGCAGAAGAGTGTGCTGAGTATTCCATGACCATTCTCAGCAATCTTTCGCGCAAGGTAACCATGCAGAACCTTTTCCATGATGGTGGATACAGTTCAATGGGAGCAACCATTCCCATGATCAAGCTGGCTCATGAAGTGCTGAACGACAAAGAGCTTGCTGCGCGGGTAGACCTTGATGAGTTTACACCATCAAGATAAATATCCAGGGGGCAAGCCTGAGCGTTGCCCCTCGTTTTAGAGAGTAACCCTCCGCGAATTCCGCAGGAGGCTGTTATCTCGAAAGTGTATCGAAGATTTTCATTACAGGTATATCTTCTCTTCACCCTGATTGTCATTGCATGATCAGGCGTGATTTCTTGAGACTCTTTTTTCAGAGTATCTTTGTCTGCATTATTTTTTAACAATTCTTAAACTGACAACCGAGATGGCAAAAAACGCAACAATCGTTTACACCAAAATCGATGAGGCCCCCGCTCTGGCTACCTACTCCCTTCTCCCGATTCTCAAGGCCTTTACCAAAGGTACAGGAGTGGATGTTGTTGCCAAAGATATCTCTCTTGCTGGAAGAATTATTGCAAACTTTCCGGAAAATCTGACCGAGAGCCAGAGAATAACCGATTATCTGGCCGAATTGGGCGACCTTGCATTGACCCCGGAAGCCAATATTATCAAGTTGCCAAATATCAGCGCATCAATTCCTCAGTTGAGAGCCGCAATCAAGGAGCTGCAGGAGCATGGTTTCAACATTCCGGACTACCCGGAAGCACCTGCAAATGATGCTGAAAAAGAGCTTCAGACTAGGTTTGCAAAGGTGCTTGGAAGCGCCGTAAATCCTGTTTTGCGTGAAGGAAATTCCGATCGTCGGGCGCCGCTTTCAGTGAAGGCGTTTGCCCAAAAGAATCCGCACAAAATGGGCGCATGGAGCAGCGATTCAAAATCACACGTCGCATCAATGAGCACTGGAGATTTCTACGACAGTGAAAAGTCTGTTACTGTTGAGGCGGCTACCACGGTAAAAATCGAGTTTGTTGACGCTTTGGGGCAGACAACTCTTCTGAAAGATAAAACACCATTACTTGCTGGTGAGATTATTGACTCCTCAGTCATGAATGTTCGCTCTCTCCGCAAGTTTTATGCAGACCAGATTGCCGATGCAAAAGCAACCGGTGTTTTGTTGTCGCTGCACCTGAAGGCAACCATGATGAAGGTGTCTGACCCAATCATGTTTGGCCATGCCGTCACCGTTTTCTACAAGGATGTTTTTGAAAAACATACAGCTACCATCAAGGAGCTTGGCGTGAATGTGAATAACGGACTTGGCGATCTTTATGCCAAAATCCAGAAGCTGCCAGAGGCAAAGAGAGCTGAAATTGAAGCAGATATTCAGGCAGTTTATGCTACCCGTCCAGCGCTGGCGATGGTTGATTCCGACAAGGGCATCACCAACCTTCATGTGCCAAACGATATTATTGTCGACGCATCCATGCCTGTTGTTGTGCGCGATTCGGGCAAAATGTGGGGGCCGGATGGCAAGCTTCATGATACCAAGGCGATGATTCCTGACCGTTGTTATGCAACCATGTACCAGGCAATTATTGAGGATTGTAAAAAACATGGAGCATTTAATCCTGCCACTATTGGAAGTGTTCCGAATGTTGGTCTTATGGCCCAGCAGGCTGAGGAGTATGGCTCGCACAACAAAACCTTTGTGGCTCCGGCAAACGGAACAGTCAGGGTTTTTGATACTGCGGGAAAGACGTTGCTTGAACAGAGTGTCGAAACTGGTGATATTTTCAGAATGTGCCAGGCAAAGGATGCACCAGTTCGTGACTGGGTGAAGCTTGCCGTTACCCGTGCACGCATCACGGGTGTTCCAGCTATTTTTTGGCTCGACAGCAAACGTGCTCACGATGCAGAGATCATCAAAAAAGTTACCGAGTATTTGAAAGAGCATGATACCACTGGCCTGGATATCCGTATTCTCACCCCGGTCGAGGCCATGCGCTTTTCTCTGGAGAGGATCAGGGTCGGCAAGGATACGATTTCTGTAACTGGAAATGTCTTGCGCGATTATCTGACCGATCTCTTCCCGATTATTGAGCTTGGCACCAGCGCCAAGATGCTTTCTGTTGTACCTCTCATGAATGGTGGCGGTCTCTTTGAAACCGGTGCCGGCGGTTCAGCTCCGAAACATGTCCAGCAGTTCCAGAAAGAGGGATATCTGAGATGGGACTCCCTTGGAGAATTTTCGGCACTCTCTGCCTCACTTGACCATCTTTCCCGTGCGTTCAATAACGACAAAGCTGCCGTGCTTGCCGAAACGCTCGATCAGGCGATTGGCAAGTTTCTTGATAATGACAAGTCGCCAGCACGCAAGGTTGGCCAGATTGACAACCGTGGCAGCCACTTCTACCTTGCACTCTACTGGGCAGAGGCGCTTGCCGCCCAGAGCAAAGAGAAGGAGTTGCAGGCACGTTTTATCACTATTGCCAAAGCGCTTTCGGACAACGAAGTCGCCATCAACACTGAGCTGATTGCCGCCCAAGGCAAGCCGGTCGATATGGGTGGTTATTATCATGCTGATGAAGTGTTGACCGAAAAAGCGATGCGCCCGAGCGCAACCCTGAATGCCATTATTGACGCATTCTGACGATCGCTCTTTGTTTGGACATAGTGAAACTCAAAAGCCCGGCATGGTTCCGGGCTTTTGCTGTTTTGGCAATCCTCTGCCTTTTGTTTCCTTATCCAATCGCGTAGGTTCCCAAGGCCTCCATGATCTCGCCAGCCCAGAATCCCTTGAAGATGTGCGTATTAGCATCGTGCATGAACGCTCCTGCCATTTCACCTTTTGTGGCTTGATGGCTCATCAGCATTGTGTAAAGTCGAGGGATGACGCGACCAACAACCTGCGGATTTGCGCCACACCGTTTGCTCAGCACGGCACCCTTGAGCGCAAGGGCAATCATGTGGGGATCTTTGTCGCCATTCGTGGCTGATGGTGCTGTTGGTGCCTGCTTTTCCCTGAAGGAAGTTGGCACGTAGGCATCTTTCGGGTGCGCTGTGAGCCATGCGTCGAGCCAGCCGAGAAACGTGGTGCACACTTTTGTCGCATTTGTAACTGCGGTATTGCTGGTTTTTGAGTACACGCAGTGATACCAGAAATCAGCAGTGGCGGCAAACGGTCGATACTGAAATCCCCCCCAAAAAGTGTTCGGATCAGGCCCTTCCCACGTAAAGCTGTTTTTCACCGCTTTGCCTATAAACGAATTGTCGTAGTGATATACTGGTGCAAATGGTCCGGTAATACCCGTGCTTGTTGCATAAGCCGCTTGTGCATCAATCAGAAATTGCAAGGTATTTGCCGCTGCGGAGTAATCTTGCAGATAATGCCATGGCAGCGGATCCTGATAACCTGCATAGTATGGACCGCGAAAGATTGGCACAGGCAGCACCGAGAGATTTGCCCCTTTGTTGCTGTATTCAAAAGGCATGGCGCCTTTGTAGGGAATGTTCTTTTTTGGGTCAGTAATCAGTCTGAACTCTCTGAACATGGCATTTCGGGCGTTGAGCCACTTTGCTCTCATTTCGCCAGCTTCAAGCATGGCAAAGAGATCAAAAGTGGTAATAAACCAGTGCAGAGAATCGCCAGCGGTTGCAAACTCATTGGGACGCAATTTGCGCCACGAAGGCCAGCACTCATACGCTTCACCATAGGCGATCTGATCCGATTCGCGTCCATTCTCCTTCGAGTTGAACGCAGCACCGGCGTTGACAATCCAGTGCGAGCACCATGGAGCCGTTGAGGGGATAACGCCAAAAAAGAAATATTTGATGAGCGCGTCGGCAAAGCTCCGGGCTGCTGTCAGATAGTGACCCTCTTTGGTGGCTTGATATGCCCTGAGGTAGCCGCGAACCATCATGACCTGACTTTCCGAGGTGCAGGCCCTCTCCTGATAATAGCCGCCACGTCCCAGCTCCTCATCCATGTTATTGCGGACAAGAGCTTCAGGTGTTATCAGATAGGTGCCACTGTACTTGCCACTCTTTGCTTTCCAGTGCTGAACAAAGGTGTCGAGACTTGCTATAGCTGCTGCTGTGGGCATGGTTTTCTCCGATTGAAGTTAATGGGGAACCAATGGTAAGAATGTAATAATTATTCATGAGCAGGAAAAGGAGTTGTTTTGCATTAAAGCCGCAGTTATCGGGATGCGGAAATAAGATTGCTCATTGTACAGTGCAATGTGTAACTTCAATACGGTCAGTTTTATGAAAAAAAAACAGGTTAAGAAAAAAAAGGTATGGCACAGAAAACCCTGAACGTCATGTTCATCGGTGATGTAGTTGGCACACCGGGTCTCCAGATGGTGGGCCGGATGCTGAAAAGTTTTATCAGCAAGTATCATGTTGATTTTGTTGTCTGTAACGGCGAGAATGCCCATCATGGCAAGGGAATGAGTCTTGAAGCACTGAACCAGCTTCTTGAGGCAGGCGTCAATGTGGTGACCGGAGGAAATCATACCTGGAGCAATTTCAACTTTTTTGATACACTGAAAACGCATCCTCAGGTGTTGCGTCCGCTGAATTATCCCAAGGGGACGTATGGCAAGGGTTACGGTATTTACAAACTGCCGAACGGCCTGGGCGATATAGCTGTGGTAAACCTCCAGGGCAGAACCTTCATGTACTCGATTGACTGCCCATTTAGAACGGCAGACTGGGTGATCAAGCAGATCAAGGAGCAGGGCAAGGACAAGGTTCGCCATATTTTTGTGGATATTCATGCCGAGGCCACAGCTGAAAAGATTGCGCTTGGCTGGTACCTTGACGGCAAGGTATCGGCGGTTATCGGCACTCACACCCATGTGCCGACGGCGGATGAGCGGATTCTGCCAAAAGGCACCGGCTATTGCACCGATGCAGGTATGACAGGACCTCATCAGTCAGTCATTGGGATGCAGATCAAGTCAGCAACTGATCGGATGCTCTATCAGACGCCACACAAGTACGAGTGTGCCGAGGATGATGTACATTTTTCAGGGGTGCTTCTGTCACTTGATGTTTCAAGCGGCAAAACTGTAGGCATTCAACGGATTTTTTATCCGGAGTTTGAGCGTGGGGTGGTGCAGGGATAACGGAGGTTCGTTATATGCCTAAACTTTGCAGGGGCTTGCCATGGCAAGCCCCTGCAAAGTTGGTCGGAAATTAAAAAATCTTCTCTTACCTCACTCCCTGCTCAAACTCCTCCGCCACAATAACGTCATCAACACTGCCGATATAGAGTGGCGTGCGCTGATGCAGTTCGGTTGGCTGAATGTCGAGGATGCGATCCCTGCCGTTGGTCGCACGACCGCCAGCCTGCTCGCAGATGAAGGCAAGGGGGTTAGCTTCGTACATGAGGCGCAGCTTGCCGTTGAGGTGCTTCGTTGTTGGTGGGTAGATGAAGATACCGCCGGTCAAAAGGTTGCGGTGGAAGTCGGCGACCAGTGAGCCGATGTAACGGGTGCTGTAAGGACGATTGGTGGCTTTGTCCTCCTCCTTGATATAGTCGAGATATCTTTTTGTTCCCTCGTTGAACTGTGCATAAGAGCCCTCGTTGATTGAGTAATATTTGCCGCTTTTTGGGGTAATAATATTCTCGTGCGAAAGAAGGAACTCTCCGATGGTTGGGTCGTAGGTAAAGCCATGCACACCGTGGCCAGTGGTATAGACCATCACCACTGATGAACCGTAAATCACATACCCTGCGGCCACCTGCTCATAGCCATGCTGCAGACAGTCGCTGATGCTCGCCTTGACAGGATCCTCGCCCTTGAGTTTAAAAATCGAGAAAATGGTGCCGACGCTGACGTTGACATCAATGTTTGAGGAGCCATCCAGTGGATCAAAGAGGAGTGCATAGCTGCCAGTCTCGTTTTTCGGAGGAATAATGATTCCTTCGTTCTCCTCGGAGCCCATGATAGCGAACCGGCCATGCTGGCCAATAGCAGAGATGATTTTTTCATTGGCGAAGAGATCCAGTTTTTTGACCTCTTCACCCTGAACATTGGTGCTGCCTGCAAAACCGAGAATATCTACCAGACCTGCTCGGACAACCTCTCTCCTTACCAGTTTTGCGGCAAAGGCAACATCGTTAAGAAGGTCGGTAAGTTCGCCGTGTGCTTCCGGAAAGAGTCTCTGTTGTTCAAGGATGTGGCGTTCAATGGTAATCAAGTTGCTCATGCTTTCTGTCCCCGATGGTTAGTGTTGAATTGATGGGTTAAGCGTAAACGTTGGCCCTCAATGTAAGAAATATTTACCCCTTCTTTCACAGGCATTGGACTCTCCTGATGGGTGCCCGAACATTTTATATCAAGAAAATGGTCAAGGGTTACCTACATTGACCATTTTCATTACTTTTCAACGTCCATGAAACGATATCGCTGGAATCTTCTCTCTCCTGATGAAGAGGCAGTTCTTGCCCTTTCATCAGCAATCAATGTCAGTCTGCCCGTTGCGAGAGCCTTGTGCAACCGCAGTCTCTCTACCTTTGAAGAGGCGAAACTTTTTTTTCGTTCATCGGTCAATGATCTTTACTCTCCCTTTCTTTTCCAGGATATGACGCGAGCCGTTGACCGGGTATTGCGTGCAGTCATAGAGCATGAAAAGATAATGCTCTATGGCGATTATGATGTTGATGGCACCACTGGTACCGCAATGCTTTTTCTTTTTCTCAAAGAGCTGGGCGCGGATATCTCCTGGCATATCAACGATCGTTTTGCGGAGGGCTATGGCTTGTCGGCGGAAGGTATTGATTCGACGATTGAGCAGAACATCGCTCTGCTGATTACGGTTGATTGCGGCATAAAGGACAATGCAGCGATACGACGTTGCCAGGGGGTTGGCATTGATGTTATTGTGTGTGACCATCATGAAGCTGACGAGCTTCCTCCCGCCTATGCTATTTTAAATCCAAAGGTTCCTGGCTCTGCCTATCCGTTCAGGGAGCTGTGTGGATGCGGTGTTGCTTTCAAGTTTATTCAGGCAATATCCGAGAGCATGAATCTTGAACCGGAGAGCTGGCTGCAATATCTCGACTTTGTTGCCATTGCCACAGCCGCCGATATGGTCTCTCTGGAGTCCGAAAATCGCACGCTGGTTCGTGAGGGAATAGCGCGAATGCGGACAAAGCCGAGAGCCAATATCAAGGCGATGCTGTCACTCATGAAGGTTGCCCCCGCAGAATTTGGCATGTTTCATATTGCTTTTGGTATTGCTCCGCGTATCAATGCGGCAGGCAGAATGCACTCCGCTCGCCTTGCCGTTGACTGGCTGCTTTCGGATTCGTCAGCCGATTCCCTATGCCACGCCGAGGAGCTTGACCGAATAAACAAGTATCGACGCGAGATTGATGCCGATATCATGGTGAAGGCCGAAAAGATGCTTGACAGCCATTTCGCCTCATACTGTTCCTCTATTGTGCTTTATGATGAGTCTTGGCATCTCGGGGTTCTCGGGATTGTTGCCTCAAGGATGATTGAAAAACACTATCTGCCAACTGTTATCCTCGGCGGCATGAACGGGCTCATCAGGGGATCAGTGCGAAGCGTGGAAGGGCTCAATATCCATGCTGTTTTGCAGCAGTGCAGCGACTATCTTGAGCAGTTTGGCGGCCATCATCAGGCAGCAGGTCTGTCGCTCCAGCCCGAAAATCTTTCGGGATTCCGAAAAAAGTTCAATGAAGTGTGTGGAGAGCTGCTCTCTCTTACACAGCGCCAGAAGGAGCTTGTTATCGACTCAAAGCTTGACCTTGAGCAGATTACCGATAAATTTGCCAATGTGCTTGAGCAATTTGCCCCTTTCGGTCATGGCAATCGGGAACCGCTCTTTTTATCCGGGGGGCTTTCGTTGTACGGCCCGCCAAAACTTCTCAAGGAGAGGCATGTGAAGTTTTCTGTCAGGGATAAAAATGGACGGACTTTTGATGTTATCGGTTTTGATCGGCCCGATATCTTTGCAGGGCTTGCCGCTGTTACTCGGCCAGTGTTTACCATGATCTACTCGATTGAGAAAAATGTATGGAACAACAAGGTACAGTTACAAATGAAGCTGAAAGACCTTGAAATCAGTAAATGACCCTAAGGTGCCGGAACACTTTTTTCATGGCGGATTCGTGTCAGCACTCCGGCTAATGATGAAAGTGCGTTAATGGCAAAAAAGATGAGCGACAAGGCTACGCCAGGGTTTGTTTCAAGGTGGACAAAATTAAGGAGATAATAGAAGGTTATTTCCCTGGCACCGGCACCTCCGATGGAGATGGGCAGGATGGTTGCAATTGTTGAAATTAGGAATATTGCCAGATAGTCGACCTGGTTGGCGTGCAGCGAGATGGCCTGGAGGATGAAAAATGCAGATATGGTCTGCGTCACCTGCACCATCATCGACTCAACCGCAGTGAGGGTGAAGACTCCGACAAACTGTTTGTAGAAAAGCTTGTTGATGAGCAGCAAGAGTGGGTAGATTGCCGCAAGAGCTGCCCAGCCGTATGGCACCAGTTGCGGAAATTCAAGGGCAAATGTGCTTGGCAGCAGCAGGACAATGGAGAGAAACAGCAGGGCGAACATCCCGCCAATTCTGTCCCACAAGACCGCATGAAAGATATTGATCATCTTCAGCCCGTGGTTTTTCTGCAAAAGGTAGATTTTGTAGCCATCGCCACCCACCCCGCCCGGCAGAAACAGATTATAGAACATCCCGAGATAGTAGAGCTTCAGGTTGTAGATGGTGGAGAGCTCAATGCCGACAGCTTTGAGAAAGCGGTTCAGCCGCAGCGCATTGAAGAGCTTTGAGATATTGAAAAAAAGAAGAGAGAGCAGCAGATACCACGGGTTGGCGTTCCGGATGGTACTGAAGAGTTGGGCAACATCGGTTTTCCTCAGCACCAGATAGAGTGCCAAGGCAGTTCCAAAAAGCTGGAGCAGGGGCTTAAGCAGTTTTTTCAGGTTAAATTTTTTCGCAATGGTCATAGATGTAGCTGTTGATGAAAAACGAGAATGTAGCCATAAAGCAGATTTTTTCAGATATTGTTTGCTTTACCTCGCTCAAATTTCGATTTGAAAAAATAGGTATAGAGAAGAGCTGTTGCGGAAATGCCGAGAAAAGAGCCCGCAATAACATCGCTGATATAGTGCTGGGCAAGAAAAATACGGCTGAACGCTATCATGAAGCCGGTAAACAGTGATACAAACTTCCATCGTGGGTAGAGTGTGGCAAGAAGCATGGCGACACTCATAGCGGTAGCTGAGTGACCGGAGGGAAAGGAGGTCCATACTTTTTCGGTCTGGAAAAAGGCAAATCCATAGAGCTGTTCACTGAAATAGAGCATTGGTCGTGCCCTGCCTGCTATAAATTTGATCAAGTCGGCGGTTAATCCTGAGATGGCGACTGTAGAAAAGAGGAAAAGCCCCCAATAGCTCCGGTACGGGTTCTTCTTGCGAAAAACCACGAAGAGCATCAGGCCAATAACAAGGTAGCCCAGTGAATCGCCAAAGAGCGTGATTATGCCGAACAGCTCATAAGAACGAGTGTGCTCGAACTGATGAAACCACAATGCGGTCTCACGATCCGCATAGGCGCAACTGAGGATGCAGAGGATAATAACGGCGATACTCCATAGAAACACTCTATTCATGAGGGTGCTGCGGGCATTATATTTTTTTTGACCGGCCAGTTAATTGGTGAAGAAAATACATTAAATTCTGACGTTGCTGAATGTATAGGAAGAAAAGAGAGAGAAGGGGGATGTCTGCCGATTTTGAATCCTGAAAGATAAACTCCAAAGGCGGCCGAAGGGCGGAGGGGGGGCGTGCGATTATTATACAACTGAAATTATGAGTAATACAATATCAAAAGAGTGCTGTCATTCGCATGATGCCAGCCACGATCATCACCACCACGATCACCATCATGTATCCGGTAACATCAAGGTTGCTTTTTTCCTCAATCTTGGATTTACCCTTGTTGAAATTGTCGGTGGTCTTGTAACCAACAGCACAGCCATTCTTGCCGATGCTGTCCACGACCTTGGTGACTGCTTTGCTCTTGCCCAGGCATGGTACTTTGAAAAAAAATCAGGAGGGGCGAGCAGCGCGCGATACTCTTATGGCTACAAGCGCTTCTCTCTCTTTGGAGCTTTAATCAGTACGGTGGTGTTGCTCACCAGTTCACTTTTTGTGCTCGCCAATGCTATACCCCGCATTCTCGAACCGCGTCACCCCGATGCTGGCGGTATGATTCTGCTGGCAATTGTCGGCGTTATGGTCAACGGCATTGCCATGGCAAGACTCTCCAAAGAGAGCGGGATGAATGCCAAAGTTGTGGCTCTGCACCTGCTGGAAGATGTGCTTGGCTGGGTTGCCGTGCTCGTTGTTGCTGTTGTTCTCTACTTCTGGGATATTCCGGTTCTCGACCCTCTTCTCGCTGTTCTTATTACGCTTTACATTCTTTCAGGCGTGGTCAAAAATTTGAAAGCCATGCTGCCGGTTTTTCTGCAGGCGGTACCCACCGAGCTTGACCTTGAAGTGATTACCAGAGAAATCGAGGAGCTGGAGCATATTCATGCCGTTCATCATGCCCATATATGGTCACTTGATGGAGTGCACAACGTCTTTACCGCCCATCTTGAAGTGGACACACTGCTCAATGCCGAAGCCTACAAGCAACTCAAGGAGCTGATCAGGACCCTGGTTGAGCGATACGGCATGTACCACTCAACCGTAGAGATCGAATACCCCGGAGAGGCGTGCAGGAATGTTCAGGGCTTGATATAGGCGTTCAGGCCAATGGTGACGGGTTTGCCGTTCACCTCTACGCTGGTGACTGTATTGCCATGCGTGCTTGCAACAACGAGCGTTTTGCCTGAGGATGAAGGGGTTGGCTTTTCAATGTCAATTTCGATACAGAGCTTGTTGTTCTTGATTTCAACGGTCATGGCCATGTTTGGGTTCCTTTTGTTTGGGTGAATGAAGAAAGGTAAGTATACAAAATTATTGCATTATCTGGTGTGGGCATTTAATCGGCAGGGCGGTTGGTAGCGCAGTTTTTATATGGAAAAAAGTTATCTTGAAGCCGTTACGTAAACTTGTTATAACCGGAGATTCTGTTGAAAAAGCTGTTCTTGCTCTTATTTATCCTGCTTGTTGGATGTACTGGAATCCCTGAAGGAATTACGGTTGTTGATAATTTTGCTCTTGACCGCTATCTTGGCACATGGTACGAAATTGCTCGTATCGATAACCGGTTTGAGAAGGCTCTTGACCCAGTTTCAGCCTCCTATCTGCTTGCCGGGGATGGCAGCGTCAAGGTGGTCAATAAAGGGTATGATACCAAAAAAAAGGAATGGAAAACCATTGAAGGGCGCGGTGTTTTTGTTGATGGCAAAGATACCTCAAAAGGTGCGTTGAAAGTCTCTTTTTTTGGCCCTTTCTATGCAAGCTACAACGTTATTGAACTCGACAAAGAGGGGTACCGCTGGGCGATGGTGTGTGGCCGTGACCGATCCTTTTTCTGGATTTTGTCGAGGGAGCCTTCCATGGAGCCTGCGCTTCTCAATGAGCTGGTTGTAAAAGCGGGATCCTTCGGTTTCGATACAGCCAAGCTGCGTTATCTTGGCAGGCAACAGCCTGGAGTGACTTTTCAATAATTAACCATGGAGGCAAAACATGCGAATACTCTCTATTGATGGCGGCGGCATGAGGGGTATTATCCCCGGAACAGCTCTCGTTGCGTTTGAAAAAAAGTTACAGACCATTTCCGGAAATCAGGATCTGCGCATTGCAGATGCTTTTGATCTGATTGCCGGAACCAGTACGGGTGGTATTCTCACCTGCCTTTATCTCTCTCCAGACAAGTTGACTGGCAGGCCAAAATATTCCGCCAAAGAGGCTGTGGATTTGTATCTGCAGGATGGCGACAACATTTTTGATGTTTCCAGTTACAAGCGCATTCAATCTCTTGACGGTTTAACCGATGAAAAATATTCGGCGGATGCCATTGAAGCTGCCTTAAAAAAGTACCTTGGTGATCTGAAATTGAGTGATCTTTTGAAACCATGTTTTATTACCGCCTACGACATAACCCGACGCCAGGCCCAGTTTTTCAATGGAGCTGATGTTGCCGCAAAAGGGAGTGGATGGGATTTTTATCTTCGGGATGTGGCACGAGCAACCTCTGCTGCGCCGACCTATTTTGAGCCTGCGAATATTTCAGCACTTGACCGGAAAGTCTATCCTCTCATTGATGGCGGTGTTTTTGCGAACAACCCCGCAATGTGTGCCTGCATCGAAGCCTTTAATCTGAAGCCTGGCTTGAAGGTGACTGATTTGCAAGTGCTTTCGATTGGTACGGGAGCTGTGGATAAATCGTATCACTATTCCGAAGCGAAAAGCTGGGGAAAACTTGGTTGGGTTGTTCCTGTGGTGGACATCATGATGTCGGGTGTTTCAGAAACTGTCGATTTCCAACTCCAACAGCTTTTCAAAAGTGCCGGATGTTCGGATCAATACTTGCGGTTACAACTCGACTTGAAAGATTTTACCGATGTGGACAGCGAGATGGATAATGCTTCTGAGCGCAATATGAGGGCGTTGGAGAGAGCCGGGCAAACCTTGGCACGTGACTCCGATGATAAATTAACGGCGTTTGCGACCATGCTTTTGGGGAGCTAACCATTGTGAAAGATTGGCCAGTGGAGCTTTTTTGTGGTATTCAAGCCCGCGAAAAATAAATAAAAATATTTTTCTCCGACCTGTTCGCTGCGAACGAGGTCGGGGAAGTATGCAAAAGCAATGAAAATTCTTGAATATACAGGTCTTGATACCTCAAGTGTCAAGGCAAGCTATCGCAAGGTGACGGAAGCGCTTGCCCGTGATGATTTTCGTGCAGCCCAGGTTAAAAAACTTGTCAATCTTACTCATGGCAAGTTTTACCGGGCAAAGCTGGATGCGGCTAACCGTCTCCTTTTTACGCTGGTTCGCCATGGTGATGAAATCTGCGCCTTGATGCTTGAGGTGATTACCAGCCACAACTATGACAAGTCCCGTTTTTTGCGGGGTGCTCTCATTGATGAATCAAAAATTCCTGATATTGATGCCGCTGATGCGCTGAAAGAGGCGGAGCAGTTGCGTTACCTCCATCCCGAGCATACAGCGATTCACCTGCTCGACAAGCCAATCTCTTTTGATGATACACAGGAATCTGTTTACCGGCAAAAGCCGCCACTGATTATTGTTGGCAGTGCAGGCAGTGGTAAAACCGCCCTGATGCTGGAAAAACTGAAACATGCAGAGGGCGAAGTGCTCTATGTTACCCATTCGGTCTATCTTGCCCAGAACGCCCGCAACATCTACTACTCTAACGGTTTTGAGCACTCCGGGCAGGAGGCGCAGTTTCTCTCATACCGGGAATTTGTTGAGTCTATTCGTGTACCGTCTGGCCGGGAGGCGACGTGGCGCGATTTCTCTGCCTGGTTTTCAAGAATGCAGAACTCATTCAAGGGGATTGACGCTCATCAGGCATTTGAGGAGATCCGTGGTGTCATTACTGCCGGTGAGGGAACTTTTCTTGGCAGGGAGGAGTATCGGCTTCTTGGGGTTCGCCAATCCATCTTTCCTGAAAATCAGCGCGACAAACTTTACGATCTCTTCGTAAAATATCGTCAGTGGCTTGTTGATGAAGAGTTGTTCGACCTGAATCTTGTAGCCCATGAATGGGTGGCAACTCCCCGATACGATTTTGTAGTTATTGATGAGGTACAGGACTTGACCATTGCGCAGCTCTCACTGGTGTTGAAGACGCTTAAAAAACCCGGCAATTTTCTCCTCTGCGGTGATTCAAACCAGATTGTTCATCCCAATTTTTTTGCATGGAGCCAGGTAAAAACTCTTTTCTGGAATGACCCGAACCTTTCCGGAAAGCAACAGTTGAGTGTGTTGACGGCCAATTTTCGCAATGGAACCGAGGCGACCCGTATTTCCAATCAACTGCTCAAAATCAAGCACCAGCGTTTTGGCTCTATCGACAGAGAGAGCAACTTTCTGGTTCAGGCCGTTGGCGGTGAGCCGGGGCAGGTGGTGTTGATGGCAGATAATGATGCCGAAAAACGCGAACTCGACAAAAAAACGAAGCAGTCAACACGTTTTGCCGTGCTGGTGATGCGCGATGAGGACAAACTGGAGGCGCGAAAGCATTTTTCCACGCCACTCTTGTTCTCAATTCATGAAGCCAAGGGGTTGGAGTATGAGAATATTGTTTTGTTCCGGTTTGTCTCAGCTCATCGAAAAGAATTCAATGAAATTGTAGACGGGGTTGTCAAGGATGATCTTACCATTGACTCTCTTGAGTACCGCAGGGCCCGGGACAAGGGTGACAAGTCGCTCGAAGTGTACAAGTTTTTCGTCAATGCGATTTATGTGGCGTTGACAAGGGCGATCAAGAACCTTTATATCATAGAATCTGATACCGGACACAGGCTTTTCACCCTGCTTGATCTTGCGAGTGACGGAAAAGTGAATGTAGAGACCGAGGAATCTACGCTTGAGGAGTGGCAGAAGGAGGCCAGAAAGCTTGAATTGCAAGGGAAGCAGGAGCAGGCTGAGGCGATTCGTCGAACTATTCTCAAGCAAATTCCACCTCCATGGCCGATTTTTGATGAATCTCGTCTTAAAGAGGCCCTCATAAAGGTTTTTCGTGATAAAGTGCCTGGCAACAAGGCAAAACAACAATTGTACGAATATGCCACCTGTCATGATGATCCGATTTTGGCATACCGTCTCTCTGAGGATGCGGAATTTGACGCACGTGGCAGTTTTAAGGATCATCTGGATACTTTCGGGCGGAAAAGTTTTGTGCCCTACTTTTCTCCGCAGACAAAAAATATTCTGAAGCAGTGCGATCAGTACGATACCGATCATCGCCTTCCCATGAACCAGACGCCATTGATGGCTGCTGCTGCCGCAGGAAATATCCCGTTGACAGAGGCACTGCTTGAACGGGGTGCCGACAGGGAGAAAACGGACCAGTATGGATATAATGCCCTCCATTGGGCAATGCGTAAAGCTTTTCGTCATCCGGAATATGCACGGAGAAACTTTGCGACGCTCTATGAGTTGCTGGCACCTGCCTGTGTTGATGTCAATACAGGCGACCGCATGGTGCGTCTTGACCGCCATCTCTCTGAATACTTCCTGTTTCAAACACTCTGGGTACTTTTTAAATCGTGTTTTACCGGGGTGAGGCGGCCAGGATATGCAGCATTTGATACCCGCGCCATTCTTGATGCGTGGGTCGGGATGCCTGCCAATGTTGTTAATCCTGAACGGAACCGTCGGCAGTACCTTTCCGGTCTCCTTTCGCGGAACGAGGTGTCGCGCGACTACGCCTATAATCGATCATTATTTTATCGTGTTACGCAGGGGTGGTATCAATTCAACCCGAAACTCTCGGTTCGTTCTCCCGACCCCGACATTAAACAGGGGTGGATTCCAGTTTTTCAGGCATTGAATCTGCCGCTGATTTATGAGTTTTCTGATTTGGCCTTGTGGCCACAGATCAAAACATGCTTTCAGCAGGCAGGTATGGTGGTGCCACCTTCTCCAGTAAGTGCTGAACAGGCTGTTTTGCGAGTAGAAGAGCTTATGAGGATGCGTGAGAGATCAAGAGAGATATACCAGAAACAAAGAGAGAAAGAGGAGTAGAGGAGCAGGGAGGTACAAAAGGCGCGACGCAAGAATATTGAAAAAAAGAAGCAGCTTGTTCTGGAAAAGCAAGCAAGGAAAGAGACCAAGCAGCAAAAACAGGAGCAACTGGCGCAGGAGCAGATTGAGATGGAATTTTAAATGGGTTTTGTAATGTTCTGGTATTGATGAATCGGATCACGATCTTTTGACACCAGCTCACGGAACAGTTTCTTGCAAGGAGGCATCCTTGATAATCTGGAGGTGGAGAGGAATCCGCACTTCCGGCATGAGATGGAGAGGATAAAAACCTGCATCAAAGAGTTCGTGGTTGATCGTTATGATGTCATCATCAACCATCACCCTGTAGGCTACCACAAGGAGTGAACCGTACATTTCGACCTCCCGGTGATAGATGCCTATCAGATTATCTATTTTGCCGTTAAGCGAGGTCTCTTCCATCAGTTCACGCAAGCATCCCTCGTGGGGTTCTTCCCCAGCTTCAAGAAATCCGCCCGGAAGTGCCCATTCATTGAGCGCAGGTTCATGGGCGCGGCGTATCACGAGGAGTTCGTTATTCTTATTGACCGTATAGGCGACCGCGACAGGCAGGGGATTGATGTAATGCACCCAAGAGCATGAAGGGCAGAACATCCGGTCGCGCCCATCAATCATCGCCTTGTCCAGTTTTGTACTGCAGAGAGGACAGAATGAATAGTGTCTCATGGTTGTGTCAAGAAACTTTTTGTGGTAGCATTTAATTTATTGAGAATAACGCGGTGAAAACGTTTTTATCAACAGAATAAGTTTCATTCATGTCAATAGCAATTTTAAAAGATGGCGTGGTGGCGCCACCCATTTCAGCCAAAGATCAGGATGGCAAGTCGGTGACCCTTGAAGAGTACCGTGGCAGAAAGGTTGTGCTTTACTTTTATCCGAAAGATGACACTCCGGGATGTACGAAGGAGGCTTGTGCTTTTCGGGATAATTTCCCTAAATTCAACATAATCGGTGTCGTGGTTCTTGGTGTCAGTGTTGATGATGAACGCAAGCATAAAAAATTTGCTGAAAAATATGAACTTCCCTTCAGACTTGTTTCTGACACGGATAAAAGCATTGTAGAGGCTTATGGTGTCTGGGGGCTGAAGAAATTTATGGGACGTGAGTATATGGGAACCAGTCGGGTGACTTATCTTATTGATGAACAGGGTCTGATTGAAAAGGTGTGGCCGAAAGTCACTCCTGAAAAACATGCTGGGGAGTTGCTCGGCTATTTGCAGCAAAAAACCTGAGAGAAAAGAATGGTAAACGAATTTGAAAAGCTTAAGGCAGGAAAACTTCTGCTTGCTTCAGCCAATATGCTGGAGTCTAATTTCAAGCGGACGGTGTTGATGATGTGTGAGCATAACGAGAAGGGTTCTCTGGCTTTCATTCTGAATCGACCGTTGGAATTCAAGGTTTGTGAAGCAGTCTCCGGCTTTGAGGAGGTTGAAGAGGTTCTTCACAAGGGTGGCCCGGTGCAGGTTGATACCGTCCATTTTCTGCACTTGAGAGGAGATCTCATTGAGGACTCGTTTGAAATTTTGCCGGGTCTTTTCTGGGGAGGCGACAAGAACAAGCTCAGCTATATGCTCAATACCGGCGTTATGCTTCCTTCAGAAATCCGATTTTTCCTTGGTTATTCTGGCTGGAGTGCCGGACAGCTTAAGGCGGAGTTTGATGAGGGTGCCTGGTATACGGCTGAAGCGTCGCAGAGTATCGTATTCAGCGATGTTTATGAGAGGATGTGGAGTCGCTCGGTGCGTTCAAAGGGGGGAGAGTACCAGCTTGTTGCAAATTCGCCTGAACTGCCGGGGTTGAACTGAGCTATTGTTGTTGAAATCGTGCAATAAATTGTCAGTTGTGCCAGTGTTTTGTGGGATTGTTGTTGATCTATTCCCTGAAAAAGTATATATAGGAAGCTGTTCTTTGTTACTCTG
>SESH01090059.1_pt1 | contig 23068 bp, 22 predicted proteins | sample 3171561 | NCBI WGS metagenome assembly SESH01 (sample SAMN10866947, study PRJNA518727) | freshwater metagenome | biome: subpolar coniferous forest; feature: holomictic lake; material: water; isolation source: holomictic Lake 442 2011 16.5 m and 2014 13 m | place: Canada: near Kenora, Ontario
GCCGGCGTGGAGGGCGGAGTCCTTGACCGCGCGTTTCTCCACCTCGGTGATGCCGGAGGGGATGGCGATGACGACGCGGGGCGGGGCGCGGAAGGAGCCGCTGCTGACCTTGCGGATGAAGTAGCGGAGCATCGCCTCGGTGACGTCGAAGTCGGCGATGACGCCGTCCTTCATCGGGCGGATGGCGGTGATGTTGCCGGGGGTGCGGCCGAGCATGCGCTTGGCCTCGTCGCCGACGGCGCGGACCTTGCGGCTGACGGTGTCGAGCGCGACCACGGAGGGCTCCCGCAGCACGATGCCCTTGTCCTTCACGTAAACCAGCGTGTTGGCGGTGCCCAAGTCGATGCCGATGTCGTTGGAGAAGTAACCGAGGAAGTTGGCCATGATTGCGTGTGGGGTCTGTTTCCGCCGACGGAAACGAATCGGCGGGCGCGCGGGGTGTCAACGCGGTAAAGCGGCGCGGGGGGGCCGGCGGCGGCGGGGCTTGACGCCCCGGGGGGTTCGTCGCGTCCTGAGGAACCCCATGCACGGCATCGATTTCATCCAAGATCTCGCGGTGATCCTGGTGGTGGCGGGGGCGGTGGGCTGGGTCTGCCAGCGCCTCGGCCTGTCGGTGGTGGTGGGGTTCCTGGCCGCGGGCATGGTGGTCGGGCCCTACACGCCGCCCTTTTCCCTCGTGTCGGACCCGGGCCGGATCGAGACGCTGGCGCAGGTCGGCCTGGTCTTCCTGATGTTCTCCATCGGGCTGCGGCTGAGCGTGCGGAAGCTGCGCCGGCTCGGGCTCTCGCTGCTGCTCGCGACCGTCGGCGGGGCGCTGGTGGTGTTTTACCTCACCCGGCTGCTCGGCGCGGCCCTCGGCTGGGGCGGCACGGAGACCCTCTTCCTCGCCGGCATGCTGATGGTCTCGTCCTCGGCGATCGTCAGCAAGATCCTGCAGGAAACCGGGGAGAACCACGAGCGGGCGGGCCAGCTCGCGATGGGGGTGGCGGTGCTCGAGGACGTGGTGGCGGTCGTGATGCTGACGCTCCTCAATTCGCTGGTGCAGCTGGGCGGCGCCGGCCACGGGGCGGCGGCCCCGCTGGGCGAGACGCTGGGCCGGCTCGGGGCGTTTGTCGCGCTGGCCGGCGTGGGCGGCCTGCTGCTGGTCCCCTGGCTGCTGCGGCGGATGAGCCGCTCGGCGGACGAGGAGCTGCAGACGCTGGGGATCGCGGGCCTGCTCTTCGGCCTGGCGGTGGTGGCGCAGCAGGCGGGCTACTCGCTCGCGCTCGGCGCGTTCCTGCTCGGCACGATCGTGGCCGAGACGCCGCACCGGCACCAGGTGGAGCGCACCTTCGAGGGGATGCGCGACGTGTTCAGCGCGGTGTTCTTCGTCGCGATCGGGCTGCAGATCAACCTCCACGAGCTGGTGGCGTCCGCCGGCCTGATTGCGGGGGTGGCGGTCTTCACGCTGGTCGCGCGCTGCCTGGCGTGCACCACGGCGCTGACCCTCGTCGGCACCGCGCCGCGGGAGGCGCTGCGCGCCGGCCTGGCGCTCACGCCGATCGGCGAGTTCTCCTTCATCATCGCGCAACTCGGGGTGACGGCGGCGGTCGTCCCGGCGAACTTCTACCCGCTGGCGGTCGGCGCGTCGCTGCTGACCACGCTGGTGGCGCCGGTGCTGGTGCGGCGGTCCGCGCCGATCGCGGACGCGCTGCTGGCGCGGCAGCCGCGGTGGCTGGCGGATGCGCTCCGCTATTACCGCGAGTGGCTCGACCAATGGCAGGCCCAGGCGCAGCGCAACCGGCTCTGGCAGCTGAGCCGGAAGCGGCTGGTGCAGATCGGGGTGGAGGTGCTGCTGGTCAGCGGTCTGCTGGTGTTTTCCGGCCAGCTGCGGGCGGCCGCGGAGAGGTGGCTGGGGCGGGACTGGCTGTTTCCCCACGGGCTCCAGGTGGTCTTCTGGATCACCCTCTCCCTCGGGCTGCTGGCCCCGCTGGTGGCGATCTGGCGCAACGGCTCCGCCCTGGCGCTGCTCTATGCGCAGGTGTCGACGGCGGGCCACCCGCGCGCCGCCCGGCTCGCGCCCATGGTCGAGACCGTGCTCAAGTCCCTGGCGGGCACGGCGATCTTTGTCTGGCTGTTTGTGCTGCTGCCGAGCGGCGACAACGCCCGCTGGCTGCTGCTGGCGAGCGTGCTGGTGGCGCTGGTCGCGCTGACGGTGCTCTGGCGGAAGCTGGTCTTCTGGCACAGCCAGCTGGAGGTGGAGTTGCAGGAGGTGATGACCTCGGCCGAGGGCCAGATGAGCGCGACTTCGGCTCCCTGGCTGCAGCCGCACGGGGACTGGCACCTGCACCTGGTCGACTGCGTGCTGCCGGACCTGGCCGATGCGCAGGGCCGGAAGATCGCGGAGCTGGATTTGCGCGCCCGCTTCGGCTGCTCGGTGGTGGGCATTGAGCGGCAGGGCTTCATGATCCCGCTGCCGCCGCCGGACGCCGTGCTGTACCCCCGCGACCGCGTGCTGCTGATGGGCACGGTGGAGCAAGTACGGGCCGGCAAGGCCTGCCTCGGCGGCGTCTCGGGCGTGGCGGATGCCCTGCCCGAGGAGGTCCGGATGGAGACGCTGCTGCTGCCGGCGGGCAGTCGCGCGGCGGGGCGCACGCTGGCCGACCTGGCCCCGGCCCGGGGGCACGGCGTGCAGATTGCGGGGATCAACCGCCGCGGCTGCCGCAGCCTGAACCCCTCCGCGGAGGAGCGGCTGCAGGCCGGCGACGAGGTGCTGATCCTGGGGGCGCCGACCCAGATCCACGCGTTCCAGGGGTGGCTGCGGGAGATCCCGGCGGCTCCGGTGGACGGCGGGGCGGGCTAGCCGCGCGCCAAAAAAAAAGCGCGCCCGGTCGGGCGCGCGGCGGGATCCTCCCAACGGCGGCTCAGTTCGAGCCGTGCGTCTTGGAGGTGTCGGGGATCTTCTTGGCCTCGGCGGCCTTGTCCTCCTCCGGGTCTTCCTTGCTGGCCTTCTTGAATTCCTTGATCGACTGGCCGAGGCCGCGGGCGAGCGAGGGCAGCTTGGTGCCGCCGAAGAGCAGCAGGGCGAGCGCGAGGATGACCAGCAGCTCCGTGCCACCGATGCCAAACGCGGCGTAGAAAGCGGGGAAAGTAGCCATAGGCCGGACCCTATGCCGGCCGCCCCGCCTGTAAAGCGGGAAAGCGCGGCGGCGGGGGCCTACGGCTTGCCGCTGGGGGGCGGGAAGCCGGCCGGGATCGGGGACATGCCGGGCAGCAACGGGCGGGGGAGCCCGCTGGTGGCGGCGACCTTCATGAGGTTCTGGGCGTTGTCGATCTGCTCGGCGTCGAAGAAGCCGTGCAGCTGGCGGATGCGCGTCGGGTGGCGCATCTTGCGCAGCGCCTTGGCCTCGATCTGGCGGATGCGCTCGCGCGTCACCTTGAACTGCTTGCCGACCTCCTCGAGCGTGCGGCTGTAGCCGTCGACCAGCCCGAAGCGCAGCGACAGCACGCGGCGCTCGCGCTCGGTGAGCGAGTCGAGCACGTCGATGATCTTTTCGCGGAGGAGCGAGAAGGCCGTCATGTCGTAGGGATTCTCGGCGGACTTGTCCTCGATGAAGTCGCCAAAGCTGGTGTCGTCCCCGTCCCCGACGGGCGACTGGAGCGAGATGGGCTGCTGGGCCATCTTCATGATCTGCTGCACGCGCTCGACGGGCAGGTTCATCTCGTCGGCGACCTCCTCCGGGGTGGGCTCGTGGCCGAATTCCTGCAGGAGCTGCTTCTGGACCTGCATGACCTTGTTGAGGGTCTCGATCATGTGCACCGGGATGCGGATGGTGCGGGCCTGGTCGGCGATGGAGCGGGTGATGGCCTGGCGGATCCACCAGGTGGCATAGGTGGAGAACTTGTAGCCGCGGCGGTACTCGAACTTCTCGACGGCCTTCATCAGGCCCATGTTGCCCTCCTGGATCAGGTCGAGGAAGGACAGGCCGCGGTTGGTGTATTTCTTCGCGATGGAGATGACGAGGCGGAGGTTGGCCTCGACCATCTCGGTCTTGGCCTGGTGGGCCTCGCGGACGTGGACGCGGGTCTGCGCGACGACGGCCAGAAGCGGGCCGGGGGCGATGCGCTGGCTGGCCTCGATCTGCTTGAGGCGGTGGTTGAGGGAGCGGACGTCGAGGGCGGCGTCCTTCTTGGTCTTGGGATGCTTGGCGCGCTCGAGCTGGGCCTGCAGGGTCTCTATTTCCTCGAGGTGGGGGCGGAGCTGCTCGAGGTATTCCTCGTAGACCTTCAGCTTGAAGAAGAACTTGCCGAAGTTGGCGCGCAGGACGTTCTCGCGCTTCTTGTGCTTGGTCAGGACCTTTTTTCGCTCGGGGTCGGACTTGGCCTTGAGGTATTCCTGCCAGGATTCCGCGACGGCCTTCTCCGACTTGAGCGTGTTCTCGACCAGCTTGGGCAGGCCCTTGAAGTAGGCCTCGCGGCTGTCGATCTTCTTGTCGATGACGATGCGGTCGAAGCGCTCCTCGCGGTTGAGCAGCTTGGCGCCGAGCGTGCCGATGTAGGCGCCGACGGCGGCGGCCTCGAAGAGGGCGGTCTGGGCCTTGAGCTCGGCGTTCTCGATGCGCTTGGAGATCTCGACCTCCTGCTCGCGGGTCAGCAGCGGGACCTGGCCCATCTGCTTGAGGTACATGCGGACCGGGTCGTCGAGGATGTCGTGCTGGGAGGAGCGGCTCTCCTCCTCCTCGGCCTCCTCCATCCGCTGCTTGTAGTCGTCGACCTGGTCGGGCTCGAGAATCTCGATCTCGAGGTTTTGCAGGATGGAGAGGACGTTATCGATCTCCTCCTGGTTCTCGACGGACTCGGGCAGGGCCTCGTTGATGTCGTCGAAGGTGAGGTAGCCCTGCTCCTTGGAGAGGCGGATCAGGTGGCGGATCTTGTCGTTGATCCCGCCGGCGGGAATCTCGCCCGCCGCGCCCTCTGCGGCGGGATGCTGCTGATTCTTGGCGATGACGGCCTCAACGGCCTCGGAGTGGGGATCGGCGGATGCGGACTTGGCTTTGCGCGGCATAGAAGGAGTGGGCTCGACAGAAAGGGCTAAACCGCCGACGGCAGGAGCAGCGGCTGGCGGAGCTGGCGTTGAAGATCAGAACGTTCTTTTAAGAGTGAAATTGGGTCAGATTTACTGTCCGCACCGTGGTTGGCTAAAGCAAGTTCTATTTGCCGGAGGCGGGGTTCGAGGGCGCGGGTGCGCAGCTGGCGCAGCCCCTCGGTGGCCACCTTGACCGGGTCGTCGATCGCCGGCCGGTCAAACAGCAGGGAGGCGGCCAGGGTCTTTTCGTCCGCGGTTTCCAGCAGGGGGTCGAGATGGTCGCGGCCGGGCCAGGTGTCGTGCTCGAACTCGCCGAGGAACCGGCTGAGGAGGACGCCGGCGGGGTGGGAGGGGTCGATCCACTCGTGGGGCAGCGCGGCGGCCAGGGCTTTGCCGAGGGCCTCGAAGTGGAGGCAGAGGATGAGGAGGTGGTGTTCCGGGCTCTGGCCGGTGTTGGCCGCGGCCGGGGCGGGGGCGGGGGCCGGGTGGGCGGCGGCCGGCCGGCCGGCCGCCTGCCGGCTCTGGCGGGCGAGCAGGGACTGGAAATCCCGCTGCAGGGCGGCGGGAGCCAGCCGGAGATGCGCGGCGGCCTCGGCGAGAAACTCCGACCGCGCCACCTCGCCCTCGGCGGCGGCGACGAGCTCCAGCAGGGTCTGGGCGGCGCGCGTCTTGAGCTCGGCCGAGGCGGCGCCGGGATCGGGCAGGGCGGCGCGGCAGGCGAACGCCATGGCGGAGAGGGCGCCGCGCCGCAGCTCCTCGTAGGCGGCCAGGCCGCGCTCGCGGAAGAGCGAGTCGGGGTCGTCCCCGGGCGCGAGCAGGAGGAACCGGACCTCGAGCCCGGCCTTCAGGGCCATGGGGAGGAAGCGCAGCGCGGCCTTCTGGCCGGCGCTGTCGCCGTCGAGCAGGCACTCGACCTGGGTGTGGTAGCGGCGCAGCAGCACGAGCTGCGGCTCGGTGATGGAGGTGCCCTGCGGGGCGAGGGCGGCCTTGAGCCCGACGCTCCAGCAGCGGAGGGCGTCGAGCTGGCCCTCGACCAGGAGGAAGGGGCGGCCCTCGCCGACGGCGGTGCGGGCGCGGTCCAGGTTGAAGAGCAGGTGGCCCTTGGTGAACACCGGGGTTTCGGGCGAGTTGACGTACTTGGCCTCGCGGGCCGGGTCGTCGGCGGGGGTGAGGCCGGTCTGGCGCGCGGTGAACGCCACGACGCGCCCCTGGTGGTCGCGGATGGGGATCATCAGGCGGCCGCGGAAGCGCGGCTTGAGGGAGCCGAGCGTGAGCAGGGCGCCGTCGCGGACGAAGAACAGGCCGCACTGGCGGATCGCCTCCTCGGAGAACTTCCGCCGGAGCAGCAGGACGCCGAGCCCCTCGTCGACCGCGGCCGCGGCGCCGATCTTGAATTCGTCGGCCAGGGCGGGGTCAAAGCGGCGCTGTTCCACCCAGTAGCTGCGCATGAACTCGCCGGTGGGGGTGGCCGCCTTGAAGGCCTGGTGGTAGTGCTCGGCCGCGAGCTCGTGGAGGTCGAAGATCTCCTGCCGGAGCGAGCGCTCCTCGCGGCTGGGCCCGCCGGAGCCCGCCTCGTATTCGATCACGACGTTGAAGCGCTGCCCGAGCGCCTCGACGGCCTCGGTGAAGCCGAGCTGCTCGGTCTCGCGCACGAACGAGATCAGGTCGCCCGCCTTGCCGCAGCCGAAGCACTTGTAGAACCCCTTGTCGGCGTCGACGTTGAAGGACGGCGTCTTTTCGTTGTGAAACGGGCACAGGCCCTTGAGCCGTCCGGCGCCGGCCTTCTTCAGGGTCACCACCCGCGACACCACGTCGGCCAGATTCACGCGCAACTTGAGGTCGCGGACACAGGTGGGCTTGATGACGGGCATGGGCGGGGCGGGGGGCGCGCGAAGAATGCACTTTCAACCCAGCGGGGAGACTGTCAAGTTTCGCGGCTCGCCGAGGAAACATTGCCGGTTTTTGGGCGACTCATCTCATCCTATGCGCCTCCTCTCCCCCTCGTTTATCCTGGCCGCGGCCGCCGTCGTCCTCCCGCTGCTCCCGGTGGGCGGCGCCGAGGTGGCCGTGCCGCGGACGCCCTCGAACGAGCCGGTCTGGCAGGCCCAGCTCACGGCGTTTGACGACGCGACCTACGCCCAGGATGTCGAGGCGCTGATCGCGCGCTTCGAGGCGACGTCGGGGAAGAAGCTGGTGCCCGGGCTGAAGAAAAAGGCCGGCCTGAAAATCTACACCGATTCCGGCCCCGGCATGGCCACGCCCGTGCCGCTGGTGAAGGCGGTCATCGCCGCGCTGGTGCGCCGGGGATTCGAGCCGGGGAACATCTTTTTGGTCGGCCTCAACCAGCTGCGGCTGCGCATGACCGGCTACCTGCCGTCGCTGGTGACGGGGGAGACGCCCTTCCAGGGGCACAAGGTCTTCGTGCTCGAGACGGGCAAGTTCTACGATCCGGTCTGGTTCTACGACAGCCCGCTGCCGCAGCGGTTCGACCCGATCCTGGCGGAGCAGCAGACGAAGGATTTTCCGAACCACTCGACCAAGGACGAGGATCGCAAGAGCTTCCTCGCCACGCCGCTGTTTCTCGACGCCGACTTCTGGATCAACCTGCCGGTCTACACCGACCACCCGATGCTGGGGGTGAACGGGGCCCTGGTGAACGCCACGCTGTGGAACGCCTCCAACACCGGCCGCTTCTTCCGCTCGCCCGCCAACGCCCCCGCGGCCGTCGCCGAGATGAGCGCCATCCCCGAGCTGCGGCAGACCTGGATGTTCTCGCTGGTGAGCCTGGAACACTACCAGTTCATCGGCGGGCCCTACTTCAACTCGCTCTACTCGGCCTCGGAGCCGCTGCTCTGGCTGAGCACGGATCCGGTGCTGCTCGACGCCCTGATGCGCAGCCGAATCAACGGCCTGCGGAAGCAGTCCGGCTTCGAGCCGATCTCCGAGGAGATCCGCACCCTGGAGTTCGCCGAGACGCTGGGCGTGGGCTCAACCCACATCGCGTCCGCGAAATTCATCCCGGTGGTGAAATAAAACCGCTTGTCAGCGGCGCGCCGCTGCGCCCCATTCTAGTCCGTCATGACCTCCGCCGCCTATCTCCCCTTTCTGATCCAGGCCGCGCTCGCGGCGGGCATTACCGCGCTGATCATCGGCGCGAGCCATGCCCTCGGCCAGCGCAGCCGGGGCGGCCCGATCAAGGACTCGGCCTACGAGTGCGGCGTGCGCGCCGAGGGCCTGCTCCACACCCGGTTCTCGGTGAAGTTCTTCCTGACCGCGCTGCTCTTCATGCTGTTCGACCTGGAGGTCGTCATCCTCGTGCCGTGGACCTTCATCTACCGCGAGTTTCTCGCGCAGCACATCCCCATCCTCGGCCCGATCCTGTTCTTCCTCGGGGTCCTCGTGCTCGGCCTGGTCTACGAAATCAAGAAGGGCGCGCTGGAATGGGAGCCGTGAGGCCGGCGCGAGCTGAGCCGCGGGAGCCACCGCCCAACCTGACCCTCCCGATGCCTCGTCTCCCGGCCCGCCCTGTCCGTTGCCCGCGCGCCGCCGCCCCCCGCGGCGGGGCCCACTAGACCATGCGACTCGACAAGATCATTTCCCGCAGCCGGATCATCGACCTGCGGAGCCTGGACCTCGAGGGGGCGCTGCAGGAGCTGCTGGCGGTCTCCGTCGAGCGCTTCCCCGACCTGAAGCCCGAGGCGCTGCTCCGGGGCCTGCTGGCCCGCGAGAGCACGATGACGACCTACCTCGGCCTGGGGGTCGCCCTGCCGCACGTCCGGGTGAAGATGCGCCGGCGCTACGTGCTCGCGATTGGCCGGAGCCGCGTGGGCGTCCGCCATGACGGCGCCGTGGGCGACGAGCGGGTGCACCTCATCGTCATGCTCATCGCGGGCGACCGGGCGCGCGACTACCTGCAGGTGCTCGCGTCCATCGCCCGGCAGGTCAAGGAGCCCGAGCTGGTCGACAAGCTGGTCTCGGCCCCCGACCTGGACGCCCTCCACGAGCGGCTGATCGGCGGCTTCGGCGGGATCCGCCCGGTGCAGACCCAGCAGAACCGCGTCAACCGGCTCATGTTCCGCGAGGCGGAGCGGGTGGCCCGCGGCGCGGACTGCGGGGCGATCATGGTGTTTGGCGACACCTTCATCGGCGGCATCGAGTCCGGCACCGTGCGCTCCAAGCTCAAGACCATCCTCGTCACGCGCAATCCGATCGAGCCCAGCGAGGACCAGGACACGTTTGCCGAGACCATCCAGGTGCGCTCGTTTTCCAGCCAGCGGCTGGCCCAGCTCCGCAGCGCCATGCTGGTGGCGCTCACCCGCGGGGTCATCGCCTTCACCGACCGCATCTGCTGCGTCGGCGGCATGACGGGGAGCAACCAGTTCGACACGCTGGTGGTGGTGGACGTGGAGCGCGAGTTCCAGACGCTGCTCACGGGCCAGACGGCCGACCTCCTGCCCGCCGATGTGAAGCCCGAGGTCCTGGAGCGGGTCATCGCGGTCGCCACCGAGCTGGCGGTCGAGGGCCGCGAGGGCCGGCCGGTGGGGTGCCTGTTTGTCGTGGGCGACATCGAGAAGGTCGATGCGTACACCAAGCCGCTCGTGCTGAACCCCTTTTACGGCTACAAGGAGGAGGACCGCAACATCCTCAATCCGTTCATGGACGAGACCGTGAAGGAGTTTTCCTCGATTGACGGGGCCTTTGTGATCCGGGGCGATGGGGTGGTGGAGTCCGCGGGCAGCCTGATCCAGGCGACGGACAGCGATCATTCGCTCCCGAGCGGGCTGGGCAGCCGGCATGCGGCGGCGGCGGCCATCAGTCTGGCCGCCAACTGCATCGCCATCGTGGTGTCATCGAGCACCGGCCAGGTGACGCTCTTCCGGCGCGGGGTGATGCTGCCCCTGACGGAGAAGCGGCGCTAGCCGGCCACTTTGGGGTTGCGCCGCCCGGGCCGGGCCTTTGTTCTGACCCCTCAACCATTTAAAACTCATGAACGAAACCGTCACCCTGGAATGCACTGAAGCCAAGAAAGAGGGCAAGCCCGTCTCCCGCTATCTGACCAAGCGGAACAAGAAAACCGTCACCGAGCGCATCGAGAAGAAGAAGTACAATCCCTTCCTCAAGCGCCACACCCTGCACAAGGAGATCAAGTAGGGGTCGGACGCGTCACCGCCTCCTTTTCCGAGCCGGACCTGCGGGTCCGGCTTTTTTGTTGCCCGCTGGGGGCGGGTCGACCGGCCGGCTCAGGCCCGCTTCTCGGCGGCCCCGGCGTGGGCGGCCACCTGCTGGCGGCGCGCGGCGCGCCAGCTCTCGCGATGCTTGCGGATCCAATCCAGCAGGGCCCGCTCGAACCCGATGTCGTAGCCGAGCCGCTCGGATTCCAGCCACTTGTGCTTCAAGATCTCCTCCCGCTCGGCCAGGAATTCCTGGTAGAGGCTGGATTGTTTGACGAATTCGCGGTTGGTCGCGGGTTCTTGGGCCGTGGAAGTCATGCAGCTGATCGACGCGGGAAAAGATGAGAGCGAGGCGGCGATGGGTGTCAATGCCTGCAATTTCCTCCCGGGTCACGCGCGCGGCTGGGCCAGGCGGTCGAGCAGGGCCTGCGCGATGGTCCGGAACGTGTCGGCCGCCGGACTCTGCGGGGTGCTCACGACGATGGGGAGGCCGGCGTCGCCGCCCTCGCGGATCGCGCCGATCAGCGGGACCTGCCCGAGGAGGATGGTGCCGAGCTTCTCCGCCGTGAGGAGGCCGCCGCCGGAGCCGAACAGCGCGTGCCGCTGGCCGGCGGGGTCCACGAACCAGCTCATGTTCTCCGCCACGCCGAGCAGCGGGACGTTGACCTTCTGGAACATCAGGCCGCCCTTGCGCGCGACATTGGTGGCGGCGGGTTGGGGGGTCGTGACCAGCACCGCCCCGTCGAGCGGGAGGGTCTGCACCAGGGAAAGCTGCGCGTCGCCGGTGCCCGGCGGCAGGTCCACCAGCAGCACGTCGAGCTCGCCCCACCGCACGTTTTGGACGAACTGCTGGATCGTCTTCATGATCATCGGGCCGCGCCAGACGACCGGGGTGTTCTCGTCCACCAGAAATCCCATGCTCATCACCTTCACGCCGTGGCGCTCCATCGGGACGAGGGAGTCGCCGTCGACCTCGGGCCGGCCCTGCAGCCCCATCATCAGCGGCACGCTGGGGCCGTAGATGTCGCAGTCCATCAGCCCGATCCGGCCGGGGCGGCCGGCGGCGCTGGCCAGCTGGGCCAGGGCGCAGGCGAGGTTGACGGCGAAGGTGCTCTTGCCGACGCCGCCCTTGCCGGAGGCGATGGCGATGGAGTGCTTGATGCCCGGGGGGGCGCCGGCGCCGCCCGCGGCGGGGGCGGGGGTGGGGCTCTTGGGGGCGGTGACGGCGATGTCGATGGCGGTCGCCTGCACCCCGGGGAGCGCGCGCAGGCACTGGTCGACCTCGCGCTTGAGGTGCAACGGGACCTTCGGGTCGCTGGTGGTGATGGCCAGGGAGACCCGGGCCGTGCCGTCGACGAGCGCCGCGCTGCGGACCAGCCCGAACGACACGATGTCGCGGCTGAAGCCGGGATATTTGACTTGCTTGAGGTGTTCTTTGAGTTCGTCGGGAGTCACGGGGAGGGAGATTTTGGCCGGCGGCCGGGAAATAAAGTTGTTATGCGCGGTCGGCGTGTAAATAGAAATGCCGGTCCCTCCCCGCTTTAATCCCCCCTTTCTCCCATGCAAAAAATCCTGGTTTTCCTTCTGGTGCTCGCCGCCGCAGCCGCGCCCGCCCGGGCGCAGCGCAATATCGGTGAAGTCACCGTCACCGCTGAAAACAAAACGGTGCCGGTCCGCGTCTCGGCCAACACGCCCGAGCTCAACGACCTCGCGCTGCGCGCCTTCCACGTCCACGGCCGCTACCGGCTCACCGCCAGCGGCTACGCCTACGACATCCGGTTCTCGCTGGTCACGCCCACCCAGGTGCGCGTGGACATTGCGAAGGGCGTCGCGGGCACGCCGTTTGCCTCGGAGGTCGCCACCGGCCGCAACGAGGCCGACGCCCTGCTGCGCGCGGCGGACCTGGCGGTGGTCAAGACGAACGGCCTGGGCCTGAAGGGGTTTTTCAACGCGAAGCTGGCGTTTGTCGGCGAGGGCTCGGGCAAGAACGAGATCTACACCAGCGACCTGTTTTTCCGCAAGGTGACGCAGGTCACGCATGACCGGGCGTTCGCCCTCACGCCGCGCTGGTCGCCCGACGGCTCCCGGCTGCTCTACACCAGCTTCTACAAGTCCGGCTTCCCCGACATCTTCCAGATCGACCTCAACACCTACCAGCGCACGAGCTTCGTGAGCTTCAAGGGCACCAACAGCGGGGCGCGCTACAGCCCCACCGGCGGGCAGGTTGCGATGGTGCTCAGCGGCGAGGGCACCCCGGAGATCTATCTCAGCAACGCGCAGGGCCGGCAGGTCTCGCGCAAGACGCGCTCGGACGCGGTCAAGTCCTCGCCCTGTTTCTCGCCGGACGGCACGCGGCTGGTGTTCGCGATGGAGCCCGGGCCGCAGCTGTACGTGATGTCGACAGCGGGCGGGGCGGCGACGCGCGTCAGCTCCGGCGTCAGCGGCTACTGCGCCGAGCCGGATTGGAGCCGGGGCGACCCGAACAAGATCGCCTTCACCATCGGCACGGGCCGGCGTTTCCAGATTGCGGTGCTCGACCTCGCGAAGCGCACCAGCGAGCAGGTGTCGAAGGCGTCGTTTGACGGCATCGAGCCCAGCTGGCTCGCCGACGGCCGCCACCTCGTCTACACGGCGCGCGACCGCAGCACCAACGTGCTCTGCATTCTGGACACCGAGACGGGGAAGAGCACGCCGATCAGCCCGCGCAGTTTCGGGTCGGCGATGAAGGCGAGCGTCTGGTCGGCGCCCTGAGGGCGGCCGGGCCGGGACACAGCAACGCCGCGCCGGAAGCGGCGCGGCGTCGGATGCCGGGGCGGGCGCGGCGGCTTATTTCGTCGCGGCGGCGAAGTAGGCCTCGGCGGCGTCCCAGTTGGCGACGTTCCAGAAGGCCGCGATGTAGTCGGGGCGGCGGTTCTGGTAGTTGAGGTAGTAGGCGTGCTCCCAGACGTCGAGGGCGAGGACCGGCTGGCCCGCGAGGCCGGCGACGGCCTGGCCCATCAGGGGGCTGTCCTGGTTGGCGGTGGAGCCGACGGCGAGCTTGCGGTCAGCCGTGACGTAGAGCCAAGCCCAGCCGGAGCCGAAGCGGGTGGTGCCGGCCTTGGCGAACTCCTCCTTGAACTTGTCGAAGCTGCCGAAGGTCGCGGTGATCGCGGCGGCGAGGGCGCCCTTGGGCGCGCCGCCCTTGCCCGGGCCGAGGATGGTCCAGAAGAAGGAGTGGTTCGCATGGCCGCCGGCGTTGTTGCGCACGCCGCCGCGGATGGCCTCGGGCACCTGCCCCAGGTTGGCCAGCAGGGCGGACACCTCGAGCGCCGCCAGGGCGGGCTGGTCCTTGAGGAGGTTGTTGGCGTTGGTGATGTACGCCTGGTGGTGCTTGCCGTGGTGGATTTCCATCGTCTTCGCATCGATGTGCGGGGCGAGGGCCTCAAGGGCGTAGGGCAGGGCGGGAAGGGTGTAGGCCATGGTCGGAGGAGTTGAGGGTGAGTGGGAAGGGCTGCAACTGATGCATTGGAGCGTCGGAGCGTCAACTGCCGAGGGCAGATTGCGGCCCCCCCCCGGTGGGGCGGGAAGCCGGCCGCGGCGGGTCGCGGCCCCGCTCATTCCTCCGCGCGCTTGAGCCGGAAGAAGGCCTGGAGCAGCTCGCGGCACTCGGGCTCGAGCACGCCGCCGGCGGTCAGGGCGACATGGTGGTTCACGCGCGGGAGGGCGTTGAGGTCGGTGGCGCCGCCGAGGCAGCCCATCTTCGGGTCGGGCACGGCATAACAGACGCGCTTGAGCCGGGACATGAGGGTGGCGCCGGCGCACATCGGGCAGGGCTCCTTGGTGACGTAGAGCGTGGCCCCCTCCAGCCGCCAGTTGCCGAGCTTGGCGGCGGCCTGGGTGATCGCGAGGATCTCGGCGTGCGCGGTGGGATCGTGCGCGCCCTCGACGGTGTTGTGGGCCGTCCCGATGACCTCGCCGTCCAGCTCGATGACCGCGCCGATGGGGACCTCGTCCTGGCGCCAGGCGTCGATCGCCTGGTTGTAGGCGAGGCTCATGTAGAACGCGTCGTCGCGCACGAGCTGCGAGGGGAAGCGCTTTTCGAACGGGCAGGCGGGAGGGGAGGGGGAGTCGGCCATAAGGTCGGGAGCGCGCGGGTTGTCCGAGGGAAAGCCTTGCTTACGGGGGGTGTTTCCGCCTTACAAGGGGCTTTTATCTCGCCGCGCCACCTATGATCTCCTCCCCCCTCCGCACCCCCCACCATGGCTGATAGCAACTCGATCGAAGTGGAGGGCAAGGTCGTCACCGTGCTGCCCGGCACGATGTTTAAGGTGCAGCTGGCGAACGGGCACGTGGTGCTGGCGCACATCTCGGGCAAGCTCCGGAAGAATTTCATTAAGATCGCCGCGGGCGACACCGTGAAGATGGAGATGAGCCCCTACGATCTGGAGAAGGCGCGCATCACGTTTCGCGTCAAGGAGCAGAACTCCACCTACCGTCCGCCGCCGCCGCGTCGCCGCTTCTGAGCGCCGCCGGCGCCGCCGGTCCCAGGCCTGCCCCACGCCATGCGGGTTGATCACAGCCGGGCCGCGCCCGCGTTTGCCCACGATACCGAGGCGTTCCTCGCCTACCTCGGGCTGGAGCGCGCCCTGGCGAAGAACACGCTGGCCGGCTATCGCAGCGACCTGGACCAGGCCGCGGCCTTCCTCGTGGCGCAGGGCGGGACGGACTGGCGCGGGGTGACCCGCGCGCAGGCGGCGGCATGGATCCACTCGCTGCACCGCCGGACCTGCGCCCCGGCCAGCCTGGCGCGCAAGCTCACCGCGTTGCGCGGGCTGGCCCGGTTCCTCGTCCGGGAGAAGATCCGGGACGACGATTTCACCGACCTGCTCTCCAGCCCGAAGCTCCCGCGCCGGATTCCGGGCACGCTGACGCCGGAGGAGGTGGGCCGGCTGCTGGCCGCGCCCGCCGGCGGGGGGGCGCGCGCCCTGCGCGACCGGGCGCTGCTGGAGCTGTTTTACTCCAGCGGCCTCCGGGTCTCGGAGCTGGCAGGGCTGACGCTGCAGCAGGTGAACCTCGAGCAGGGCTTTCTCCGGGTGCTGGGCAAGGGGTCCAAGGAACGGGTGGTCCCCATCGGGGGGAAGGCCGCCGACGCGGTGGCGACCTACCTGCTCGCCGGGCGCCCGTCGCTCGTGCGGGAAAAAACCGGCAGCCAGCTGTTCCTGAATCCCCGGGGCACGGCGCTCTCCCGCGTGGGCCTCTGGCTGATCGTGAAGCGCTGCGCCGAGCGGGCGGGCATCACCCGGAACGTCAAGCCGCACAGCCTCCGGCACTCGTTTGCCACCCACCTCCTCAGCGGCGGCGCCGACCTGCGGGCCATCCAGGAGATGCTGGGGCACGCGAGCATCTCGACCACGCAGATCTACACGGCGGTCGAGTCGCGGCGGCTGCTCGACCAGCACGCGAAATTTCACCCGCGGAACCGGAGCTAGCCGCTAGGGGCGCTTGGCGGTGCCCCCGGCTCCTCCATACTCCGGAGGCGACCGCCCGAGGGACCGCGCCGCGGAGCCCACGCCGTAGAGTAGCGCCAGCGCGCCGATGGGCACCAACAGGACGCCGAGGCCCGGATCACCGTCATGGATCACCAGCCCGCCGAGGAGGAAACCCACCGGCAGCAGTCCGGCGCCCCAGATCAGGGCGCGTGACGCCTGGGGCGTCAGGGTGAATCCCTTGACCGTGCGGAGGGTCAGGCCGGCGGCGATGTTGACCAGTGCGAGGAGCGCGCCGTGCGCGTGGGCGAGGGTGAACATCAGGCGGCGCATCTCGACATCGACGTTGAGGTACCACCCGAGTTTGAATCCGTGCAGGGTCTCGAGCCCGATCCCGAGTGCGAGGGAGGCAAACAGGGACCACCAGCCAAAGCGGAGATGTCGGTCGGAGGGAGTCAATGGCATGGGGTCAGCGGGGTGGGGGTTACTCGACGAGAAAGACCTTCCGGCTGCTCCGCTGGTCCAGCAGGCGCTCGAAGTTGTCCGGCTGGAAAAGACCGGTCGGGAGGAGGAGGGTTTGGGCGCGGTAGGTGCTGCCGGGGTTGCGGACTTCCTGCCACCATTTTTGGTAAGCGAGGGCGAGGGCCTGTTTTTGCTGCGCGTCGTCGGCGGTGTAGTCGTAGGCGTAGCCCGAGAACCCCGGCAAGGTCTGGAGCGCCTTCCAGGCGCCGAAGCGCACCGCCGCGTACGGATCGTTAAGCTCGAAGATCAGGTAGGGATAGAGCCAGTCGCGGCCGGAGGCGTGTTGCGCCGGCGCCCAGCCCATGCTCCAGGCCACGAGCATGCGTTGGCCGGCGTCGCCCTGCAGGAGCCACTGCACCCCGGCGGACAGTGCGTGGTCGTCGGGGGTCAGGGTGGGCGAGGTTTGACCGTACCATGCGCTGAGCTTGGCGGCGGTCCAGGCCAGCGGTTGGTCTAGGTGGCAGAGGTTGCAGGCGTTGGGCCGGCCAAACGCGGTGCTCGCGCGGACGTTGGGCGAGGAGATCTGGTGGCTGCGGATCGCCCGCAGCAGCCCGTAGGTTGTGTGCGGCATATGGCAGTTGTAGCAACTGCTGCCAGTCGAGCCGACCGCGTGGTGCGTGTGGGCCGTGAGCTTGGCCTGCAGGGCCTGATGGCATTGGAGGCAGGCTTGGTTCGACTCCCGGTCGGGGGCCAGTTGCTGCGTCGTCCGCCAGGCCTCCAGGGTGGGGGCGTCGGTCTGGGCCGGATGCATCTCGTGGCAGGAGAGGCAGGAAAACCGGCCGCCCTTGAAGCAGGGCGAGGCCATGACGGCGTTCAGTTCGCGGCCGGTCATGCGCACCATGCCATCGCCCCAGAAGTGGTCGCGCATGAAATGGGGGTCCGTCTGGTGCAGTTCCTCGCGTTCCCGCGGGTGGTCCTGCCCGTTGGGTTGCACCACCCAGCGCAGGTCGAGTTGTTGGCCGCCTGGCCGGTAGCTTCCGCCGTGCTGGTCCCAGGTGACGCTGGCCGCCGCGTTATTGAACGCCCAGATGCTGTGGCATTGGCCGCAGACCAAGGATGCGGTCGGCCCGTCCATCCGCGCCGGGTTCGCGATCGTCCGGTCGGGTCCGCCCAGCAGATGCAGGGCGAAGCGGCGCACCGGGCTGCGGTTTTCCATGATATGCCGCCGTCCCCCGCTGTGGCACGCTTCGCACGCGATGCCGAATTCACCCACCTGCGAATCGAAGGTGCTCTCCCCGACGAACCGTGGCCGCGCCTGGGTGACGTGGCAGTTGATGCAGCCGTTGTTCCAGTCACCCTTTGAATAGACAGGTTGGGGGCCGGGCGGGACCAGAAAAGTCTGGGCCATGGGGGCCCATTTTTTCTCCGCGATGACGTACGCGAAGGGGAATTGGCCGAGGGTGCGTCCCTCCCGGGCCTCGCCCGTTTCCGTCCAGTAGATCTGCAAATTGTGCGATCCGGTGAGCAGCACGATCTCGTGCGGGGGCGAAAAAAACGTGGGGGCGGCGCCCTGGGGCTTGGAGCGAACGAAGTAGGCGTTGCCCTGGCGCGCCACCTGGTAGTCCACGCGGTTGTGGGTCAGTTCCAGTCCGTCCATATCCGACGCAAAATTTGCCGGTACGGCGACTTGGGTCATCGTCCGGTGAAACGAGGCGTGCCAACTCGCATAGTTGCCTGGATGGCAGGAGCGGCAGGCATCGGATGAGACATAATCGTCCACCGGCAGCTTGATCGGTCGGTTCTTCGGCGGTTCAGCCCGCCCGTGGCCCGTGACGATCGCGGCCGTGGCCAGGAGCAGGCCCCAGAGCAGAGTGCGGGGGCCCAGTTGTCCCAACCCAGTGGAAGCAAACCTTCGATGATGAGGCGGGTCGATTGGCGAAGGGGCGGCCACTGCCCCCAACAAACGGGCAGGTCCGCCGGCTGAAAAGCATTTTCCGTCGCGCGCCACCTCGCCCAGCGAATTTTCGAGCCGCTGGGCGCCGGTGGAGCTTTGCGTCTCCCCCCGGCCGAGGGCCGTCGGCCCAAGTCGGTCCGCGCGACGAAGGCTAGCGCTGCTTGGCGGGGGCGACGGCGGGCGCGGGGTTCTGCTGGTCGGACGAGTCGCCGTCCAGCTTGATCTCGGCGACCTTCCCCAGGTGGAAGAAGATATAGATGGTCTTCTCCTTCATGTCGGGGAGGTCGAGCGACTGGGAGTGGGCGCCGCCGGTCGCGGAGAACTCCGCCGGGGCGACCGCCTTGAGCCCGGGGCCGCCGGCGAACGGCGTGTTGGCGGCGACCACCTGGGACGTGTACTTCGTGTTGGGGTTGTTGAGGCTGTATTTCGCCGGGCCGTTGGCCGTGTAATATTCCACGTAGACCCACATGGCCTTCAGGCCGTCGGCCGAGGTCACGATCCGCTGGGGCTTGCCGAGCGCCATGTAGACCATGTCCATCGTGTTCCCGCGCTCGATCGCGCCGCCGAGGATGTTGCCCTGCTGCTGGGGGGTGAGCTTGTTGAAGACCTCGCTCTTTTCCTGGATGCGCGCCTGGGTCTGGGCACTGGGCGAGAGGGTGGTGCAGCCGGCGAGGAGACAGGCCAAGGCGAGCGCGGCGCCCGTTCCGGTGATGACTGACAGGTTGGTGTTCATGGGTTCAGGGGGAGGAGGTCGCCCGGGGGTGCCAGTCACGTTATTGCCGGACCAGTCCCCGTCAAACTCCGGCTTGACGGCGAGGGCCCGGCCGGGACCCCATGGGCCATGGCTTCGCCCACCGAACAGAATTTTCACGACTACAAGCAGGCCGAAAAAAAGGCCCTCGAGCTCCTGGCGGCGATGAGGGCGGTCAGCCCGAAGAAAGTGGACATCGAACTGGCGCTGCTGGTCGCGATTTTCGAGCTCCACCAGGGGACGCTCCCCGCCGACAACGTGGCGGCGATCGTGCAGGGGCACCTCCGGCAGTTGGTCCCGCACTACGCGACGAAGGGGCCGGCCGGGCGCTGACCGGCGCGCGGCCCATGACCTCGGGCGGGGCCTGCCGGCCCGGCGACCCGGTTTTAGGAGCATTTCGCGAGGGAAAATGCGGCAAAATGCCTCTGTAAGGGCATTTTTGAGACAGTTTTAACCGAAACGACACGAACAAGTCTTGCTCGTAACGGTCAGGGCGAAAATCTTCCTCCCACATTTATGAGCCATCGACACCCGAATCGTCCGCAAGACTCTGCGCGTTGCCTGTTCTTGGGCTGTGTTCTCCTGCTCAGCCTGCCCAAAGCCGGTCGCGCCGAGGACAGCCTCACGTTGAAGAACCAGACCTGGCAGGAGGCCAGTCAACGCGTGCGGGTGGACTCGCAGTACGCGCAGCTTGAGTCGGACCTGACCACCAGCACCCACTTCAAGCTGATGGGCCTGATCGACGCGATTGCCGGGGCGACGCCGACGGGCGAGAAGCCGTTGAGCGCCGGGGCCGCCCTGCCGCTCGCCAGCATGAAGGAGCGCCGGAAGGCCTGGGACACCGAGCTGTCCCACCAGTTTGCCCGGGTGAGCGTCACGACCGGTTTCGCCAACAGCCGCGAGAGCGACTACGTCTCGAACGGCTGGTCGCTGAACACCGTCACCGATTTCAACGAGAAGAACACGGGCCTGCTCCTGGGCTACGGCCGCACGGATGACGAGATCAACGAGGAGAAGCTGGGCTGGACCAAAAAGCGGCCCAAGACCGGCAACGATTTCCTCGTCGGCGTCAACCAGCTGCTTGATCCGGACACCTCCGTGACCGCCAACGTCTCCTACGGCCAGTCCCGCGGCTTCATGAGCGATCCCTACAAGATCGTCTCCACCACCAAGCTGGATTTGGATCCGGGCTTCTACTACACCGTGCCGGAAAACCGGCCGCTGGAAAAGAACAAGGTCAGCGTCTTCCTCGGGCTCAACCACAACTTCGAGCGCTGGCAGGGAGCCCTGGAGGGGTCCTACCGCTTTTACCACGACACCTTCGGCATCTCCAGCCACACGCTGTCGGTGCTCTGGCTGCAGAAGATCGGCGAGCACGTGATCGTCCAGCCCTCGATCCGCCTCTACGAGCAGTCGGCCGCGGACTTCTATTATTACGACCTGGACCGGGCGGGCATTGTCACCAGCTACGAGCCGTTGCTGGGCGAGACCGGCACGGGCCGGGCCCCCTTCTATTCCTCGGACTACCGCCTGTCGCACCTGCAGACGATCGACGTTGGCCTGAAGGTCATCTGGAAGATCAAGCCCTGGCTGGAAGTGGACGCCGCCTACAGCCGCTACGCGGCGCGGGGGCTGGACCATGTCACGCCGCAGGCGGCCTTCAACCGGGCGAACACCATCACGTTTGGTCTGAAGCTGCTGCGCTGAGGCCGCCCCGAGACCCGCCATGGCCGCCCCCACTCCAGTTCTGGAACGCCCGTCCGCGGCCCCGCTGCGCCAGCTGCGCTGGGCGGCGCTGGGCACGGAGTGCTATGTCCAGTACGCGTGCGGCGAGGCGCCGGCCGCCCGGGCCTTCGAGCAGGCCGCCCAGGCCTGGGTCGCGGCCTTCGAGGCCAAGTATTCCCGTTTCCGCCCCGACAGCCTGGTCAGCCGGATCAATGCCGCCGCCGGCCGGAGCTGGGTGGAGATCGACGAGGAGATGGAGCGGTTTCTGGACCTGAGCGGTTCGCTTTTCACGCTGAGCCGCGGGCTGCTGGATGTGACGGCACTCCCGCTGCTGCGGCTGTGGGACTACAAGGCGGCGGCGCCGCGCCTTCCCACCCCCGAGGAAATTGCGGCCGCGCGCCGGCTGGTGGGCTGGACGAAGGTTGAGCGCGAGCGCGGCCGGGTGCGGCTTCCCCTGGTGGGCATGGCGCTGGATTTTGGCGGCTGGGGCAAGGAATACGCCGTCGACCAGGTGGCCGAGATTGCCCGCGAGCATCGGATCACGAGCGCCTTGGTGGACATTGGCCATGACCTGCGGGCGGTGGGCGCGGCCCCGGGCAAGCCGGGCTGGCACATCGGGCTCGAGGATCCGGCGCGGCCCGGCGAGCGCTGCTGGGGCAGCTTGGCCATCACGAATCTCGGCGTGGCCTCGTCCGGCGACTACCGGCGCGGTTTTACGCTCAACGGCGTGCGCTACGGCCACATCGTGGACCCGCGCACCGGCCGCCCGGTCGCCCACGGGGCGCGCCAGGTGACCGTCATCGCGCCCAGCTGCGTGCAGGCCGGCGTGCTTTCCACCACCGCTTTCATCCTGCCGCCGGCCGAGGGCATCCGCTTCATCCAGGACTCGATGAGCGCCGAAGGCTGCATTCTCACCGCCGACACCCGGCACCAAACGCGTGGATTCTTCAATTATGTCGTTACCCAATAAACTCCTCAACGGGCTAGTGCTCTGTCTGGCCCTCTCGGCCCCGGCTTTCGCCCAAGTGAAGCCTGGCCAGCCCTTCCCCGATTTGAAGGGTTATGCGCTGGAAGGAACCCTGCCGGCCTGTGCCGGCCAGGTGGTCCTGGTCGACTTCTGGGCCACCTGGTGCGCCCCCTGCAAGGCGTCCTTCCCCGCCTACGGCCAGCTCCAGCGCGAGCTGGCCCCGCGTGGCTTCATCCTGCTCGCGATCAGCATCGACAAGACGGCCGCCCCCTACGCGGAGTTCCTGCAGCGGTTCAGCCCGCCCTTCCCGACGGTGCGGGACGGCACGCAGAAGCTCATCTCGGTGGTGAAGGTGCCGGCGATGCCGACCTCCTACCTGATCGACCGCAAGGGCATCGTGCGCTCCGTCCACAGCGGCTTCCACGGTGAGGCCACGGTCAAGGCGCTGCGCGAGGAAATCATCCGCCTGCTGGAGGAAAAATCATGAAACGTAACCATGTCCTTGTCCTGATGCTGGTCGGTCTGGCCGCGCTCCTCTCCGGGTGCACCACGACTCCGGTGCATCCGTGGGAGCGCGCGACGCTCGCCGACTACACGATGCGGCCGGACCGCGATCCGCTGCACAACACAATGTTCGAGCACATCTATTTCTCCCGCGAGGCCTCCACCGGCGGTCGCGGGGTCGGCGGCAGCGGCTGCGGCTGCAACTAGCCCGGCATCCGGACCGGTCCGCCCGGTCCTCCCCATTTCGTTTTTCCACCCGGCCCCCGGGGCCACTCTACCTACCTGCGCCGATGAATCTCTCCGTCCTCTCCCACCGCTTCCGCTGGCTGCACCTCCCGACCGGAATGTTGATCATGCTGCTCCAGCGCACCCCGGCCCCCGTGCTGCGGGCCCTGGCCCAGCTGGACAGCCTGGTGGCGGATCAGGCCACGGTCATTCTGCGCTCTAGCGTCGCGGTGGCGGCGATGGGCGCCTATAATTCCGTGGCGGGCGCCACCGTTTTCAACGTTTCTGTCGTCTCCGGCGCCACCGTCACGCCCGCCAGCGCACCATTTAACTCGACCTTCACGGTGTCCGCCACGGTCGGCACGGCGCTCAACCTCGGCATCACGGTGAGTGGCGCACCCGGCAACCCCAAGTCCTGGAGTGTCAAGACCCCCCCCGCGCTGCCCACCGGGCTCAGCGTGACCGGCGGCAATCCCATCAATGTGGTCGCACCCTACAAGATGTACATCGCCGGCACGCCCACGGCGGCCGGGTCCACGTCTGTCACCGTGACCGCGTGGGACGGGTTGAACGGCACGGGCGGCAACAGCGCAAAAATCACGGTGACCTTTAACATCACCGGTGGTGCCGTCAGCACGGCCCCGGCGATCACGACGCAGCCGTCGAGCCAGGCGGTGACGGCGGGCGGTACGGCTTCCTTCACGGTGGCGGCCTCGGGCAGCCCGACGCCGACGTACCAGTGGGCGAAGGGCGGGGTGAACATTTCCGGCGCGACGAGC
>SESH01071476.1_pt1 | contig 23059 bp, 15 predicted proteins | sample 3171561 | NCBI WGS metagenome assembly SESH01 (sample SAMN10866947, study PRJNA518727) | freshwater metagenome | biome: subpolar coniferous forest; feature: holomictic lake; material: water; isolation source: holomictic Lake 442 2011 16.5 m and 2014 13 m | place: Canada: near Kenora, Ontario
CCACGCTTTAGCGGCGGCGGGCGCGCCATCATTCCAGCGCGGACATGCTCCGCAGTGCATCGACGCGTGAATTGATCTCAGAGCGTTCCAGTTTCTCGAGCCGCTCGGTGCTGAAGGCTTCCACGCCGAAGGATGCGACCACGCTGCCGTGCAGCAGCGCGCGACGCAGCAGCGGCTCGTCGATTCGCCGGACGCGCGTTTGTGCCAGGTAGCCCATGAAGGCGCCGGCAAAGCAATCGCCTGCGCCGGTGGGATCGACAACCTGTTCCACGGGGAAAGCCGGGATCAGTGCGAAGCCCTGCTTCGAGCAGAGCATGGCGCCGTGTTCGCCCTTCTTGATCACGACAAACTGAGGACCCATTTCCAGGACTGCCCGGGCGCAAGCCAGCAGATTGTGATGGCCGGTCAGCAGTCGAGCTTCCGAGTCGTTCAGTGTCAGGAGGTTGGCCCTGCGAATGACTTGAACGAGTTCCGGTCGGGCGATGCGAATCCAGAGGTCCATAGTGTCGACCACGACAAACGGCTGCCCGCGCGCCTGATCCAGCACATGCAGCTGAAGTGACGGGCTGATGTTACCCAGGAGCACAAACGGCGCGTCGCGAAAAGTCTCCGGCAGTTCCGGCGAGAAATCGCCAAACACGCCGAGGCGTGTATCCAGGGTGCGCCGGTTAATAAAATCGGCCTCGTAGACCCCCGACCAGCGGAAGGTTTCACCGGGACGTGTCTGCAATCCGGCCAGGTCAATGCCAAAGCGCCGGTAGCGCTCCAGGAATGCGGCGGGAAAGTCGCTCCCCACCACGCCGACGGCGCCGACCGGTGTAAAAAAGGAAGCCGCCGCACAGGCGTAGGTCACGGATCCCCCCAGGAGATCGGCGCGTTTTTCCCCGGGCGTTTCGATTGCATCAATGCCGATGGATCCGACGATCCAGAGTTGCACGTTGTTCATGAAACCTCTCTTTCTGTTCCGGCAGCAGGTGCCGAAGACTTTTGCGCTGCCGCGCAGCAGGGCGCTTCGTGTTCAAAGCGCAGGCAGCATTTGAGTTTACCACAGCACCCATTGACAGACATGGGGTTCATCTCGATCCCCTGGTCTCTTACCATGCGGAGACTGACAGATTTGATCTGGCGCATCCAGGACGCGCAGCAGAATACGCGTCCGCAGGCGCCAAAGCCGCCCACCACGGCCATCTCGTCGCGCGCGGCGGCATGCCAAACTTCGATGCGTGTTTTCAGCTCGCGCTGCAGCTGCCCGACCACGCGGCGGCAGTCGATATGCTCACGCGCACTAAAAATTAACAGCAGCCGATCGCGTCCCAGCGTGTACACGGCCGCCAGCGGTTTCACAACGACTCCCGCCTCCTGCAGACGCTGGGTAAAGCGCAGCAGCGCCAGTTCCGCCAGTTTGGCATTCTCGGTCACTCGGGCCAAATCCGCCTCGGTGGCCTTGCGCAGGAGGCGTGGCTGTTTCTGTCCGCCCAGCCCTGCCGCCGGCTCGCCCTCTGCTTTTGCGTCGGTGTACGTGCCGACATCCGGCTGGCCGTTTTCCATTTCGACCACACACTTGTCGCCGCGCTCCAGGGCAGGCGCCGGACTGGCCAGCGCGACCACGCACCCCCGGTGAGAAAATGCAACTCTGGCAAAGGCGGGCATGACTTGGATTATCCCGTGATCCCCCGTGCCGCGGGCGACGGAGCGGGAACGCCGCTGACCAGACGATCCATCCAGTATGTCAGCACGGAGTCTTCGCTCAGGCTGCGATCGAGCTGGCGGTTGAGTTCCTCCGCGCCATCGACATTCGCCATCGCCTGGGCGAGCGTGAGACGTGCGGCGCGTTCCTGCAGCAACGCGAGATGCGCAGGAAAATGTATGTTGTCCGGCGTGCCGCCGGCATGCAATACCAGCAGGTCGCGATACCAGTTCAGCATGGCCCGCAGCAGATCGGCGCGCATCTCGCGATAGCGTGCGCTGATCCGGGCCTTGATGCCATCCGAGTCCTCATCCATGGTTTCGGCCTCGGCCTTGATTTCCGCCTTCACTTCCACCTCTGCGGCATCCTTCATATCGGAGAGGATCGCTACGAGCCGGGATGCCAAAGCCATGGCCGGCACAGGGCCGGGAGGCGTAGCGGAAGACAGGCATTCCAGCAGCCGCATGCGCCAGGGTTCCGGCAGCACGTGCGGCGCGTCAATTTCCATGCGCTGGCAGCGGGAGACAATCGTGGCGAGCAGCTCCTGCGGCGCGTCAGTAAGCAGCAGAAACAGGGTTTGAGGCGGGGGTTCTTCCAGCGTTTTTAAAAAAATATTGGCCGCGGCATCCGAGAGCCGGTCGGCGCCCACGATCACGCCGGCTTTCCAACCGCCCGCGAGCGATGTTTGCGCGATTTCTGCCAGCATCTTTTCGCGCATGGCATCCGCGCTGATGATGCGCGACTTCTTCTCCGGCTTCAGCCAGAAGATGTCTGCCAGCGTGTGCTCCCGCGCCTGGCGGCATGGGTTGCAGACGCCGCACGGGCCATCGGCCCGGGTGCAAAAAAGCAGTTGCAGCACGCGCGAGACCAGTTCGCCGGCTGCGCCGCGTGTCGGCCCGGCGATCAGGTAGGCGTGCGCCAGTCGCGCCTGCCGGTGTGCATGCCGGAACAGCTCAAATGCCGCGTCAATCTGCATGGTGTTTCAATTCGTTAGGTTCAAACCGGTCTAACACCGCTTGCCAGACCAGGGCCGCGGTTTGCCCGGCCGGGCGTGCGCTGGACAACACCCGGAAGCGCAGCGGTTCGGCGGCAGCAAGCTCCAGATAGCCCGCGCGCAGCCGCTCATGAAAAACCTGTTCGGCTCGCTCGATCCGGTCAATCGCCGACGCGCGCGCCGCGATGCGCCGGAAACTTTCGTCCACGGGAATATCCAGCAGCAAGGTCAGGTCAGGAACCAGGCCGCCCGTCGCAAAGCGGTTGAGCGCGCGCAGTTCGTCCAGCGCAAACCCGCGACCATAGCCCTGATAGGCAAGGGTTGAATCCGTGAAGCGATCGCACAGGACCCAGGTCCCCTGCCCCAGTGCCGGCCGGATCACCTGCTCGACGATCTGAGACCGGCTGGCGCAAAACAGAAGCACCTCGGTGCGGTGCGCCATCTCCGCATCCGAAGCCTCATGCTGCAAGAGGCGGCGGATGGCTTCGCCCGTGGGGGTTCCGCCCGGTTCGCGTGTGAGCAGCGTGGGCATGCCGCGGGCGCGCAGCTGCTCGTCCAGCAGGCGGATCTGCGTACTTTTGCCGCTCCCTTCCGGGCCCTCGAATGTAATGAACATGCCGCGGCTCACAGTTTTTTCACCTTCTGGCCGTCCTTGCCGTCGCGGACCTCCCACCCCAACCGGGCCATTTCATCGCGCAGCCGGTCGGACTCCGCCCAGTTCTTTGCCTGGCGCGCGGCGCCGCGTGCTTCCAACAGCGCCGCCACATCCGCGGGCATGGCGCGCGCGTCGCGCCGGCCGAAAGAGATCAGGCCCAGCACGCCATCCATGTCCGTCACCTGCGCCAGGGTCGCGGCGGCTTCCGAGGGGCGCAGCGAACCATTTTGCATGGCGCTGTTGCCTTCGCGCACCAGGGCAAAGAGCGCGGCCATGGCTTCCGGTACGTTGAGGTCATCGGATAATGCCGCGCAAAACTGGCGCTGAATTTCCGCTACCCAACCCGGGAGTTCCGGATCTGCGGGGGTGCTGGCGGCGGTTTCGCGCAGGCGATCCACAAACTCGTCGATGCGTGCCAGCGAGGTGCGCGCGGCCTCGACGGCGTCGAACGTGAAGTTCAGGGGTTGTCGGTAGTGGCCGTTCAAAAGAACATAGCGAAGTTCGCGTCCGGCATACCCCCGGGCAAGCAGGTCCCGCAGCGTAAAGAAGTTCCCCAGCGACTTGGACATCTTCTCGCCGTTGACGCGCAAATGGGCGCAGTGCATCCAGACATGCACAAACGGCTTGCCGGTCGCGCCCTCGGACTGGGCCAGCTCGTTCTCGTGGTGCGGAAAAAGGTTGTCGATTCCGCCGGTGTGCAGATCGAATGTTTCGCCCAGGTATTTCATCCCCATGGCGGAACACTCGATGTGCCATCCGGGACGTCCCCTGCCCCACGGCGAATCCCAGGCGACGTCGCCGTCCTGCTCATCCCAGGCCTTCCAGAGCGCAAAGTCTCCCACGCTTTCCTTCTCGTATTCGTCCTGTGCCACGCGGGCGCCGGCGCGCAGGCCGGACAGGTCCAGATGGGCCAGCTTGCCGTAGGAAGGCCACGCCGAAACCTTGAAATAGACCGAGCCGTCCTCGGACTGGTAAGCCAGACCATTGGCAAACAGGCGCTGGATCAGTGCAATCATCTCCGGTACGTGGTCGGTGGCGGCGGGATAAAATTCTGCCGGCTCGATGTTGAGACTGCGGAGGTCCGCGAAAAATGCGTCGATAAAAGGCTGCGTAAAGGTTTTCAGCGGCACACCGGCCTGCAGCGAACCGCGGATGGTTTTGTCATCCACGTCGGTCAGGTTCATGACCTGCAGCACATCATAGCCGGCAAAGCGGAGTGTGCGGCGCAAGACATCCTCAAACATATAGGCACGGAAATTGCCGATATGTGCGAAGTTGTAGACGGTCGGGCCGCAGGTATACATCCGCACCTGCCGCCCGTTTTCGGAGTGAAAGGGGGCTTTATGGCGCGTGAGCGAATTGTAAAACTGCAAGCTGGCTCGCACGGGTGGGGTGTTCGTCTTCATGTTGCATCCGCCGATACTACAGTTGCCACAGCCATGGCGCTGATGCCTTCCCGCCGGCCGATGGCACCGAGACCCTCGTTTGTGGTGGCCTTAACGGAAACCTGCGGCAGGCTTACACACAGTGCCTCTGCCAAACGGGCCCGCATGGATGGAATATGTGGCGCGAGGCGCGGGGCTTCCGCCAGCACGGTGACGTCCACATTGCCCACCTGCCACGCCTGCGCATGCAGACGTGCGACCACCAGCCGCAGCAGTTCCACGCTGTCGGCATCTTTCCAGCGCGCATCGCCAGGCGGAAAATGCTGGCCGATGTCGCCATCGGCAATGGCCCCCAGGAGGGCGTCCATGATGGCATGCACCAGCACGTCGGCATCCGAGTGCCCCAACAGGCCGCGTTCGTGGGGAATTTGCACCCCGCCGAGGATCAGCGGCCGGCAGGCCACGAGGCAATGCGTGTCAAATCCGATTCCTGTCCGTGTCATAAGTAGAAGCACCCGATGCCGTGGCGGGTTACCCGGGCGGGTGTCATCCCTGTCCGCAGCATTTCTTGGATTTTTTGCCGCTGCCGCACGGGCACGCATCGTTACGCCCGACCTTGGGAAGGTCGCGGCGCATCGGCTCGGCGGGCGGCAGGGCCTCCTGCATGGCCCGTTCAAAGCCGGCGGCCGCGGCAGACGTTACATCCGACACCCCGTCCGAGGGGGTCACGGCGCCATGTCCGCCCAGCACATGCACATCTTCATGAACCAGACGTTGCGGCCGGCGCGCGGCATTCTGCAGCATGCGCTGCAGCGTATTCATCGACGTGGTAACGCGGAAGGCGTTCTGCGCAACATCGAGCTTGATGTTGGCCATCAGTTCCTCAAACATCTGGAAGGCCTCGCGCTTATACTCCACCAGCGGATCGCGCTGGCCGTAGGCGCGCAGTCCGACGCCGTGGCGCAGGTCATCCATGGCTCGCAGGAACTCCTGCCACTGCGTGTCGATGCTGGAGAGGACCACGTGACGTTCCAGCATGGGAAGCGCGCTCGAATCCTCCATGGAGCACTTCACTTCGTAAGCCTCCTGCACGCGACCGAACAAAATCTCGGCGGCTGCGCCCGGCTCCAGCGTTTTCAGATCCTGCGTCTGCATCACCACTGGGAACGTCATCACCACCCATTCGGAAAGCGCATCCTCCTGCCGGTCCTTGGGGTTTCCCAGAAAACGCTCGCACTGCGACTGGATCAGGTCACTGATCACATCCAGGATCTTCTCGTGGGCGACCGTGGAACAGACAATCTCCTGCCGGAAAGCATAGATCACCTCGCGCTGCTTGTTCATGACGTCGTCGTACTCGAGCGTGCGCTTGCGGATCGAGAAGTTCTGCTGCTCCACGCGGCGCTGGGCGGTCTCGACGGAGCGGTTGAGCCATCGGTGTTCGAGTGCCTCGCCTTCCTGCATGCCCAGGCGCGTCATGATCCCGGAGATCTTGTCGGAGCCGAACAGACGCATCAGTTCGTCTTCGAGTGAAATATAGAACCGCGAGGAACCCGGGTCACCCTGGCGCGCACAGCGGCCGCGCAACTGGCGGTCAATGCGGCGTGACTCATGGCGCTCGGAGCCGATCACGTGCAGACCGCAGGGCTTTTCGAGCAGCTGATGGCGCAGCGACTTGCCCTGCTCGAACGAATCGTCCAACCGGAGGGAGGACTTGATGGCGCGCTCGTCAAGCCACACCACACCCGGGCCGAGCTTGATGTCCGTGCCGCGGCCGGCCATGTTGGTGGCAATCGTGACCTGTCCGGGCTGTCCGGCCAACGCGACAATTTCCGCCTCGCGCGCAAAATTCTTGGCGTTCAAGACGTTGTGCGGAATATTCGCGCGCCGCAGCATACGGCTGAGCAGTTCCGATGTTTCCACCAGGACCGTACCCAGCAGCACGGGCTGTCCGTTTTTGTGGCAATCGGTCACCTCTTCAATGACGGCCTTGAATTTTTCGCGTTGTGTCTTAAAGATCAGATCATTGGTATCCACGCGCCGGATGGGACGGTTCGTGGGGATGGACACCACGTCCAGCTTGTAGATCTCGTGAAACTCCGAAGCTTCGGTCTCGGCCGTTCCGGTCATGCCGGCAAGCTTCTTGTAGAGGCGGAAGTAGTTCTGGATGGTGATGGTGGCGAGGGTCTGCGTCTCCTTTTCGATCTCGACACCTTCCTTGGCCTCGACGGCCTGGTGCAGGCCGTCGCTCCAGCGGCGTCCGGGCAGGATGCGCCCGGTGAACTCGTCCACAATCAGCACGCGGTTATCCTGCACGACATACTCGGCGTCCCGCTCGTACAGGCAATAGGCCTTTAGCAGCTGGTCCACGTTCTGCACGCGCTGGCTGCGGTCCATGAACGAGGCCTGTATTTCCTGTCGTTTCTTGTTGCGCTCCTGCGCGCTCAGGGCGTGTTCGCCATCCACGACGGCCATGGCGGAAACCAGGTCCGGCAGGACAAACATTTCCGGGTCGGCCGGGTTGAGCGCCGAACACCCCTTGTCCGTCAGGGAGGCTTCGCGGTTGCGTTCGTCGATGGTGAAATACAGCTCCTCGCGTAGCTCGCGCGACTCCTGCTTGCGCATTTCCGTAAGCATCATGCTCTCGACCTGCTCATGCAGCCGTCGGACCGCAGTATCCTCCAGCAGATGCTGGAACTGCTTATGCTTGGGCATGCCGTGGTACACCTGATAGAGCTTCCACATCGCGTTCTGATCGTCCTTGGCTTCGATGCAGGTGCGGGCGTCGGCGATGAGGCGATTGCAGAGCTCCTGCTGCAGGCGCACCAGGCGTTCAATACGCGGCTTCAAATCAATGTACTGGTTGGATGAATTCGCCGCCGGTCCGGAGATGATCAAGGGCGTGCGCGCCTCATCAATCAGGATGCTGTCGACTTCGTCGACGATGGCGAAGTTATGGCCGCGCTGCACCACCTGAGAAGGGTCCACGGCCATGCCGTTGTCGCGCAGGTAGTCGAAGCCGAACTCGCTGTTGGTGCCGTAGGTGATATCGCATGCGTACTGCGCGCGGCGCTGCGCCGGGTCCATCGTGTTCTGGATGCAGCCGACCGTGAGACCGAGAAACTCGTAGACCGACCCCATCCACTGCGCATCGCGTAGCGCGAGGTAATCGTTGACCGTCACCAGATGCACATTATGGCCGGCCAGCGCATTGAGATACAGCGGCAGCGTAGCCACGAGGGTCTTCCCCTCGCCGGTTTGCATTTCAGCAATCTTCCCCTGATGCAGCACAATGCCGCCCATGAGTTGCACGTCAAACGGAATCATTTCCCATAGTTTCTCGTGGCCGCACACCGTGCGCGTCGTGCCGCACAGCCGGCGGCAGGCGTTCTTTACCACCGCGAAGGCCTCGGGGAGAATGTCGTCCAGCGTCTCGCCGTGGGCGACCCGGTCGCGAAACTCCGCGGTTTTAGCCACGAGCGCCGCATCGTCAAGCGACTGGTATTCGAGTTCGAACGCGTTGATGCGCTTGACCAGCGGCAGGAGCCGCTTGCGGTCGCGTTGCTGTTTGGTGCCAAAAATTGCGTGGATCAGATTCATGCAGGTGGGTTCCAATTTTCCGCCGGCAGGGAGCCGGCAAACCGGGTCAAAAGACAACCGGAAGTGCGGGTACTATATCCCGCCGACGCGATTCACGCCAGTGCGAAACGGCAGTAACTGCACCGGCGTATAGGTGGACGCGAAGTCCATCACAATCCCGGGGTCCGGCCGGCTGAGCATCTGTGCGAACGTGTCTTGTGCGGGTCCGGCTACGCGCACCTGCCCGCTGCCGCCGCATCGCCCGCACGACACTTTCAGGTTTCCGACCCCGTCGCACGTTGCGCAAGGCACGGTGACGGTGCGCGAATTGCTTTCGGACCGTCCGCAATTCGAACATCGACCGTTGACCATCTGCCAGCCGCAGGAACAGGTGCGGATGGATTTGCTGGTGACGATCTGGGACAGGCTGCCTGCGCCCCTGCATGCGCCACAGCTGCGCGCAACCGTTCCCTTGGCCGCGCATGCCGTGCAAGGCGCGAACACGGGAGGCAGATGCGTATTCCGATAGGCGTCCACAGCCTGAAGCGCATAGGCATCGCCTTGCGCAGCCGCCATGCGAAACCAGTAGATGGCGTCCTGTTCGCTCCAGGATACACCGCTGGCCGTGAAAAACATCCGTCCGATCTGTTTCTGCGCGCCAACATGTCCGTTGCGCGCGGCGGCCAGAAAGCAGGCGGCTGCCATCTGGCGGTCCTTGGCGACGCCGCTGCCGCTGCCATACAACAAACCCAGCGCAAAAGTTCCCTGCGTGTTTCCCATGGCGTGGGCCTTTTGGAAAGCGTGGAAGGCATTGGTCGGATCCTGTGTGACACCGAGGCCTTTCCAGTGCATCACGCCCAGGATCGCGTGGGCATCTGAACTGCCGCGCGCCGCCGCGGCGGTCAGCTGTTCAATGGCCTGTGAAAAATCCCGGCGCATGCCTTGTCCATTGGCATACTGAAGGCCCAGATTGAGCATGGCCAGCACCTGCCCCTGCGCGGCCGCCTTGCGGTTCCACTGCGCCGCCTGCACGAAATCAGGCGGGATGCCTTTAGCTCCGGTGGCCAGCATATATCCCACCCAGGCCTGCGCCTCGCGGTCACCCTGATCGGCCGCCTTGCGCCCCCATTCCAAGGCCTGGTAAAGATTGGTGGCACATCCGATGCCTTCGGCCTGGATCGCGGCCATGTCGTGCTGCGCCGCCGGCAGGCCAATGGCGGCCGCGCTGCCGATCAGGGCGGCGGCCGCGGCATAATTCTTTGCCACGCCGTCGCCACAAGCCAGGCGAACGCCTTTTTCGTACATGTCCTGCGCATCGGCAAGCGTCGGTTCCGGCGGAGACACAGGCCTTTCCATGCGCAGTCTGGCGGCGGCATCCGCCGCCGCGGCCGCCGCCTTCCGGGCCTCCTCCTCCCGGCGTGCAGCCGCCATGGCCGCATCCACCTGCGCGCGTTTTTGCAGCAATGCCAGCAGTGCGTGGGCCTGCAATTGCTGCCCGGAATCCAAGCGCGCCTGCTGCAGCAACTGCGTGATCAGCTTGCTTCCGGCATCGGGCGTTTCCGCATTTTCCGCCGCGCGCAGGGTGTCCAGAAAAGCCGCCTGTTCACGGCTATTACGCTGCAGGTTCGCATAAATCAAACCCAGCACGATGGCACAAATCAGAAAACCCACGCCGAAGATCAGCCAGAGTGGCACCGCCCGCCAGGAACCCGCCGGCGGAACGACATAGCCGGACATGTCCGGCTGCGCGGCGGCCGTGGGTTTGGGCACGCTCACCAGCGACCCGCAGTGGGGGCATTCCAAATATGAACCCGTCAGCGCACCGGCGCGGCTGATGCGCTGCGCGCATTCGGTACATTGAAACGTATTGTCCGTCATTGCTCCTCCGGTGCGTCGTGCGGCCCTGCGCCGGCTACTGCCCGGCTCCCCATCCGGCATTACTTTCCGGTATCGCTCTTTTCGCCCGATCCGCCGAATGGCCACCACCAGCTCGACTTCGACGACGCCGGTTTCTGCGGTTCACCGGCCATCGGCTGCTGCTCCACGGGTGCGTGCTCGGCGGCCCGCCTGTCGATGATCTGCTCCTGTCCCATCAACTCGACCCCGCGGACCGTGGATTTGACCCGTGTACTGAGATACACGTCCTGCGTGGCCCGATGTACGATGGTGACCAGTCCATCGGCCGAAATTTCAATGGTGGGAGGCGTGGTCCGCAGCAGTCGCCCCAATTCCAGGGTCGACCAGACGCGGTCGCCCGGCGTGTCCGTGATTCGCAAAAAGATATATTCCGCCTGCCGGCGCACAAAGTAGACCAGGCAAAGTTTACGCTGCGAGTCGGGAAGGTCGGCAAACAGCTGGATGGCCGTTTTAATTTCCAGCCCGGGCACAATGTCAAAAGCCCGCGACACCGACTCATAGCGCCGGTCGTCGCGACGCACCATGGCGGTGGCAATATAGCTGCCGGTCTTGCCCAGGGGGTACCACTCGTCCAACTCAAACGCCGCCCGGTGCGTTTCACCCCCCGGCAGGAGCAGGTTCGAAATCATTGAGGCGCCCGGTTGCGAAAGGGTAAGCGTGTCGTGCCGCCGGTCGGTAATCTGGAAAAACAGACCGTTCTGCCGGTTGATGCCGGACCCAACCAAAAAAGGCGTAGTGGCGTGATTCACGATACACACATCAGCCCGGATCGCCTCGCCCACGAGGTAGACGCTCTGATTCAGGTTAAACTCCGCAGACATCTGCGCGCCGGCGCACCCCGCCAGCCAGATCCCAACCGCCAAAACTTGTTTCACCCGGCTGGATCGCGTTACACCTGAATAATGCATTCGAATACTTTACCACCTGACGCGTCGGATGTCATCTGTTGTGCAGCAGCAATTCTCAGACCATTCTCAGATTACCGGCGGCTAAACAAGCGCGCCCGACTCCCCCACGCCGGTGGGCGTAAATCGTACGATCCTGCCACGCTGCGAACGGCTGATCCCGGGCACACGGCAATCAAGATAGGCGCCGCTCCAGCCGCATCCAAAACCATCTGTGTCCAGTCGCTCGATCAACACATCCACCGGCCGCCCGACAAACTGCAGGGCAAAGGCCCGCCGCTTCTCCTCCCGCAGGCGCAGCAACTCCTGTGCGCGCGCTTTACGCACCGCCGGCGGAACCGCTTCCGGCAACTCCGCCGCCGTCGTTCCCGGCCGCGCACTGTAGGGGAAAACGTGCAGATTGCTGAACGGCAACGATTCCACGAACTGGATTGTGCGCGCAAAGGACTCGTCGCTCTCGCCCGGAAATCCGACGATCAGGTCGGTGCCCAATCCCAAGTCCGGCAGGCGTCGCATAGCCGCCTGTACGATGGCGGCATACGACTCCGGGGTGTAGCGGCGGCGCATGCGCCGCAGCGTCGCGGCATCGCCGCTCTGCAGCGGCAGGTGAAGATGCCGGCAGATCTTGCTACAGGAAGACATCAGCTCGATGATTTCCAGCTCGGATGTGGCGGGCTCAATCGACCCCAGGCGCAGGCGCGGCACCTCGGCGATCGACACCAGCGCTGCCAGCAGGTCCGGCAGGCCGCGCGTGCCATCGCGATAACAGGCCATATTACACCCCGTGACAACCAACTCGCTGAACCCGGCCTGCGACAGCGCGCGTGCCTCGTCCAACACCTGTTGCCAGGGCCGACTGACCGGCAGGCCGCGGGTGTGCGGCACGATGCAATAGGAACAGAAGAAATCGCAGCCATCCTGCACCTTCAGCAGCGCGCGCTTCCGGCGCGGACGGATGGACGGATCCGGCAGCTCCGGCAGCGCGTGCGCCGGTAACGCCCTGGCCGACAGGTGTGCCTGCACGATGGCAGCCAGGCGATCCTTGCCATCGCGTGTTACGAGCAGATCGACACCTGCCACGGCGCGGCGCGCCGCGTCAGCCTCCACGACGCACCCCACCAGCGCCACAAACGGCTCCTGCTGTCCCGCCATCCGCGCGGTGCGCTTGATGCTGCGCGCCATCTGCAACCCCTGCTGCTCCGCGGTATGGGTGACCGCGCACCCGTGGATGACCACCACATCCGCGGGCGCCGCAGGCGGCACCACGTGCCAACCTGCGGAGGTGAAGTCAGCCGCAAATTGCTCGGTTTCCGCCTGATTCAAGCGGCAGCCAAAGGTCTTGAAGGCTACACGCATGTCCGCAATTATCCGAGCACGGCCCCGGAGCTGGCATTGCGCACGACTTGGGCATAGCGCGCGAGCCACCCGGTTAGGGGACGCGGTTGCCATGGCTTGGCAGCGGCACGCCGCCGCGCAATCTCCGCATCACTGATCACGACCTCCAGCTTGCGGCACGGAATGTCGATGCGGATCAAATCGCCATCCTGGAGCAGACCGATCAGGCCGCCCTCGGCGGCTTCCGGCGAAATGTGCCCGATGCACGCGCCGCGGGTGCCCCCGGAGAAACGGCCATCGGTGATGAGTGCCACGCTTTCGCCAAGGCCGGCGCCCATGATATACGACGTAGGCGCCAGCATTTCCTGCATGCCGGGGCCACCGCGCGGCCCTTCGTAGCGAATCACGACGACATGTCCGGCCGTCACCTTTCCCGCCAGAATACCCTCGCAGGCTTCATCCTGCGAATTGAAACAAATGGCGCGGCCTTCAAAGTGCATCATGTTCGGGGCCACGCCGGCCTTCTTCACCACGGCGCCCTGCTCGGCCAGGTTGCCAAACAGAATCGTCAGGCCGCCATCCCGCGAATAGGCGTTGGCCACCGTACGGATCACCTGCTCGTCTTTCACATCTGCATGGGCAATATTCTCGCCCAGCGAATGCCCGGTAACCGTCGGGCAGTCCGTGTTCAACAGGCCAGGAATATCCGCAATGCGCTTGAGAATGGCAGACACACCGCCTGCGGCATCCACATCCTCCATGTGGTACTGACAGGATGGCGAAACCTTGCAGACGTTGGGACAGCGCTGCGAGATTTGATTGATGCGCGCCAGGTCATATGCGACACCCGCCTCATACGCAATGGCGAGCGCGTGCAGCACGGTGTTCGAGCTGCCGCCCATGGCCATGTCGAGTGCAAAGGCATTATCCATCGCGGCGCGGGTCACGAGGCTGCGCGGCCGGGGGGCGCCAGCCTTGGCCATTTCGACCACGCGCTCGGCAGCCTGCTTCCATAGCTCGCGGCGGCGCGGATCCGTGGCCAGGATCGTGCCGTTGCCTGGAAGGGCCAGTCCCAGCGCCTCACACAGGCAGTTCATGGAGTTGGCCGTGAACATGCCGGAGCAGGAACCGCACTCCGGACAGGCATGCGACTCGACGGACTCAAGCTGTTCCGCGGTCAGACGGCCGTTCTTGAATCCGGCCACCGCTTCGAACACGCTGATCAGATCCACGACTTTGCCGTCCGGCAGGCGTCCGGCACGCATGGGGCCACCGCTGGCAAAAATGGCCGGAATGTTGGCGCGCAGGGCACCCATGATCATGCCGGGCACAATCTTGTCACAGTTCGGGATGCAGATCACGGCATCAAAGCAATGCGCGCGGAGCATGGATTCCACGGAGTCGGCAATGATCTCGCGGCTGGGCAGCGAATATTTCATCCCCTCATGGCCCATGGCAATGCCGTCGCAAATGCCGATGGTGTTGAACTCAAACGGCACGCCGCCAGCCTCGCGAATGCATTTTTTAATCCATTCACCCACCACGTTCAGATGGCAGTGTCCGGGAATGATCTCGATGAAGGAGTTGCAGACGCCAATGAACGGCTTGCCAAAATCCTCGCGCTTCACGCCGGTGGCACGCAGCAGACTGCGGTGCGGGGCGCGTTGAAAACCATCCTTCACAGCATCACTGATCATGTACTGTCTCCTCGTTTGGCATGCGGTATGTTCGGGACCGGGTCATCGCGGCAACAGAAAAACAGGCTGGCTGTCCGGCCCGGCGGCTAGGCGCGCTGAATAAACTTGCCGGTGCGCGTATCCACGCGGATGACTTCGCCCGGCGTCAGGTACTCCGGCACCTGCACGGACAGGCCGGTTTGCAGTTTGGCAGGTTTGGCGCGGCCCGTGGCCGAGGCGCCCTTGAGCACGGGATCGCACGCGACGATCTTCAGCGCCACGCTGGCCGGCATTTCAATGGTCAGGATTCGGCCGTCCGCGACCAGCGCCATGAGCCCGTCCTGGTCCTCGACCAGATAGTCGACCTGCTCCGCAAGTTCGTTCCGGTTCAGCACAAACTGGGAAAAGTCCTCGGCGTCAATGAAGGTGTACTCGTCCTGCTTTGCAAAGAGAAACTGCACCGCCCGTTTCTCGAAGGCGATGGGTTCGAGCGGATCATCCCCCTTGCAGGTCATGTCCACCTTGTTTCGGGTTACCAGGTTACGAAAACGGAAGCGGTAGAGCGTCGACGCACCACGCGCGCTGGGTGTTGTAACCTTGAGATCCTCGACAATATGGGGCACGCCCTGAATACCGATGAGTTCATTGCGCTTTAAATCGCAAGCCTTGATCATGACAGCATTTCTCCTCTGCCCGTAACAATATGTCATTTTTTGCCGGGCCGCAACGCCTGGCCACTAATTATTTCTGCCCGCACGCGCGGGAGAAGGCGCTGGCGGCTTAGCATGTTCCATTAGAAATGCGGGGAAAAGCAGGTGTTCTTCATTTGGAACTCAGGAACTCAGGGAGTTCTCTCCACAGGCGGAAACATCGAATTTGTTGGTCTTGGCGACCTTGGCGTCTTGGCGGTTGGACTCATTGTGACGCTTCAGGAAAAGACCATGGTAGCGCGGGCGCCAAAAATCACGCTTGCCACAGGGCGATGCGTCTTCGTATAGTTACCCCCGTGATATTTTTCATGATTCCGGCGGCACCGTAGGCCGTGCGGGAGACGGTACGGCACAATAAATAAACGAAAGGCAGCGAATTATGTCAATCAAGACCATGATCTTTGTCGATGGCGCATGGCTGTATCACGCGCGCCAGGCGATTTTCGAAGTTCTCAAAGAGCAGGACGGGTTTGAGATCGACTATAAGCGCATCCCGGACATTATTGCGCAGGACCTGTCCGAATGCCTGGGCTCCGATGTGGATGTCGTCCGAACCTGCTACTTCGGCACGATCCCCGCCAACCGTCCCGGCTATAATCCGACGAAACAAAAGGCCTTTTACGATTTTCTGGCCATGCAGTGCGCGTATGACACGGAAATCGTCGAGATCGATTACCGCCGCGATCCGCAGCCGCGCGCGGATGACCGGACCGTGCATGTTGCCGTGGCCAGCGCCATGATGCACTTTGCCGCGATGCCCGGCGCGTTCGACATCGCCACGCTGATTGCCGGCGATGCCGACTACATTCCGCTTTTACGCCGCGTGCGCCTGCTCGGCAAACGCACCCAGCTGGTTGCCATCAATAATCTGGCCGGGAGTTTGATTACCAATGCGGCGCTGCTGACCACGTCCGGCATTCATGACTTTCCGCCCATCTTCCTGGACGAACATGCCAAGGATGTGCGGCTGGTCCGCGCTGAGCAGCAACGCGTCTGCAAGCACTGCGGCAAGGAAGAACCCACCACCTGGGCCGGGGCGGATTTCTTCTGTTCCGACTGCCGCGGCACACATCGCAAGCAGCTGCGTGCCTGCGACACCTGTGGCCGCGAGGAAGAGACGTCCTGGGACAAGCCCTTTTTCTACTGTTCCGAGTGCCGGCGCGAACACCGGCAGGATGGCCGGCCGGCGTAAGAGCCGCGTCTGGACCGGCGACTCGTTACAGCCCCAGGGCTTCCCGGGACCTGGGAAACCGTTTCTTCAGTTCGGCGCGATGCATGAGCGCCTTCTCGGTCTCGCCGGCAAGTTCCCGGCTGCGGGCGGCCATGGCCAGCGCCTCCGGTTTCAGCTCGTCAAATTCATACAGCACATCCACTTTGATAAAACAACGCGCCGCATCGTCCCACTTCTGCAGCGCAAACCAGCAGTGCCCCTGCCCCAGCATGGCCTGAGCCGATGCCCGTGTCTCACCGGCTCTGGCGGCCTCGCGATAGTCGACCACGGCCTCGGCGAACGCGCCAAGGGCACGAAGCGCATCGGCGCGTCCCAGCAGTGCCTGCAGGCGGCATTCGCCGTTTGGCCATCTGGTCAGCACTTGGCTGTAGGCGTCGGCAGCCTCTTTGTGCCTGGCGGCGGCACGCCAGCAGTCGGCCGCGCTGCACGCGGCCTTTTCAGCAAACACCCCGTCCGGCACAGCCGCCAGGGCGATGCGTGCATCTTCCAGCCTGCCCATGGCCTGCAGTATGCATCCGGCCCGGTAGCCTGCCTCTGGCGCGAATTCGCTCCGGGGAAACTGCCTCGCCAGCAGCAGGAACGTCTGCGCGGCGGCCTCATGCTGCGTCAGTTTTTCGCGTGTCCAACCCAGCTTGTACAAGGCCTTGTCCCGGAAGTTCACCTCTGCAGCGGCAGCGGTCTGATAGTTAGTCGCCGCCACGGCATACAATTCCTTCTCGTACGCCAGTTCCCCGATACGAAAATGCGCATCCGGCGCCAGCAGGTGTCTGGGATAGTGCCGCACAAATTCTGCAAACCGCTGGTAAGCCTCCTCTTTCTTCCCCCGCTCCAGCATGATCCAGGCAAGATCGTAGAGCGCGTTGGCCGCAAACGGACTGGCGGCGCGATCCTGCAGCACGGCGTCGTAGAGGCGCTGCGCGTCATCCGGCTTACGCGTCTGCCAGAGGCAGTAAGCCTGGCGGTAGGCGGCTTCGTCGGCGTGCACAGAGCTGGAGGCCTCAAGCCGCAAGCAGACGCCGTAGGCGGAACTGGCAGCTTCAAAATTCCCGGCATCTTCGTACGAGCGCGCGGCCCAGAAGCTGGCATCCGCGGCATACGTTGAAGAACCGGCGGAGATCTGGATGAAGGCGCTGGCGGCCGCGGCATGCCGCCCCTGCCGGCGCATCACCCACGCCATGCCATAGCGGGACCCGGCCGCGGCAACGGGATCGGCGTCGCCGACAAGCTGGTAGGCCTGCTGCGCATCGGACAGCCGATCCATTTCCAGCAGGGCTTCGGCGCGGTACAAGCGCGCACGGGGGCTCGACGCACCCGTCGTATGGCTGGCCAGAAACGCGTCCGCCTTCAGCAGCGCCGCCTCGTAACGTTTGGCGGCGTGGTCCAGGCGTATGAGCTCCACGGCGGCGCGCTGCGCCGTGTCGTTGTCCCTGCCCAGCCGTACGGCTTCGCCATAACTGTCCGCCGCGCCAGCCGCATCACCGGTTTCTTCAGCCGCACGCCCCTTCATAAAGGCGGCATCCACGGCCAATGCATTCGTGCCGTAGTCCGCAACCACCGCCGCAAAACACGCGCGCGCAAGCGCCGGCTGTTTCAGGTTCCAGCGGCACCACCCGGCCTTGTGCATGGCAGCCGCCGCCAGTTCATGGGCCGGGAAATCTTTGACAAACCGTTCCAACTCCGGCGACGCGCCGGCATAATTCGCCTGCCGATAGCGATACTCGCCCAGCAGAAAACGAATTGCCGCGCCTTGTGCACTCGCGGGATAGCGTGCTAAAAAGTCACCGGCCGCGGTTTCCGCGAAAGCCAGGCTGCCGGCCTTTTCCAGCGCCACGACGCCGGCCGCTGCCGCCGCCTCGGTCAACGCATGCCCCGGATAATTCGTGACCACGGCCGCATAGAGCGTGGCCGCCTCCGCGTACTTGCGGCGTGCTTCCTGCGCCTGCGCCAGCAGGACTAGCGATTCCACGGCCAATTCCGGCGGCATTCCCACCTGCCGCAACAGCTCCAGCTTGGCCGCAGCCTCGTCCGCCCGGTTCAGGCGGAACAGCGCCAACGCCTGCCAATATAGGGCTGCACGCGCGAGCTGATTGGTCGGCCACTCCAGTTGCACCTGACCGAAGTGCTCGACAGCCGCACCCCATTGCCGCGCCTCCACGGCCGCATTACCGGCGTTGAATAGATGAATGGCGGCGCGCGAATCCTTGCCGTACGCCTGGGCCGCCTCAAAAAAGGCCAACTGCGCGGCGGCGAAATCGCGCTGCGCAGAACATGTCCACGCCTTTCCGGCCAGCGCTTCCGGCGCGAGCCGGCGGCCGGCGGTGCGGACCTGCTCATAGGTCCGCAGCGCCTCGTCGTACCGACGCAGCTGACGCAGGCTGTCAGCCGCCTTGAGCTGACACTCGACGGCCAGGGAGTTGGTGGGATACTTCTCTTGAAAAGCGCGGAAATCGTTGAGCGCGCGCTCGAAATCTCCGGCCTGATACCAAGCCCAGCCGCGCGAGTAGAGCGACTGCACCACATGCCGGCTATCCGGGAAACCCGCGAGCACCGCAGCATAGCTCTCGGCAGCGCCCTTCCAGTCTGAAGCCTGATAGAGCGCCTCGCCGCGCCCGAACAGATCCTGCGCCTCATCCGCACGCAGCACCGCAGCCAGGGGCAGGACTGCCGCGATCCACAAAAGACGCAGCGACAGGATAGAACCAAGTGACGCCGCACGACTTCGAGGAAAGGCATGTATCCCTGACGCTATTCTCATATGGAACTCGGGAAAGCGGGAAGAGAGATTCGATTGATGCCTTGCAGCAAAACGCTTTCTCTGTGCTCTCGGCGGCAGACTCTTCCGGGTTTCCGGCGGCATCTCCTTGGCGTTCTCGGCGTCTTGGCGGCAAAAACTTACTTTTCTGATTTCACCAACCATACTAGCAGCCCCATGCATTCCTCCGCGCTCTCTGCGCCTCTGCGGTGAATCTCAATTCAATATCCACCGCAGAGGCGCAGAGAGCGCGAAGAGTTTAAATTTACCCCAAGGTTTGCTCGTGGCACAGCCTAGCGGACGACTGAGTTCCAAAGTGAAAAACCAACATTCCATAATCTACACCCGCTACGCGGCTGCGTATTTCGCCACCACGCCCCAGTAGATCGCGTGGTTGATGGCCAGGGCGTACAGGCAGGCAATGAAGTCATCCACCACAATGCCGAAGCCGCCGTGCAGGTCCTGCAGGCGATTGGCAGGCGGCGGCTTCAGGATGTCGCATACGCGATTGACCACAAAGATCACAGCCAGGAACCACCACGGCGCCGCGGTCAGCGGCAGGCCGATCGTACACACCGGGAACGTCCAGGTCTCGTCCGCCACAATGCGCCCGTCGTCCTTCGTGCCGAAGATCTTTTCCGCCGCATCGCAGATCGGGATGGCCAGACCGCTCAGCGCCAGGGCGAAAACGGCCTGACCCGCCACCACCTGCCACAGCGGCAACGCGTCGGCATGCTGCGACACCACGGCGATGCCATAGGCCAGCAGCGCACCGGGCAGCGCGCCGAACGTGCCGGAGGCCACAGGCGCATACCCGAGCCCGAACGAGGTGGCCACTCCCAGCGTAAAACGGTCCAGACGATTCATAAGCGCAGCGCACCATTCTCACGGATCGATATTCATGCCGTCGGGCTCTTTGGTGATATTCAACATGTCGCCGATCGTCCTGGCATCGTCCGCCGCATACGCCTCGATCTGCGCCGTGCGCACAAACCCGTCCGTCATCTTCTGTTCGTCGGCATTGCGACCGGCCCATGCATAGCGAATGCCGTCAATCTTATAGGCCGGACAGGGGAAGACGTTGACGAGCTGCCGGTTGTCCGTCAGCACACCAATGCGTTCCCAGTTTCCGGCGACATTGTGAACCTCCACCGCATACCGGATGGCTGTGCGCTCGCGCACATTCCCTTCGATCAACGGACCGGTCATGTCCTCGTATACCAAAATGGCAGAAAGCGCCGTGGGGGTGCTGAAACGCGTAACCGCATCCGCAGAGGCCACCACCGTCCCCCCGTCTGCCACGCTGCCGTTGATCTTGCCCCAGGCGGTCGGCCGATTGGCAATCACACCGTTGACTAACTGCAGCGCAAAGGTCTGACAGTTGATTTTGGGATACGTCACCCCGGTCATGCCGGACTTGGCCGGATACAACGTGCAGGCAAACGACCCGGCTGGCTTGGAACGGCTGCCAGGTCCGCCATCCAGCAACACGTTTGGCCCGGGGAATTTCATGGCCGATACCACGACATCGCCGATCACGACCGGAATCTCGCTGATCGCAACCTTGTCGAAGCTCCGGCGGCCGACAGGCATAATCGGACGCATCGTCAGCGTCACCTCGTCGTTATTGTCCGCGCGGAAGGCAAAGCGTCGGCGCGCCAGGATCGAATCCACCGGCAAACGTGCGGTACACGGCAGGTTCTTGGATTTTGCATTGCCGGTTACGGTGATCTCCAGCCGCAGCATCGAGTCGGTATTGGTCGCCACGCCAACCACATTGACCAATTCAACAAGATAGGTTGTCCCGGCTTCCACCTTGAAGGGGGGCAGCTTGATGGCCTCGGTCAGCTTGCCCAGGTAGCCGGGCTTCTCGCCCTCCGACGCCACCGGATCCGCGGGCTTGAGCAGTTCGCGCATCCGCTCCGGTGGCGCGAGATTCGGGCCGAAGGTCACGTTCGGTGGCACGATGGATTTCAGGTACGAGGGCTCCAGCGGCAGGGACGGCAGCTCGCGCCCCGTCTCCGTCGGCAGATCACTCATGCGCTCCTGCTTGATGAACTTCTCGGCGGTGATCTTGTTGCCAAAATTCAGATCCACCGAGCGCTTGAGCTTGCCATCCGCCGTATGGAAAAGATGCACCATGCCGTCGCTGCCGCTGAGGGCCAGTGTCTTGCCATCCGGCGAAGCAAGTATCGAACCGTTCGAGGGCGTTTTCACATCCCAGATCAAGGCCCCATCACACGCAAACCGCAGCGCGCGCCTGGCGGATGTAACAACCACGAACGATTGGTTGTCTGGCACAAACACGATACTGGTCACCCGGCCAGGCACATTCAGGTCCTGCTCGGATCCATTCTTGAGCGACCGCAGATAGACGCGGCTCGACGGACTTTGCCGGTCGAAATGGTTGTTCTCAGCAATCAGCAACGTGTCGCGTCCGGGAACTTGCAGCACAAAGTCCGGGCTGCCGGTCAACGCACTCATGGCATTCCCGGCACGTCCATCCGCCGCGATGATTTCCGTCACCGCGCCATCGTCAGCTATCACAATGAAACGATCATCCAGCGTAATGACCTTGCCGGAATTGAGCACCACACCGCCGCGCTGCCAGAGGATCTTGCCGGTCGCGCAGTCGAGCCCGAGAACCGCGCCCGATTCCTTCTCCTTGCCCGCCGTGGCCGAAACGAGCAACACGCGCCCGTTCCCGTTGAGCACCCGCGGCGTCAAGCTGCGCACGACCGACAGGTCACCCGATGAAATACTGTCGTTGTAGCACCACACCAAGCGACCTTGCGCATCCAGCGCATACACGCGCTCGCCATCGCCCCGGTAGAATCGACCGGCCTTCTTGTCTTCCAGCATGGACATGCGCGCACTCTTGCTGAGATAGCCGCGGGTGAGGTCGTACTGGTATTCGCCGTCAAAGAGGAAGAGGCGCAGCAACGTGTCGCTGACTGGATTCATCCAGCGTCCCCACACGAACCAGTACGGGAACCACTTGCTGTTTGGCGGCATCCGCTGCTCCAGGATCTTGCCGTCGGGATCCAGCACAAAAAGCCAGTCGCCGTACGAGGCCGTGATCACAAACAGGCGGTTTCCGCTGGGCGAGAATTCAGCCTTGATGATCGGCGTGGAACCCATCGCGCCGGACACGTCTTCCAGGGTGGTTGGCGCGGCGCTGCGCAGCACGACCGGCTTCCCTTCCGGCTTGACCACCGGCGCGGGTGCGGGAGGTGTCAGCGTGGCCAGACTTGCTACTGCCGCCTCCGCGCCAGCCACGTCACGGCACCCCATGTAGAGCGCATCGTATCCAGCCCGGAACGGCGACCAGACGTAGTGAATAAAGAAATTGCCGGATGCCGGGTAGTTCTCGGTCGGCACCCGCCGCAGGTACGGCGCCAGGTCGGCCAGGGCGCGATGATTCGCCGGCGTGCCGAACAGGACCACATCCGCATCGTGCCGCAAAAGAGGCCCGCCTTCCGCATATCCGGCATCGGGAAGGCTATAATCGGATTTGATGATCTTGCCGGTCTTGTCCTTCAAGAAGGCAGCCCAAGGATTCTTGTTGATGCGCCAGGCAAACCCCTTGCCGTCGCGCAGGCTGTTCACGATTTCGACCTCCTCCGGCCACGGCACCCAGCGCAGCGGCAACGGCCGCACATCCAGCAGGTCCCAGGTCACCACACGCACATCACGCCCGGATTTCTTCAAGAGCGCAGCCATCTGGTCTGCGGCGCGACGGTACGCCCCCTGCCCCTCATCCAGCAAAATGGTAACCGGTCCCTTGCGCTGCGAGAGAAACGCCAGAATCTTCTTCTCCCCGCCGATCAGGTCGAGCGCCGGACGAACTGCCGCGCAGGCCGGCGCAGCAGGTTCCAACGCCTGTGTGGCAGTCGTGCCCAGCACCAAGTCGCGCACGACGAGTTCCGTCTGTGCGCCCGCAGACATGGCCGGCACAGGCACATCAAACGGTTGCTCCGGTCCGATGGAGGCAAACTTATGGAACAACGTCGCGCCATCCGGGCCTTTCAAGGTCACCTCAAACGGCATGGGGTCAGCGAGGAGCTTGCCTTCGGCATCGGCGAGTCCACCCGTGAGGCGCGCGGTGATCGGCGTGGTGCGCTCCGCCTGGATGGAGAGGCTCTTGGGCTCCCGCTTGGTCAGCAGGTAGATCGCACCGATGCCGCGGCAAAAGTCCACGGGCACACGCACACCTTTGGAAGTGCTTTCTAC
>SESH01086626.1_pt1 | contig 23027 bp, 18 predicted proteins | sample 3171561 | NCBI WGS metagenome assembly SESH01 (sample SAMN10866947, study PRJNA518727) | freshwater metagenome | biome: subpolar coniferous forest; feature: holomictic lake; material: water; isolation source: holomictic Lake 442 2011 16.5 m and 2014 13 m | place: Canada: near Kenora, Ontario
TTCATGCTGGGCACACAAACAAAGGGGACAGGCTGAATTACAGGGTAATTATGCCTGCCCCCTTTAAAACTCAATGCCGGGCTGGGCGAGGATACCGCGCTTGAAGGGATGCTTCAAGCATTTCATCTCCGTAACGAGGTCCGCCGCCTTAAGCAACCCCCGGGGCGCTCCGCGGCCGGTGAGAATGACGTGCTGAGCGGCTGGTCTTTTCTTCAGAACCTTGATAACTTCAGCGGTTTTAAGAAATTCATATTTTAGGGCAATATGAATCTCATCGAGAATCACAAGATTGCACTTCGGATCTCTCAAAAGTTCACGGCATTTTCCCCAAGCTTTTTGAACGGCTTTGGCATTCTCTTCGCGCGTCGTTTCCCACGTAAACCCACCGCCAAAGCCCCACGTTTTAAATCGAGTCCCGAGGAACGATTCCCGAGCCCCTTTTTTAAAAAACAGCACCATCCCAACTCGTTTACCGTGGCTGATCATGCGCAGCGCAGTCCCCATCGCCGCGGTCGTCTTCCCTTTTCCGTCGCCGGTAAATACCAGTATCAATCCCTTTGTATTCATTTCTGTCTCCGTACATCCTGAACGGTTTTCCACGGAACAACATAGAAATCATTTCCTGACCCGTATTTGGCTTCAACATGATAACTCTTCCTGAGATTCTCAGGCGAAAGAACTTCCTCGGGTTTTCCCGAAGCGAGAACCTTTCCTTCATGCAACAGAACAAGCCGGTGACAAAAACGCGCCGCAAGCGTCAGATCATGCAATACGACAATTGCTCCCCGCTCGTGGTTCACGAAACGGGATAAAAGTTCCATCACTTGAAGCCCATGCGCCGGATCAAGCCCTTGGACAGGCTCATCCGCCAAAAGCACGGATGGTTGAGTCGCAAGCGCGCGAGCCAAAAGCACGAGGTTCCGTTCACCCCCGGCTAAATGATCAACAAAACGATCCTTCAGATGCGCAACATCCGTATCCTCCATCGCCTGAGCGATCGCTTTCTCGTCCTCCGGACCCAGCGATTCCCAGGGCATAAGATGCGGGATGCGCCCCAGTGAAACCAGCCGCTTCACGCTGAGCGGCCAGTGGATGACTTGTCCTTGCGGCAAATAAGCGACCCTTTTTGCCAGATGCTCCCTCTTTCCATCCAAAATCCTGACGCTCCCCGACGCCGGCGTCACTTCGCCCATAAGTACTTTCAAGAGCGTTGATTTACCCGCACCATTGGGACCGATCAGCCCAAGGACCTCCCCTTTCCGGAGTTCAAGATCCACATCCTGAAGGATCTCAGAACCGTCAAAGCTCACGCGGATCTTCTGCGCTTCTATGAGTTTCATAAAAGTTTCCGCCTCATTTGAAAAATAAGCAAAATGAAGAAGGGCGCGCCAATGAGAGATGTCACAACACCGAGTTTCAATTCCACGATGGAGGGAATAAGCCGCACGGCAATATCCGCCAGAAGAAGCAGTATTGCGCCGCCCAAGGCGCTGACGCCCAAAAGTTTTCCGGGCTCGTGCCCTACGAACGGACGCAAAAGATGCGGCACCACGAGTCCGACAAAACCGATGCTTCCGCATACCGACACCGCAGCTCCCACACAGAGGGCTGTTCCGAGAATCATCCTCAATCGGAGGGCCTTGAGATCCACTCCAAGACTCGCGGCAGTTTCTTCACCAAGGCTTAACGCGTCAAGTGCCCGCCGGTCCCAAAAAAGCCATCCCCAACCGATCAGGATGAAGGGCAACGCCAAAAAGACGTGTGTAAAACTTCGGTCCGCGAGCGAACCCATCTGCCAAAAAACAATATCAAGAACAGCATACGGATCTTTCGTGAGATTGAGCACAAGAGAAGTCCCCGAGAACGCGATCACATTGATCGCCACACCAGCCAAAATCAATGTTTGAACGTTTGCGAGACGGCCGGCAAAAAGATAAAGTAAGAGCACTGATAGGAATGCCCCCAGGATCCCACCCAAAGGCAATGCCAGCGAAAAAACTGAGGCAAGTCCGGTATAAAAAACAAGCACGGCACCAAGCGCCGCGCCGCCGGTCACACCCAGCACTCCGGGCTCCGCAAGCGGGTTACGTAAAAATCCTTGCATCGCGGCACCGGCAAGCCCGAGCGTCGCACCCACCAAAAGTCCCAGGATCGCGCGCGGTAACCGAATGTCCCAGAGAATAAAAGCCCCTTCCGACGACGGATGAAGGAAAGCATTCCAAAGTGGGATCTTCATGGGCCCCACATACAAGGACCCAAGAAAAGCTGCCACCAGGGCAGCCCCAAGCAGCCCATAAAGGAGCCAGGCGGGCGTTTCTTTTACAAAACTTCCGGGCTTGGAGCTCATAAACTAGTTTCCTTTACGAGGATCCGGACGGCCTCAACGGAGGCGGGCGAGCCGCAATTCAGGATCGCCGACGGAAGCGTCACGGTTCTCACTTGGGGCAATGCCTTCCGGATCGCGGGATGACCGAGCACTTCCCCTCGAATGGTGGGTTTTTCTTTCTGATCACTTGAGAAGATCAAAACCTCAGGCTTCATCTCGATCAATTTCTCCAAAGAAAGGCTCCCATAATCCCGGATACCCATCGTGGCCGCAAGATTTTCAAGCCCGGCGGCTTCCATTATCGCATTCTCGAATGTCCCCGAACCCGGAACCACTCCGCCGCTTTGAAAAAAGAACGCCTTCTTTTTAGAACTCGGATCCGGTTTGAGCATCGCGAGCTCCGCTTGCATACCTTGAATGATCTGATCACCTCGGGACGCTTCGCCCACCGCCTCGGCAAGTTTATGGATATCGGCGTAAATGTCTTCGAAACTTTTTGGAACACCAAAAGTCAGAACGGGAACCCCTAAACGGCCAAAAAAACGGAGCGTCTCCTTCTGGCTGAATTTTCCGCCCAAAAGCAGGTCCGGCCCGCAAGCCTGAACACTCTCAATCCCCCCCTGAATCCTTTTAACGTCCTTGATCTGAGAGGCGACCCTCGAAACTTCAGGGTCGGCACTGAATTTCGTCAGGGCCGCTACACGCTCCGGCCCCACAATCTGAAGCAACAATTCATCCGTACAAACATTAATGGAGACGATCTTCTGGGGGCTAGCAGAATCCACTTCGGCAAGGGTCATACGGCTTCCGAAGAGGACCATTGCCAAAAAAAATAAGGGGAGAAAGAACTTCCTACTAGCGAAACTCAAGGTCAATCCTCGGCCTGAAGCTTGAACGTAACTGGGATGTCTACATATTGAGGGACAGGTTCATTCTTTTCAGTTTCATTCGCAAATTTCCAAGATTGAATGGCCTCTTCCGCGGCCTGATCCAACACTTCATGGCCGGAAGATTTTGCCAATGCTGTCCGACCCACAGAACCGTCCGGTAAAACTTCCGCGGCAATCACTGTTTGACCTTCCCATCCTCTTCGGACGGCCTTCCGGGGATAGACAATAACTTTCGGTGTCAGAATAGGAAAAGGTGTCCTGCTTTCTTCTCCGTTCTTATGCTGAATAGCCGCAGGAATCAACGTTTCCGAAGGCGAACGCAACGGGTCGTAAGCAGTCCCTGTCGCCGTCATGGAGATCGCGCTCGTTGAGCGCTGCCTCGGCACGGGGACACTCCATCCCTGCCCCGTCACTTCTTGCGCATAAAGATTGGTCAAGCACCCGCATACCGTCAGAAATATCAACATGAGCACTTTGATCATAAAAACTCCCGCTTCATCTTTGTGATAAATTTTTCTGATCTTCTAATACTCCAGCGAAAAGCCTGAGACAAAATTTCGTCCTTGCGCCGGATAGTAGGCCTCCATCGTACCCGCAAAATTGGAGATACTGTAACTGGAATATTTTTCATCAAAAAGGTTCGTCAGAGAGATCCAAGCCGTTGCCCATCGCCAACGGTATCTCGCCTTGAGATCCACGGTGGTATAGGACTTAAGCTTCGCCAGATTATTCTTCTGGTCGTTGATGGCAAACTGCTTTCCTATATGATTCAGCTCTGTAGAAATCGTCAGCCCTTTGACCGGTTCCAGCACAAACCCCGTGGCGTATTTAAAATCCGGAACGAGCGGAATAATCTTGTTGGAATTCACCCCGCCTTTGAAATAAGGCTTCTGAACGGTCAAATTGAAGAAAGGCTTGGCATTGTACCAATGTTTCTCAAAAAGTTTCAGGGAGGACTCGAGCTCAAAACCATAACGCCGCGTCATCGAATCGTAATTGGTATTTGCGAGCGTCAAAGGATTCACATAGATCTCGTCCTTGATATCGGCAAGAAAGATATTTGCCGCCATCTCCACCGGCTTGAACGTATTATCCCGGAGACCCAATTCATAATTCATTTCCTGCTGTTGTTTAAGCCCTGAGTTCAACCCGCTCCATGTGCTGTAAAATTCGTCTGTCGCAGGCATCCGGAAGGAGCGTGAAATATCGAAATAAGCAAGCGATCGCTCGAAGCACTTGTATCCCAGGCCGAAATCAAATGAGGCGTTCCGCATGCTCGCCCTATCGAGGTTCGTCGTGGAACCCGACTGATCGAACCGGTATTTCGCCCAGCCCCCTCGAAATCCCATGTTCACCAGCAATTTATCCCACATCGAAAGATTCTCGATAAGATAAACGTCCAACGACTTTTTGGTGACAGTCGCGAACGTCTCAGTCCTTGGATCCCACCACACGCCCGTCCCAAGATTAATGTTCTTGATATCGTTCGTCCCACTAAAAAAATCGAGGCCCGTTGTTAGTTTGCTCGTAAGCCAGTCGGTAAGCGGCCTCACCCAGCTCAGTTTGGGCTGGAACTCATAAGAGTCCAAATTGTTCAGGGTGTCGTTGTTCGAGGAAACATAATTTGCTTTACTCAACCGGCGCTGGAACGAGTTAAAACCGGAAAGTGTAAACCCGTTCTCGCCCAACTCGAATTTCCACTCGGGATCTGCCGTAAAATATGTTTCCTGACTCCAGGCGTGATCCATGGAAGTCTTGCTTCCCTCGCGTCCAATACTTTCCATGTCCGTCATAAAAAGGTGCCCGGGCAATCCGGAGCGATCGATGTGATGCCCCGCTGAAAAATTGACCCCCGCACCGTAAAACGGCCCAACACCAAACTTGCCGGACCAATCATTGGCCCAGTACTGCGTGTTGTTGCGCCAACCATCGTCCTGCGTGTTTTCATAATGAAAAAGGCCATTCGCCCAATCGGTCGATCCAGAAACCGTCCCCCCGGTCCGCTTATACTGATGCAGTCCGATCTCAGTCTCCGCCTTGGCATGAACTCCCGCCCCGGCTTTTTTTGTCACCACATTGATAACACCTCCCGCCGCGTTATCGCCATAAAGCACAGAGGAAGGCCCTCGGATGATCTCGATGCGTTCCACAGTCTCAAGCGGGATGGCGGCCCAATCCGGCCCGGAAATATCCATCGGATTCGTTCGCCGACCGTCTACAAGGACAAGAACATTGCGGTTGCTGGTGTCTCCAAACCCACGAATATCCACGGTCATCCCTTTGGGATTACCCGTTGTATTCGTTACGACGATCCCGGCCTTGGATTTCAACAGTTCGGGTACATATTGGGCGGTAGAATTTTTGATATCTTCCTGATCGATCACGGAAATGCTTCGGGTGATATCCGCGCTGGAATCTTTGACCCGAGAAACCTCGAGGACCGTCACATCGGCGGCGACGGGACGAGGAGGGCCTTTAATTTCGGCTTTTGGGTCGGTCGGTGCCGCAGTTCCAGTGTCAACAACCGGCAGGTTTGTTTCTTGTTCCTGTGCTTCTTTTTTATGGAACGGCCAACTCCATCCGATATTCAGAAGACAAACGGCGAGAAATAAACAGCTGATCTTCCGGAGATGCGCGCTCCGGACTTTTTGATTCATGGACACAAAAAAACCCTTTCTGCCTCAAGGGGCAAGAAAGGGTGAACCTGTCTTGACCTCTGCTCGGAGGCATGAACTGCTGTTGGTGATGAGGCGACAGGTTGATATTCTGACTAGCCCCACACCTTAAATTGACCTTCCCGTCTTTTGGACAGTGGTCTTTTCGCGTGAAGTAATTCATTCACGCTAATTTAAGGCACTACCTTATGTTTCCATAAGGTGTGGGGCGACAGCGGCGGCACCGTGGAGTCCCTGCGCGAAATACCGCAGGTCTCACTTCCCAACGCACTTGATCCTCGATCAATCTTTAATGAGGATCAGTGCAGTCTTGACTTCCATTTATTTAATTAATGATAGTCAAGGACGCCTGTCACCTTAATTTCTTCAAAGAACAACGATCGAAGTATAGCGAGCTATCCCGAAAAATCAAACTGATTTTCTTTTGTGTCTGTTAGCATGAAAATCAGCCCATCCCCTGCAGCATCGCACTTTACGACTTTTCTTTTACTGTCACTTCAAACACAGTACCGCGGACACCGGTCAGAGCAGTAAGAGTTCTTACCTCAAATTTGGAATTTCCCTGAAGCTTTCCGGCATGCACGACCACTTTCCCGATTGCGAGATCTAGAAGCGTTGTCCTATCCCCTGTTTTCGCATCGATTTCATTCTTTTGAATGCGGAATAAACTCCCTTCCTTAATCTCAACCTGACCTACTTTGTCTCCCTCCAGTAACACTTTGACAGAAGATGCTGATGCCGTCCTCACTTCATCCCCCGGTAAGATCACCATCCCGTCCCTTACAGCCTGCCATTTCCCAGTGCGACATTTCACAAATACATTATTTATAGGATTCGCCAGAACTCCGTACTTCGTTCCCGGTCTGGCTAGTTTCGTCACCGAAAGCAACGCTTGCGCTGCAAACTCCTTAGGCGCTAGTGGAATGGCCGTCCCAAACGAATCGGCATTTCCAACCGCCGCGGACGTATCATCCTTCGCACCCCGAGCCGGCAAATCAACATTCATCGCTGCGGTGTCGTCTCTCACAAATGCCGAGGCCACATCATCTTTAGCCACCGGCATCACGGGATCGGCCTTTACGACCATGACCGGCGGCGGATTTGTTTTCAGGACCGCTAAGGCTTGAACCTTATCAGTGAAAACTCCCAATGCGGAAACCGGCTCCCCAGCTTGATTCGATGCCGGACGTTCTTTAAAAAAAACACGCATCGATGTGCCTGGGTCCAAAAGGGACATTGTGTTAGCGTAATCGACCACATACACCTCCCCCTCGATTACTCGAACATCCGTCAAAAATTTATTTGCGATCTCCCCGTCAGGAAAATTTCCGCCGAAGTCAGGAATGTCTTGGCCCAGCGTCTTCGTTCCGCTTCCCTCAGCTCGCTGATTTTCCGCCTTTGCTCGCTCAAGATTTTCTTTTGGACTCTCGGAATTTTCTTTGTTTGAAAAAAATTTTTCCCCGCTTCTAGCTACGTCCTTCTGACCTCCCGCTCTTACCTCCAAAGCATCTTCTTTGCCGATATCGCCTTCAAGGTTCATGACGGAGCGAGACGCTACATTCCATCTCCCAGAAAAAACGGCCTCTACTTCCATTCCATCTTTCTTATTCACATTACCCGTCCCGGCACCTCCATCATCTGAGGGCCGTTTCCCCCCTGTTCTTCCGACAGCAGATTGTATGCCGTCCTTCCCGTCCAGGTTCTGAATCGTGTTAAGAGTGCGCCCAATAACATCGTTCAGAGGAAGCACCGAGGACGCCGGCGGCATGAAACTCGTCGGGGTCGGAGTACTCATCGGGGTGAACGCGGAAGAGCTCATGGCGGGACTCGACTCGATGGACGGAATGACAATGTCTGAATCGTCTCCAGCAGAGGTCCAACTCGGTGCGACCGTAAAGATCAGAAAGAAAATAGCGGCCCCAATATTCATCAACTTCAAAAATGAAGTGTACCGCCTCCACCCTCGGTGCTTCAAAGCCTGCCGTCTGTAGATTGAAGACCTTCGCACAAAACTTTCCATTTTTAAAACCTCCGATTTAAAGCTAACTTGCCCAATGGATAATGTCAATGGATTTTAACAATAAATATTACTCATAATGTCAATATAGTGAACTATGATGAATAAAAGATAGCATTATCTATCATGCCTGATAAGAGAAATATTCTTACTTCTGGCAGGGGCTCACTGGAAGTGTTTTTCAGAATGGCGTCAAAAACAGTTCTTCTTGCTTCGCATTAAAACGAAAGTTTCTTCGAATACATCTTAAGGAACAGGCAGACGATTACGCCGATGTTGCCTGAAGCAACGGATGGTCGATCAATGCATTCCCCTTATAAATTGTGCGCCACGATTCACCAAAATCAAAAAACAAACGGGGAATCATGACATAAGCTTGAAAACCAGTGCCCCCAGCGGCGGAATCTGAAGATTGATTGAAAAAGGACGGTTTTGCCAAGACACATCTTCCGAATGAACGCCCCCCAAATTCCCCAAGCCACAGCCGCCATAGTCAAAGGCCTGGCTATTTAAAACCTCCCGGTAATAACCCCACCGAGGGACTCCAACGCGGTAGCGTTCCAGGATCACAGGTGTCATATTGAAGACAAAAATAAAGACTTGGCTGTAATCCTGCGACCAGCGCAGAAAACTTACAACCGAACGGTCGGCATCTGAACAATCGATCCATTCGAAAGATCCGTTTGAGAAATCCCCTTCGTAAAGGGCCGGATTCTCCCGATAAAGACGGTGCAGGTCCCTCAGCAAAAGATTGACCCGCCGGTGCCGGGGCGCCTGCATCAAATGCCAGTCCAGAGATCGATTGGAATCCCATTCACTTCGCTGGGCAAAATCGTTTCCCATGAAAAGAAGCTTCTTCCCTGGGAAAGCAAAAAGGTAAGTGAAGAAAAGCCGGAGGTTGGCGAACTTTTGCCAATCATCGCCGACCATTTTTTCGAGAAGCGACCTTTTCCCGTAAACGATCTCATCGTGCGAGATCGGAAGAATAAAATTCTCCGAGAACGCATAGTGAGTCGAAAGGGGGAAAACCCCTTGGTGGTATTTCCGGAAAAGCGGATCTTTGGAAAAATACTCCAGCGTGTCATGCATCCAGCCCATATTCCATTTCATGCTGAACCCAAGCCCTCCCAAATGCACCGGCCTTGAAACACCGGGCCAAGCCGTCGATTCTTCGGCGATCGTCAGGACGCCCGGGAAAGAAGCGTGCACCACTTTGTTGAACTCCTTAAGAAACTCGATCGCTTCGAGATTCTCATGTCCGCCGTAATGATTGGGTTCCCACTCCCCCGGCTTGCGGGCATAATCTAAATACAGCATACAGGCCACGGCGTCCGCTCGCAGGCCGTCCACGTGATACCGGTCCAGCCAGAAAAGAGCGTTGGAGATCAGAAAATTGCTGACCTCCTTTTTCCCGAAATCAAAAACCATCGTCCCCCACTCGCGCTGCTCGGCCCTCTTCAAGTTTTCGGAAGCATAGATCTGCCGGCCATCAAAATCGAAAAGGCCATGGCCATCCCTCGGAAAATGCGCGGGGACCCAATCCAGGATCACGCCAATGTCGTGAATGTGGCAGTAATCCACCAGATACATGAGATCCTCCGGACTACCGAACCGCCGCGTCGGCGCATAATAATTAATGACCTGGTATCCCCACGATTCATCCAGAGGATGTTCCATCACGGGCATGAGCTCGATGTGGGTGTAACCCATGAATTTGACATACTCCACAAGCTGATGCGCCAACTCCCGGTAATTCAAAAACCCCCAACCGTTCTTCTCTTCTCTTTTCCAAGAACCGAGATGGACCTCATAGATCGAGATCGGAGAACGAAGAGGATCCTTCTTGTTCCGGCGGGTCATCCACACATCGTCCGACCAAGAGAAAGTATCCAGCCGAGTCACGACCGCGGCACTCCGAGGCCTTAATTCCGTGCCAAACGCATAAGGATCGGTCTTCAACCGAACCTGGTCGTCCACCGAGGAACGGATCGCGAACTTGTAGACCTCCCCGTTCTTCAGCCCGGGAATGAAAAGGCCCCAGACATTCGAAGTGGGAAGGCGGGTCATCGGGTGCGCGCCTGGCACCCAGCCATTAAAATTCCCGACCACGCTGATACTTTTCGCGTTCGGCGCCCACACCGTAAAAAGAACACCTCGAACACCTTTCAGGGTCAAAAGATGGCTCCCGAATTTTTCGTAGCTCCGATGATGGGTCCCTTCCCCGATCAGATGAAGATCGTAATCACTCAGGTGATCAGGGAAAAAAGCATAAGGATCCGAAACTTCCTTCAAAAACCCTGTCTCATCACAAGTCTCGATCTTATAGGGAAAGGCCTCATCCGCTTTTTCGAAAACAATCTGAAAAAAACCTTCGGGGTGGGTCTTCTGCATCAGTTGCCGCTCCCCGTCGCCTTCAAGAGCCCGAACCCAGGCTTTTGAGGCGCGCGGCAGGAACGCGCGAATGATCACGCCACGGCCGTCATGGGTAGGATGAGGACCTAAAATCCGAAAAGGGTCTGCCGACTCAAAGCGGAGGATCTTTTCGATTCCATCCGGGGGTAGCCCCGGACGCTTTAAAAACACAGATTTTATTTTCTCCAAGGCCCCAAGCTTTTTTTTCTTTCCCGATTTAGATACCATCTCGAATTCCTTTCTATAGGCCTTGTTCAGAAGATCAAAACCAATGTTCCAATTTCGCGGTCACTTTTATTCTTTTGTAAGACTTTCAAGACCCGTGGCGGCCTGGATCCCCCTTACGACTTCCGGAATGATCCCCTTTTTCATATAGATCGGACGGATCTTCGCGCGGATTAACGGAAGTTTGGATGCAAAATAGACGGCCCCCAAAACACAGCACAGCCCTTCAAGAAATAACGTGTACGGCGCCCCGATCCTCGCCGCCAGGGACCCGGCCAGCAAACTCCCAAAGGGCATCATCCCCAAAAAAGCCATGGTGTAGAAACTCATGATCCGGGTGCGCTTGTCCTCTTCCACGATCGTCTGCAGGATCGTATTGCACGCCGCCATGTGCACCATCATCCCGAAACCGGAAACCAGGAGAATCCCCATGGAAAGCCAGTACGTCCGCGAAAAAGCAAAAGCCATCAGGGTAAGACCGAAAAGACCGGCCGTCCACGCAATGATCTTTGGAAGCCCGAGCACGCTTTTCCGTGCGGCCAAGAAAATAGCCCCGCCCAAAGCTCCGAAACCAGCCATGGTCATAAAAAAACCCATCGTGTTCGCCCCGCCTTTGAAGATTTCACGCGTAATCACCGGCAAAAGAATCTGATAGGAGACCCCCATCAGACTGATAAGCGACAGCACCAGGAGAAGCCATTTGATAGGAGGAAAATTCGCGGCATAACTGAATCCTTCTTTTAGCTCCAAAAGGATCCGGCGAGGAGCGGCGAGGATCCTGCCCTTGGGAATCCTCATAACAAGCAGCGACGCGATCACAGCGGTGTAACTGATCGCATTCAAAAGAAAACAGATCCCCTCTCCTATGGAAACGATCAAAAGCCCCGCCATCGCCGGCCCGATCAACCTCGCCGCATTAAGCATGGTTGAATTGAGAGCGATCGCATTCCCCAAGTCCTCGCGGTCGTCGATCATCTCCACAGTAAAAGCCTGACGGATCGTCATGTCGAAAGAACTGATGATCCCGAGAAAAGTGCTCAGAACAATGATATGCCAGATCTGGATCAAATGGGTCATCACCAAAAAAGCCAGGACCGCCGCCTGGGCCATGGCAAGCGACTGGATGATGATCAGCATTCGCCGCCGGTCATACCTATCCCCCAGCACTCCGGCTAAAGGCGCGATCACGAACGTCGGAAGCTGTCCCACGAATCCCACGAGCCCGAGCATAAAAGCCGAATTCGTCAAACGGTACACGAGCCAACTTACAGCAACATACTGCATCCAGGTCCCCACAAGCGAGATGCATTGCCCGGCCGAGAACAAACGATAATTTTTATGCCGCAGCGCGCGGAAAATATTCCTGGGTCCAAAAGATTTCCGCGGAAGATCTTGGGAAGATGGCATACAACCTTTATTCATACCGTAAAGCACGGATCGGGTCAAGCGCCGCGGCTTGTTTTGCGGGCCAAAGACCGAAAACGATCCCAACCCCCGCCGAAAAAATAAACGCCAGAAGCAAAGAATCGAGCGTGATGATCATTTTCCATTGAGCTAAAGCCGCGATCAGCCAGGAGATCACCCCAGCCAGCACGATCCCCGCCAAACCTCCCAGAAAAGTGATCATGACCGCCTCCACAAGAAATTGCATCAGGATATCTCGCGGGGTTGCTCCAAGGGCTTTCCGTAGGCCGATCTCGCGCGTTCTTTCTTTGACGGAAACAAGCATGATGTTCATGATCCCGATGCCTCCGACCACAAGCGAGATCGTCGCCACAGCGCCCAGCAGCACGGCAAACGTTTTGGTCGTACTTGAGAGCGCGGCTTGGATATCCGCGTAATTTCGAATATTAAAACTGTCGTAACGGTCCGGGGTCAAACGATGCCTCCGAATGATCAGCTGGTTGATCTCTTCCTGTGCCGCAGGCATTTGTTTCAGGTCTGAAATTTCAACGTCGATCTGATCGAGATAGTCCTTGCCCAAAAGCCGCTTCATCGCAGTCATGAGTGGGATCACCACAACGTCATCCTGATCATGAAAGGCATTGGCTCCCAGGGAGGGAAGAACACCCAGCACCTGGAAGCTCACTCGATTGATCTTGATCGTTTGCCCGAGAGGCTCCTCGTCTCCGAAAAGGGCATCCTTCACGGTTTTGCCAATCAAAACCACGCGTTGACGCCCCTGATCCTCATCACTGGTAAAAAAACGTCCCGACACAGGCTCCTGATTCCTCATGCCAGCATACTCGGGTCCCACACCGATCACCCGGGTGCTCCAATTTTTATTCCCGAAAACAAGCTGGCCCTGTCCCGTGACCTGCGGCCCCACTTGCTTGACCGAGGGAACTTCTTTGATGTCCCGAACATCGTCGGAGGTCAGCCGCGTCGCAGCCTCGGCTTCAACCCCGTGAACCTTCACTGAACCCGGACGGATGGAAAGAAGATTGGAACCCATTCGGGACAACTGTTCGGTGATCGCTTCGCGCGCGCCACGACCCAGCGCAAGCATAGTGATCACACAAGCCACCCCGATCAGAACGCCCAGCATGGAGAGAAACGACCTTAATTTATTTCCCAAGATCACGCGACTGGCTTGCTTGAAGTGTTCCAGAAATTCTTCGTAATTATACTTTTTCTCTTTTGATAATCCTTGGAAATCCAGCGTCTTGATCTCAGAGAGCGGCCGTTTCCCGGAAGCCTTGCGCCTTTCATCACTCACGATCTTCCCATCGTGCATGCGAATGACCCGCTCCGCCGCGTTCGCGACCTCTTCAGAATGCGTAACGAGTACGATGGTCATTCCCTGTTTGTGGAGATTCTTAAAGATCTCCAGGATCTCGGTCCCGGATCTGGAATCAAGATTTCCCGTGGGCTCGTCCGCAAGGATCATAAGCGGTTGGGTCACAAGCGACCGGGCGATCGCCACCCGTTGCTGCTGTCCCCCGGACAGTTCATTCGGACGATGCCCCACACGATCGGCAAGGCCGACCTTCGAAAGCATCTCCTTCGACCGGTCGAGATCCCCGACTCGATCATCCGAATAGAGCAAAGGTAGACAAACATTTTCGAGAGCCGTGGATCGTGTCATCAGATTGAACTGTTGAAATACAAAGCCGATAACACGATTGCGGAGGAAGGCGTATTCTTCTTCCTTTAAATGGGAAGTGTCCTTTCCCATTAAGCGGAAAACACCGCTGTCCGGCGAATCCAAAAATCCCAGAAGATGCATCAGCGTGGATTTTCCGGATCCGGAAGGCCCCATGATCGCAACGAATTCACCGGCCTCAATAGTAAGAGAAACATCCTGGAGCGCCCGGACCTCGACTTCCCCGATCTTGTATGTCTTTGAGATGCGCTCGACTTCCAGCAATTTCATGAACGCCTTTGAGCCTCATTTTTTTTGGGAGCTCCCCCCGGACTAAAGGGGTTGGCCGACTGCTGCTTTTCCTTCTTCCGGACGATTACGACTTCCGTCCCTTCTTTCAGGCCTTCCATGATCTCGGTCATCCGTCCGTCGGAATCTCCGATCTTGACCGGAACCGGTTCCGGTTTTCCACCGAATGCTTTTTTATAAACAGCAAAGACCGCGTCCTTAGGCTTGCGAACATCTTTCGGCCATTCCACGATCGCCTCGGAAGGAACGAGCAAAACACCTTTTTTTTCTTTCACGATAAAAGTGACATTGGCCGTCATCCCGCTCCGGAAAGACTCGGGAACCTTCTCTGGGAGAATATCGATTGCGTAGACATTCACATTATTCTCAAGTTTGCTTTCAAACGTGATGTGATCGACGGTGCCGTCAAAAATCTCTTTGGGGTAAGCATCTAGCCGGATCTCCGTTTTTTGTCCCAGTTTGATCATGGAAAGATCCGTTTCATCCACCAGGGCTTCCACAATCAGCCGGTCCGAAAGAACCACCACGGGATCAACTGTGGTCACTGTTTGTCCCGGTTCTACGGATCGGACAATGATCATCCCATCCAACGGCGCAAGGAGCGGCGCGGCCTTATAGGCCTCCTGCCAGCGCTTGACCGCGGCATCTCCCTGAGAAAGCGCCGCATCAAGAAGCGCGGCCCTTTCGACTGAACTCATCCAGGCAAGGATCTGTCCCTGCTTGACCTCTTCTCCCTCATGCACGAGAACTTCCTCAATGCGTCCCGGGATCGGCGCCTTGATCTCGACCCGGTTATAGGGTTTGACCGTTCCCGTCGCCGTGACTGAAACCGAAAGATCCCCTCGAGAGACTTTTACCGCACGAACGATCTGCAAAGAATCCTTCGGCGAACCACACGAAGAGAACATCCGCATAAGAAGAAACACACCCAGAATGATCAATCCCCACTTCACCGGCATTGAAAAATTACTTATTTTTTTCATGGTAAGCATCCTCCAAAGTGGCCCCCTGGGTCTTTTCCCAGTTGGCCTGCTGAATAAAGACATTCGCAAGACTCGCCACATAGTCCTTTTCTGCGGTCGCGTTTTCCTGCTCCGCCGCATCAAAATCCGTAAAATTCACAAGTCCCATAGCATATTCCGCCCGGATGATCTCGGCGCGTTTTTTCGAAGATTCCAGGAACTTCTTACGGACCTCCACATACTCGATCGCGTCCATGTAAGGCACCCACGCACCCGCAAGCGAAGCGATCGCTTCGTCCCGAGCACCTTGGGCAGCCTTCTGGGCGGCATCGTAATCTGCGTTCGCTTTCCGGATCGCGGCAACGTTCTTCCCGCCGTTAAAGAAAGGCACGGTAACATTCAATCCAAGAAAACTCGAATCCTTCAATGCGGAAGCGCGATCACCCGAATAACCATAATCATAATTACCGTCAACCTGAGGCCACACCACGGACTGCGCTTTAAGCACTGCCGCCTTGGCGGCCTCAGCGGTCTTTACAAGACGCAGCACCTTGGGTGTTTTCTCAGCAAGAGCCGCGTAATCCGCCTTGGTAAGCGCAACGTTTTGGAGCATTTTTTCCAGGTCATCCTCCACATGAATGGGAAACACAAATTCTCCGCCACTTTCGCGCGCAAGTCTCAGGGCGTCGCTCTCCAAATAGCGTTCCGTCTGCTTGACATCAAAGTCAGCCTGGCCGGTGATCGCTTCCGCGCGTAAGGCCGAACCCAAATTCTCTCTTCCCGCTTCATAACGAAGCCGGACGAGGTCTGAGTTCTGCTTGCGCCTTTCGTAGATCAGACGGTTTGTCTCAAAAAGTCTTTCGAGTCTGATAATATCCACATAGACCGATCTTAAGCGGAAACGGACTTCCGCGCTTGATTCCACATAAGCCAATTTCACGGCCTCGAGGTCTTTGCGGGCCTTCAGCCAATTCCCGGTGGTCCCAAAACCATTGAAAAGCGACTGCTGCGCCGTCAGATCCAACCCCAAACCATCTTGGGAAGGAGCCGTGCCCGTCGTTCGCGAAACATCTCTTTGAAATCCTCCGTCCACCGACGGCAAATAATCCCCAAAAGCGATATCGCGGCTCCGGGCGCTTGAGGTTACAAGATACCGCGCCATTTGAAGATCGGGGTTGAGAGTGAGCGTCTGACGGACAAGTCCATCCCAAGCCAGAGTTTGGGGTTCAACCGCTTGTCTTATTTTCACTCCTGGCAAACGGACCGTGAGACACCCTCCGAGAAGAAGCGCGGCCAGGACGATGAGGGATAGTTTTTGAGAATGCTTCATTTTTTTCTCTAAGATGAAACCTTATCCACCTGACCCATTCGAGGTTGTCGAAGATGAGGTGGTAGATGATTTCTTACTCATCCAAGCTTGGAGCAATTGGGTCCCAACCTGCGCCAAAGCGTCGCCCTGGGATGAGCTTTGAGAAGTCCCTGTCGAACTTTCAACGGATTCCGCTGGATAACTGCGTCGCGGATGCCGTCGGTAACCCGTGCGTTGAGACCCGGACAAGGCCGGATCCTGCCCCGGTTCCGTTTGAGAATAGGTCGGAGAGGCCGTCGGCACAGAGGGATTGCTTTTCGAAACATTGTAGCCGGACATCACGGGAGCCGTTGGCGGATATGCGGCTTGAGGAGCGTAAGACGCCTGAATATTTCGCGGCACGACGGCTACCGATTCAACGGGAGATAGATTCGCCTGCTGAGCCTCAGGAAAAAGGTCCACACTGATCGAGGAGGAAAGATCTTTCTCGATCTTAATGGTCTTACTTTCAATCTTGTGAAGCGGCGCCGTGAATTTCACGACGTAATTTCCGGTCTTCAAGGCCTCGATCAAATAATGTCCATTATCATCCGTCGTCGCGGTATTCACCACTGCCCCGGTCAGGTCGGCAACCTCAACCGATGCGAGCTTGAGGGGCTTCGCGATCCGTTCGTCCCGAACGATCCCTTGAAGGCTCCCGTAGGCCGGCCCCGAGAAAACATTGTTCTTAAGAGTGTAGATTCCACCGGTGATCGAGATAACCCCGGCAAGAAGCGCCACCACAAGGTTCACCACGTGGAGATGCGAGGTTGGTGATTTCGAAGGCATATTATTTGGAGCGTTCATAAAAAGGATCCTTTTGCTTTAAAATCTTTATTAAGACTTCGCACGGGCACCTAAAAGAAACGCATTGGAAGCATTATAAGAGAATCACACCTGCATGTCATGGCAACTTAAGATCGCCGATAAGATAAAGAAGAGCGTGGTGGGCGACGGCAAGACCGAAGGCGCCGGTCACGGTAGGCGTGCTGCCAAGTTTTTGGCGCTTCCGGCCCCGGTCATGATCCTGCTCCTCGTTGAGAATGTTGGTCTTCTGGATGGGCTCTTCGGAAACCGGTGTGTCGGAATAAATACAGAAAATCCCCTTCTTGATCCCGCGCCGCCGGAGGCGGGATCGCACATAGCGGGCGAGCGGACAACCGGTCGTTTTAAAAAGATCACCAGCTTTGATGGAAAAAATATTCATCCGGAGCGCCGCACCCATCGAAGAGATCACGGGGATTTTTTTCTCGTGGCAGTACGCAAGGATCTGGACTTTGGGGTTCAGGGAATCCACGGCATCAAGCACAAGATCCGGTGCGCCTTCAACAATGCGCGCCATCGTCTCCTCCGCCGCAAATTCATTCACCACTTCGACTTTGCAATGCGGATTGATCTGGGCAATGCGCTCTTTGGCGGCTTCCGCCTTGAGTTTCCCGAGATTGGGCGTGATGGCGAGGATGTGCCGGTTGAAATTGGTGATCTTGATCGTATCAAAGTCCACAAGTCGCAGATGACGAACGCCGGCACGCGCCAAGGCCTCGGTCGCATAGCTGCCGACCGCGCCGATCCCGATCACGACCACAAAAGCCTTTTTGAGCCGCTCGACCTTCTCCTTACCGAGCAGAAGTTCCAGACAGAAAAGTTGTTCCATTATTCCACACCGCTTTCTCTAACGCTTCAACATCGATCCCCTTGGCGCGCTCCGCAAGGTCATAAACCCCCTGGAGCGTTTCATAATATTTCTCATCATGAGCGTCTGAGCCGATGCGTCCCGGTTCCGTATAAGGAAAATCCGTTTCAAGAAGCAACCGGTCGAGAGGCACGTTCCGCATCAGAGCGATCGACTCCTCGGTATCCCGCTGGAGGCTCTTCCAGGAGAATGAGATATACGCCCCGAGGCTTAAAAGATCCTTCAGAACTTGCGGCGAGCCTTGGAAGGAATGGACCATGAAACGCGTTTTGGGAGGAAGGCTTCTTTTCAGAACATTCAAGAGATCGCTCCAGGCCCGCACGCAGTGGATCGCCAGAGGCCGCGCCAAACGACCGGCGATCTCAAGCTGACGGTGAAAAACCTCGGTCTGTCTCGCGAGGTCGACATTCCGCGCTTTATCGAGGCCCACTTCGCCGACGCCGGAGCCCTTATTTCTTTTCAGAAAATTTTCCAGCGTCACATACCAATCCGCCGGAAGCTTGTCCGCATACCAAGGATGAACCCCAAAGAACGGTACGACCCTCCGGTCCTCAGTTGCAAATTTCTCCACCGCCGGCCAATCCTCCGGCCGCGTGCCATTGCAGACAAATTGCCCGGTCCTAAGATCCTGAGCCAGACCTAAAATGCTCTTGCACATGTGGATGTCCGGAATATCTTGCAAATGAAGATGCATATCGCTCAGCATGGGTCTCCTCAGACGGATGTATTTTTTTCAGTTTTCGATTTTGGATGACGTTTAAAAAATTCCCACATCGTATCGGTCGCAGAAATGTCCTGTGTTGTCTCTCCGACAAGCTTTTTCCACCATTTCTTATCAGTTGCCCTGGGACTTCCCGGCCATGTATGCCCGCCCCCTTTGACCGTGCATAAAGTCACCTCGGTATTATCCGCGCAAGGGCCCTGAGTTTCGCAGATCACATCGCCTTTTTGATACGTCACCTGGGAAGTCTTGGAGCACTGATCCTTCTGAGACCAAAAAGCGATCGTCTCGCGTGTCGGACGGTAAGGGCCACCCACCACAAAAGACCTAGGAAGCTCCGGATCACTGACTCCCCCCTCATAAGGGACCGGGCGATCCTTAGTCCCCTGGAAATGAAGAACTGCAACCGGTCGTGAAGGCTCACAACGATCGGCCACGAGGGAAGTTGCCACGGGAGCGATCGCCGCGATACGGTCCGCCGATTCGCATGCAAGCCGGTAGGTGATCATACCGCCCATGGAGTGCCCCGTGGAATAAATGCGATCCTTATCGATATTGTATTTCGACTCCAGGTCATTGAGCATCGCATTGATAAATCCGATATCATCGATCTTGTTATTATACGCAGTCCCACCCCCCGCTTTCCCGGCATTCCAAGTTCCCTTGATTCTGCCGAAGATTTTTTTACCAGTTCCCTGAGGATAGACCACGATAAAACCTTCCTGATCCGCTTTTTCATTCATCCCGCTTTGAATGCGCATATGGGCGGAATCCCCGCCACCGCCATGAAAAACCATGACAAGGGGCACGGGAGTCTTTCCAATATAGGAGGCCGGCACATGAACATCATAAGTCCTGTTCAGTCCCTGATGCGTCAAAGAGCAGGTCACAACGCCTGTCTTCGCCTGCTCGGCGGCTACTTTTTTCTCATCCCTTTGCTGTTTTCTTTCTTGGGCCTTGTCAGCCAAGACACCGGCCATAACCAAAGGCAGGCAGATCAGCAGAAAGAATACTGTAAAAAAAGCCGTTCTGTTGTTCACAAGCTGTTCCTTATATTTGTTTGTCTATCGGAAGAGTGATTCTATCCTGCTTGAGAGTCTGCGTCTACCTTCGCAAGGCGGAAGGTGTACGGAGTACGGCGAAAAAAATGTCGCGTGACGCCGTACGCCTTACGCGTCCGGCTTACGCTTGGAAGCCGTGCTGGCAGAAGAGACAACGTGTGTTGAAATTTTCTTCCCTGGGGAAGTTTCCGCTTCTCGGATCCCGCTCTTGAGTTCCTGAAGAGCTTTGTTAAAAGAAGCCTGGTTTTTATTATTTAAAGCGTCCTGCATTTCATGCACCACTCGATGTCTCTCCGCCAACCTTTCGGCTAATCTCACATGACACCGGGCTGAATCATCGCCGCTTAATTTGCGCTCCTCAACGCCAAAATTCATCAATTCACTAGAAACCCCCACGGAAAAACAAATATTGGTTTTCCCGGACACAGAGCCGGATTCAATAGCCAACTTCCCCATCGCAATGTTGCTGCACATTAAATACCTCCGCAGATACATCTCATTATCTCTGAACGTCTTGTTCAGCTCGGCGCTGTTATTCGCAAGGTAAAATTTACCACCGCCACTCTCTGCCGCCTCTTTCAACTTTGCCTGTTCAACGTTATTGACCGTAAAACCAATAATGTTAACTTCCACCTTCGTGGCGGACGTATTGACTTCCCTGGCAATTCCCGCCGGATCACCGCCGCATGTTTCAAGCCCATCCGACACGACATAAATGATATTTTTATTCCCTGTTCCGCCTGCCTGAAACACCGCCTCAGCTTTTTTTATCGCCAAAGCCAACGGAGTCATGCCAAAGGGAGAAAATGAACCGGCCTTAGAAATAAAGTCTTCGGCATTTAAAGGAGAAAGAGGGTATAGGGTTTCCACCCCGCTGCAAGAAAGCGCCCTGCCCTCCGCAGAGTCAGAGCCTTTGTGGCCAAAAACGATCAGGCTGACATTGATCTCTTTAGGCAAAGAAGAAACGAAATCTATGATCGCCTTTTTTGCGACCTCGCTTTTCTTCCGGCCGGAAACAGTTCCGCCCATGGACCCTGAAGAATCCAAAATGATCGCGACATTTATTTTACTATAAGGAGTCTTGGCACCGTCAGGCAAGACGCAATCGGAAGAATAATCAAGATCCTGAACGCAAGCCTTAAGATCTTTCCCCACCTTGGACATAATTCCATCATACAGCCCGTCGCAATAATTATTATCCGCGCTCCCGGCGTTTTCGGGGGTCTTTTCTCTTGGATTATCCCGGAAATTCTCTTTATCAATAAATTCCGTTTTTTCATTTGGGTTCTTTAACCCGGAGGCGAAAGTGACCGAGGGAATGATCCAGAAGGCAACGAACACCGCGGTGATTATTTTCTTAGGCATACTTTACGGCTCCTTCGTGCTTTGCGCAAAAGGGCTTGTCGTCAGACTTTGTTCGATACGGTTCAAAGACGGGGTGATTATAACCCTGCCGAGGAGGACTGACTAGGCGAGTTTCGGGGATCAGAAAGACAGACGACATCCGGTTTATTAACGCCATTCGCGTTATTCTAAAATTAGCGGGGAGCTTTCTTTATTGGCCGATATTACATCCTACTTGCGTGGCCGTATCAAAGCCAGGTTTTGAATTCGGGTCAAGACTTGGCGTAAAGAGCGGCGCGCTTGGCTTTGAGCTCGGGATTGGCGAGGTAATCGTCCAAGGTGATATCCCGGCGATCGATCATGCCGCGCGGAGTCAATTCAATAATGCGATTGGCCACGGTCTGGACGAATTGATGGTCATGCGAAGAAAAAAGCACGGTGCCGTTGAAAGCCTCGAGGCCTTTGTTGAGTGAGGTGATGGATTCCAGATCCAGGTGGTTCGTCGGTTCGTCCAGGATGACTACGTTGGCCCCGACGAGCATCATGCGAGAAAGCATGCATCGCACCCGTTCGCCTCCGGAAAGCACCGAGGCTTTCTTAAGCGACTCTTCCCCTGAGAAAAGCATGCGCCCAAGGAAACCGCGAATAAAATTCTCGTCCGTCTCCTTCGAGAACTGGCGGAGCCAATCAACGAGGCTCAGGTCCGTTTCAAAATGTTTTCCGTTCTCTTTCGGATAATAGGCACGGGAGGTGGATGCTCCCCACTTGAAGGTTCCTTTATCCGCTGCAAGCTCGCCCATCAACACCTGAAAAAGCGTGGTCTTAACGCGATCAAGAGGTCCAAGGAATGCTATCTTGTCGCCTTTATCGATCCGGAGATTGAGGCCGGTGAACTGCACCTCCCCTTCAATCGACTTCTCCAGTGCTTCAATTTCCAGAAGGTCGTTCCCGGAATCCTTCTCGAATTTGAACGCCACGTAAGGGTATTTTCGGGAAGACGGTTTGATATCCTCGAGCGTCAGCTTTTCCAGCAGTTTTCGGCGTGATGTGGCCTGACGCGCTTTGGACGCGTTCGCACTGAATCGCGCGATAAACGCCTGCAATTCCTTGCGCCGGGCTTCGGTATCCTTATTCGCTTCGTTCTTCTGACGGAGCGCGAGCTGGCTGGATTCGGACCAGAAAGAAAAGTTCCCGGTAAAAAGCTGGATCTTACCGTAATCGATATCCGCGATATGCGTACAGACCCGGTCGAGAAAATGCCGGTCATGCGACACGACAATCGCCGTATTTTTGAATTCATAAAGGAAATCCTCAAGCCACATACAGGTCTCGACATCGAGGTGGTTCGTCGGTTCGTCGAGAAGCAGGACATCGGGATTTCCGAAAAGGGCCTGGGCCAGGAGCACACGCACTTTCTCGCTCGCCTCCAGCTGCTTCATGGGGATTTGATGCATCCGATCCGGAATTCCGAGATCGCTCAGAAGTTTCGCGGCCTCGGGCTCGGCATCCCAGCCGCTCATATCCGCGAATTCATGCTCCAGCTCCGCGGTGCGGATCCCGTCCGCGTCCGAGAAATCGGGCTTCGCGTAGATCGCGTCTTTTCCCTTGATGATATTATAAAGCCGCTCGTGACCCATGATGACAGTCGTCAACACCGTGTACTCGTCGTACGCAAACTGGTCTTGCTTCAGGAAGGAGATCCGCTCTTTTTTTCCAACGGCCACGGCACCGGCGTTAGGCTCGAGAAGACCCGCAAGGATCTTCATAAACGTGGACTTCCCCGACCCGTTCGCCCCGATCAGGCCATAGCAATTCCCGGGCGAGAACATGATATTCACGTTCTCGAAAAGCACGCGTTTCCCGTATTGTAAAGTAACACCGTTCGCTGAGATCATGGTTATCCTTATTGAATATACCCCTCAAGCATGTCATCCCCGAATGCCTTTATCGGGGATCCAT
>SESH01028377.1_pt1 | contig 23010 bp, 19 predicted proteins | sample 3171561 | NCBI WGS metagenome assembly SESH01 (sample SAMN10866947, study PRJNA518727) | freshwater metagenome | biome: subpolar coniferous forest; feature: holomictic lake; material: water; isolation source: holomictic Lake 442 2011 16.5 m and 2014 13 m | place: Canada: near Kenora, Ontario
TCACCGCCGAAAATCTCGGCAACGCCCGCATTGAAACCGGCCGCAGTCCCGACGGGGTGGTGAACACCGGCACCCCCCGCTACCTCTTCGGCGGCCTGCGCGCCGCCTGGTAGGCGGGGAGCGCGATCATGCGCGCATAAATCGCGCATTCTTTTCGTGTCTTTTTGCGCCTTTTCGTGGCAAACCTTCCCGCATGCGCCGGCTCGATCAACTCCTCGCCAACCTCGGGTACTGCTCCCGCCGGGAAGCCCGCGCCTGGATCCAGGCCGGCCGGGTCACGGTCCGCGGCGCGGTGGAAAATGATTTCGGCGCCAAGGCCAACGCCGCCGACGTCCGGGTGGACGGTGAGCCGCTGGATCATCCCGACGGGATGCTCCTCCTGCTCCACAAGCCCCTCGGCCTGGTCTGCTCGCACGACGAGCGCGAGGGCCCGAGCATCTATGGCCTGCTGCCCCCGCGCTGGCGCGCACGCAACCCGCAGGTCACGAGCATCGGCCGGCTCGACAAGGAGACGAGCGGACTGCTGCTGCTGACCGACCGCAGCGAACTGGTCCACCGCCTGACTTCGCCGAAGCACAAGGTGCCGAAAGTCTACCAAGCCACGGTCAGCGCGGACCTGTCGCCCGCCCTCATCGCGCTTTTCGCCAGCGGCACCCTGTTGCTCCCCGAGGAAAAGGCGCCCTGCGCCCCGGCGGAGCTGAAGATAATCTCGCCGCGCGCGGCCGAGCTCACCCTGACCGAGGGCCGCTATCATCAGGTGCGCCGGATGTTCGCCAGCCAAGGCGTCGAAGTGCGGGCCCTGCACCGGTCCCGGTTTGGACCGCTGGAAGTGGGCGACCTGCCGGCCGGACAATGGCGGGAAATGCCCGCCGATACGTTCGCGCCGGCCTAAGGTGGGTTGGCAAAATGACTTGTCCGGAAGCGACAGGCGCTTGCCCCGCCATAGTAATGCGAAGTGGGTCTCCGCCTGTCGGATTTTGCCACGCTAGCTGCTGAAAACCCCACAGGCACGGAGGCCTGTGGCTACGGCGATTTTGCGATTTACTGGATTTGCAAACCCGCCCTAGCACTACTCCGTTATGTGCGGCTACACACCCCGGCGCAGTGCGCCACCCCTCTCGAGAGGGGACCCAATCACTCGCTAGTTTGGCCTTGAATCCCCTCTAGCAGAGGGCTTCGGCCGTGAGCTCAGCCGAACGGGTGCCCGCAGGGCGGGGTGTGTCGGGTCGGAGCACGTAACGGAGTAGCGCTAGTCCAACGCCGGCTCGATGTGCACCGTCACATCGCTGATGCCATGGCCGGCGGAGGCGATAAGCGCATCCTTGACGGCATGCGCGATCGCGTGCCCGTCGCGCACGGACAGATTCCCGTCAACCCGCACCTGAATGTCGACCAAGTGGCTGAGGCCGCTTTTGCGCATGCGCACCTTGTCGAGGGCCCGGACACCCGGCACGGCGAGGGCCAGCGTGCGCACCTCGTTCTCGAAATTTTTTGGCGCCGCCACGTCCATCACATCACCCAGCGCCTTGGTAAACATCGCAAAGCCATTGAACGCGATGAACACGCAGGCGAAAAGTGCCGCCCAGTCGTCCGCCGTCTCCCAGCCCTTGCCACCCCACAGCGCGATGCAGATGCCGACAAAGGCCGCTCCCGAGGTGATGGCGTCCGACCAATGGTGCATCGCTTCAATCCCCAGGGCGGTGCTCCCGACCTCTTCCCCGGCCAGGCCCATCCGCCGCGAGAACCAGGTTTTCGCCACAATGACGCCGGCCAGGACGAGCAGGGTCCACCAGGCCGGGCCCTGGTGCGGTGTGACAATCTCCCGCACCGCGTGCAAGGCCACCCAGCCCGCCATGGCAAAAATGAACAGCGCCACCGCCAGACCGGCCAGCGGCTCCGCTTTGCCGTGACCATACGGATGGTTGGCGTCGGGGGGCTGGGCGGCCACCCGGAAGCCGGCCCAGACCAGGGTCGATGACAAGATGTCCAGCATCGACTCGGCGGCGTCGGCGATCAGGGCATAGGTGTGGCCGAAGATCCCGCCCGCCAGCTTGACGACGGCCAGCAGGGCGTTCAGCCCGATGCCACGCAGCACGAGCCGCGCACTCTGGTTGGCCCGCCGGGATACGGCGGCCTGGGCGTCTTGCTGGCTCATGGGATTCTGGCGCAGAATGCCGATGCCGGAAAGGCCGTTGGCTGGATCGACCCAAAGACCGGAAGCCGCGCATGCATCGGCCCAGCTTGGGCCCGCGCCCGACCACACTCAAGCCTGACGTCGAAGGCAGGCTGTATAAGCCGGCATTGACCGCCGTCCCCACGGCACGTAGCTTGCGGGTTGCCGCCCATGTCAGACACTTCCGCCCCGGTCGCTGCCGATCCCGTCAAACAGTTCTCGGTTTTTATCCCGAACCGGGTCGGCCAGCTGTATGACCTGACCGCCCTGCTCGCCAAGCACAACGTGCACGTCATGGCGATGACGACTCTGGACACCACCGATTGCGCCATTGACCGCCTGATCGTGGACGATCCGGACCGGGCCCGGGAGCTGATGGCCGCCACCAATTTCTCCTTCACGGAATGCGATGTGCTGGCGGTCGAGATCACCAATGAGGCCCAGCTCAAGGGCGTGCTCAACGCCCTGCTCACCGTCGAGATCAACATCCATTACCTGTATTCGTTTCTCGTGCGGCCCGAGGGCAAGTCGGCGCTCGCCCTGAGCGTGGAGGACAACGACCTCGCAGCCAGCGCCCTCAACACCCGCGGTTACCGCGTGCTGACGCAACGCGACATCTCCCGCTGAGCCGCCCCGCGGAATCCGCGCCGCTTTTGTTTGCGCTCGGTCGCCGGTTGCCCTGTGCTGCCCGCCCTATGATGAAGCGCATTATGGTTAGCCTCCTCGCGGTTTTGGCGGTGAGCGCCGCCCTGGCCCAGCCCGTTACGGAAAACCAACTCAAGGGCCTCAAGGCCCGGTCGATCGGCCCCGCCATCATGGGCGGCCGGATCTCGGACATCGCCATTGATCCGCACAACCCGTCGGTCTTCTACGTCGGCTACGCCCTCAGCGGCCTGTGGAAGAGCACGAACAACGGCGTGACCCTGGCGCCGATCTTCGACGACCAACCCGTGCAGTCGATCGGCGCGGTGGCGGTGGCCCCGTCCAACAGCGACCTTGTCTGGGTCGGCACCGGCGAGGGCAACGACCGCAATTCCTCCGGCTGGGGCGTGGGCCTGTTCAAGTCAACCGACGGCGGCGGCAAGTGGCAGTTCGCCGGCCTCAAGGACTCCCGCACGATCCGCCGGCTCGCGATTCATCCGACCAATCCCGACATCGTCTTCGCCGCGGCCGGCGGCTCGCTCTGGGCCGACGGCGGCGAACGCGGCCTCTATCGCACCACCGACGGCGGCAAGTCCTGGAAACTCGTCCTCGGTGCCGCGGCCCCGCACGACGCCATCACCGGCTGCTCCGACGTGGTCATGGATCCCGCGAATCCCGACGTGCTGTATGCCGCCCTCTACGCCCGGCAGCGCAAGCCCTGGGCCTTTCTCTATGGGACCAATGCGACCAAGGACGCCGCGGATGTCGGGGGCATTTTCAAGTCAAGCGACGGCGGCACGACCTGGACCAAGCTCACCCACCATCTCCCCGCCCAGCTCGGCCGCATCGGCCTCGCGGTCGCGCGCAGCAAGCCCGGCACCGTGATGGCCATCGTGCAGAGCGATGAGGGTGGCACCAGCGACATCGACCAGAACCACAGCCGCCGCGGCGGCGTGTTCCGCTCCGAGGACGCCGGCGCCACCTGGACCCGCGTCAACACCTTCAATCCGCGCCCGTTCTATTTCAGCCGGATCGAGATCGATCCGGCCAACGACCAGCGGGTCTATGTCATCGCCTGGCACGTCTATGCCTCCGATGACGCGGGCAAGACCTTCCGCGAGGACCGCTCGAGCAACGTGCATGCCGACGTCCATGCGCTGGCCATCCAAGTGGGCAGCGTGCCGCCGGCTCCCGCGGCCAAGCCCGACGACAAGGACGCCAAGCCGACCCCGCCCGTCTCCCAGCGCCTGCTGATCGGCACCGACGGCGGCCTTTATCAAAGTTTCGATGCCGCCGAGAACTGGCAGTTCCTGAACTCCGTGCCGGCCGGCCAATATTACCGCATCGCGCTGGACAACAGCACGCCCTACCGCATCGCGGGCGGGCTGCAGGACAACACCAACTGGGTCGGACCTTCCCGCACCTTCACCAAGGAAGGCATCCGCAACTCCGATTGGACGATGATCGGCGGCGGCGACGGCTTCTATGCGGTGTTCGATGCCGACGACAAGGATGTCATCTTCGCCGAGTCGCAAGGCGGCACGGTGCACCGGTTCAACGGCCGCACCGGCGAGATGCGCGACTCCCAACCCAAGCCCACGGAGGGCTCCTTGGGCTTCCGCTTCCAATGGTGCGCCCCGCTCATCGGCAGCGCCCACACCAAGGACGTCATCTACCTCGGCGGCAACCGCGTGTTCAAGCTCACCAACCACGGGGAGACTTTTGCGATCATCAGCCCCGACCTCTCCCGCAATGATCGCGACAAGACGGCCACCGTCGGCAGCACGGCGGAGAACTACGCCGTCGTCTACGCCCTCGCCGAATCGCCGCTCAAGGCCGGGCGCCTGTTTGCCGGCACCGATGACGGCCGCCTCTGGCTCACCTCCGACGAGGGCAAGCAGTGGACCGAGCTTACCGACAAGATTCCCGCCGAGGCCCGTGGCAAGTGGGTGGCCCGGATTGAACCGAGCCATTATGATGCGGAGGCCGGTTATGTGGTCTTCACGGCTTATCGCAGCGGCGACGACACCCCCTATGTGTACAAGTTTGCCAAGCTGGGCGCCGAATGGACCCGGATCACCAGCGACCTGCCCGCGACCAACCCCGCGAATGTGTTGCGCGAGGATCCGGTGAACCCGAGCCTGCTTTATCTCGGCACCGAGTTCGGCCTCTACACCTCGCTGAATGCCGGGAAGAACTGGGTGAAATTTGGCGGCCTGCCCCCGGCGCGGGTGGACGACATCCAGATCCATCCGCGCGAGGCCGACGTGGTCGTCGCGACCCATGGCCGCTCGCTCTATGTGTTCGACGACAGCCGCGCCCTGCGCGAGTTCACCCCGGAGGTGGCCGCCAAGGACGCGCATCTGTTCAGCATTCGTCCCGCGCATGGCCGCATGATATTGCCCGGTTGGGTTGACTCCGGTGGCACCGGCTACTTTGAGGGCAAGAATCCCCCCGAAGGCGCCTTCCTCACCGTATGGGTGAAGGAATTCGCCGGCGAAAAAATCAAGGTCAGCATCGCCGATGCCACGGGCCGCGAGGTCGCCAAGTTCGAGCAACCCGCCGTCCCCGGCTTCACCCGCCTCAGCTGGGATCTGCGCCTGCAGAAGGACTACCGCTTCGACTACATGGGGGACGAAGCCGACCGCTTTGTGCCGCCCGGCGACTACACCGCCACCCTCAGCCTGAAGGACACGAAGGTGAAGCAGACCTTCAAGGTCACGGTGGAGGAAGGCCTGCGTTCCTTCGGCACATACCGGAACTGAGCTTCCACGACGGTTCAGCCTACGGCCTGCCGGCATCCGGCAGGCCTTTTTTATTTAGGTCCCCACTCAAAGTTACGGTCGGGTCGTAATAATATTTGCCCCCATCACGCGGGTCGTTTGAGGTTTCAGCGGTCGGGCCAGACTTTGCTTTTCCCCGATTTAGTCCAACCCACAACCCACCACTGCCATGCCCAAATATGTCATCGAACGAGAGATCCCCGGAGCCGGCCAGCTCACGTCCGCGCAACTGAACGCCATCTCCCAGAAATCCTGCAGCGTCCTCAAGGGCCTCGGCCCGCAAATCCAGTGGGTCGAAAGCTATGTCACCGATGACAAGATTTATTGCGTCTATATATCTCCCGACGAAGCGATGGTGCGCGAACATGCCAAGCAGGGCGGGTTTCCCGCCAACAAGGTTTCCCAGATCCGCCGGATGATCGATCCGACGACGGCGGAGGCCTGAGATCAGTTTGCCTTCGGATTTCTCTGTGGGTGGGGTGCCCTCACCCCGCGGGTTCAGCGAACTCGGCCCATGCCTCGCGGGGTGAGGGCACCCCGCCCACAATTGAAGGCAGCCCACAGGGACAATCCTTCGCACGAGGCTTCGGCGCGGCCCTCCGTCCACCGTCCTCTGTCTTCCGTCCTCTGTCCTCCGGAGCCTACCCTTTCACATCGGCCATCTTGTCGCCTTCGAGCAGATAGACGCCGGTTAGGTAGCCGTTCTCATACATCTCGCCGACGCGCAGCTTGCCGTCGAAGGTGATCGGGATGTCCATGAGCGGCTTCACTCCGGCACCGGTCATCTTCACGACGACCCACTCGTTGATCTTCGGCATCACGCCGTAGCAGCACATCATCGGGTCCTTGACCAAAAGAAATTCCTTCACGAGGCCGCCATCCATCTTGGTCGGCAGCATGTAACCGGTCACCGCCACCTTCTGCTGGTCGAGCGCCTTGATCTTGGCGGGAATCTGGTCCGCCCCCGACGGCGGCACGGCCTTGGGGTCGTTGCTGTCCATCTCCGGCGGGGTGAAGGTGTACGATGCCAGCCGGTCGAAGCCGACCCTCTCGTATTCCGCTTTGGCCGGTTCAGCCGCCCGCAGCGCCAAAACACCGGTGGCGAGCAGCACGAGGGAGAGCCGGAGGGAAAACGTCATGGCCGCACCGTAGCCAGGATGAGCCGGCCGTCAAAGGATTTGGTGGGAGCGGGAGACCGATCGGGCCGGACCGATAGGTGGGCGGGGTGCCCTCACCCCGCGAGGCATGCGCCGCGAAAGCGTATTCCCGCGGGGTGAGGGCACCCCGCCCACAAAAAGCCCTGACCATCTCACGACACCGGGGCAATCGTCTCCGCCACGGACAAGCCGTAAGCCTTGCACGCGGGCACCAGCCCGCCGAGCCCGCACAACCCGACGAACACCGCTGGACTCCACCAGAAGACAGGGTTCCACTGCAGTGGCTGGAGCACGACGCCGGTCTGCGCTTGGATGATCGAGGCCACGAATAGGGCGAGGCCGGCAAAAACGGCGAAGCCCGCCGCCGAGCCGAGCACGCCGATGACCGCCGCCTCGCCCACGACCGCGCCAAACACCGTGCGACGGCGGGCCCCGAGGGCGCGCAAAATGGCGATGTCGCGGGCCCGGGCGCTCATCGAATTATAAATGCTCACGAGGACCGAGCCCGAGGCCACCACCGCAACCAGCCAGGCCAGGAGCGTCAGCACCTGGTCGAACCACGCGAGCTTGTTGAACAGCCCCGCCACAATGGCGCCAATCGGATAGGCAAACGTCAGCCGGCCGCCGGGCTGGTTGACGAAATTGCTGGCCATGAGCCCGGCCGTGGGCGCGCGCAGCTGGATGAGCACGGCGCTGATTTCGGTCGCCGCGAGGGGATTGTGGCCGCTCATCGTCTGCAGCCCCTCGAGGGGAATCCAGATGACGCGGTCCACCGGCGTGTTGGTCGGCTCCAGGATGCCGACCACGGTGTAATTTTCCTCGTGGTCGTGTTCCGCCTTTTCACTGACCCCGTGTTGTGGGTGAAAGGTGGAGCCAAGCTTCCAACCCAGGCGCCGCGCGGCGTAGCTGCCGACGACCGCCTCGGCCGAGCCGAGCTTGAAATTCCGGCCACCGGGCGCCAGCGCGTAACGGCGGCCGGGGACGTACTCGACGTCGGTGAATAATTTATCAACCGTGCCCACGACGCGCCAGCCTTCAAAGCTGTCGCCGACGGCGATGGGGATGGCCGTCTTGATCGCGCCCCCGATCAGCGGGTGGCGGCGGAAGGCCTCGTAATCGGCCGCCGTGATGTTGCCGGGCGAGGACTCCAGGTGAAAAATGGCGTTGAGCACCAGCTGGAGCTTGGAGCCGCGGGCGCCCAGCACAGCGTCGAAGCCGGAATTGGTGGCGGCAAACACGGCCGACGACTGGGTCTTCACCACCCACACCGTCAGCAGCAGCCCGCTGGCGAGGGCAATGCTGCCCGCCGTCACCAGCGTCGAGAGCAGGTGCTGGCGGAGGCTGCGGTAGATGAGGTTGAGAATCATTTGTTTTACAGGAGCACGCAGAGATCGCGGAGGAGTAAGCTTCGGATGATTGATTGTTTTTCTCTGCTGCCTCTGCGTCCTTCTGTGAAAATCATACCGTCAGCGCCCGGTTCATCAGGGCGAAATCCTGCATGTGCTCGAAGGCCGCCAGGACCCGCTCGTCGTGGCTGACGAGCAGCAGGGCCGCGCCGGACTCGCTGCAGACCTCGCGGATGAGATGCAGCGCCTCGCGGGCGTGGCGCCGGTCGAGATTGCCGGTCGGTTCGTCGGCGAGCACGAGCTTGGGCTGGTTGGCCAGCGCCCGGGCCACGGCCACCCGCTGCTGCTGGCCGGTCGAGAGCTGGCGCGGATAGTGGTGCAGCTTGTCGCCCAGCCCGACGCGCCGCAGCAGCGCCACCGCCCGGACCTGGTCGACGCCCCGCCCGAACGCCATGCCCAGTTCCACATTCTCCAGGACGGTGTGGCCCTGGAGCAGGTTGAAGACCTGGAAGATATAGCCGATGGTCTCGGCCCGGAGCCGGTCCCGCCGGGCCTCGCCCAATTGGGTCAGTTCGTTGCCGTCGAGCCGGATGGAACCGCTGTCCGCGGCCAGGATACCGGCGATGAGATTGAGAAAGGTCGTCTTGCCGGTGCCGCTTTCCCCGCGCAACGCCCGCTGGTCGCCGGCCGCGAGGGAAAACTCGGCCACGTCCAGCACCCGATGCACGCCGCCCCCCGCCCGCGGGTAGGTTTTGGTGAGGGTATTAATTTCCAGCAAAGGCATGAATGATGATTAAACCAAGCCACAGGCAAAATTAATCCCCCTAACACGTCAATGGTTCCGCCGCCGGCGATTGGAATAGACTGGCTTCACCATTCGGCGTTTGGCAAGTTACGCGCCTACACACCCCCACCCTGAAATGTTAAAATCGACTGCTTGGAAACAATGGGGAGCGCTGGTTCTGGCGCTCGCCGCGTTCGCAACTCCCGCCTTTGCCGGCGAAGCTGACATCAAGATCCCCGATCTGACGCATGTCCACTTTGACGGCCTCGGCGGCCTCAGCGGCCTCACGCTGATGTATCTGGGCATCGCCCTCTGCGCGGTGGGCGCGGCCTTCGGCCTCGTCCAGTACACGCAGACCAAGGCCCTCCAGGTGCATTCCTCCATGGCGAGTGTTTCCCACATGATCTGGGAAACCTGCAAAACCTACCTGTTCACGCAGGGCAAGTTCCTTGCCATCCTTTGGGTGCTCATTGGCAGCTGCATGGTCTACTACTTCGGCGTCCTTTCCCACAATACGGCCGTCCATGTCATCGTCATCTTGCTCGCCTCCATCCTCGGCATCCTCGGTTCCTACGGCGTCGCCTGGTTCGGCATCCGCATCAACACGGTGGCCAACTCCCGCACCGCCTTCTCCGCCCTCAAGGGCAACCCGCTCAACACGCTCTTCATCCCCCTGCGCTCCGGCATGAGCGTCGGCCTGCTGCTGGTCTGCGTCGAGCTGTTCTTCATGATCTGCATCCTCGTGTTCCTTCCGCGGGAACTCGTCGGCCCCTGCTTCATCGGCTTCGCCATCGGCGAGTCCCTCGGTGCCTCGGTGCTCCGCATCTGCGGCGGCATCTTCACCAAGATCGCCGACATCGGCTCCGACCTGATGAAGATCGTCTTCAAGCTGCCGGAGGACGATCCCAAGAATCCCGGCGTCATCGCGGACTGCACCGGCGACAATGCCGGCGACTCCGTCGGGCCGACGGCCGATGGCTTCGAGACCTATGGCGTGACGGGTGTCGCCCTCATCGCCTTTTTGGCCCTCGCCCTCGCGGACAGCCAGGAGCTCTGCGCCATGCTCATCGTCTGGCTCTTCACGATGCGCGCCCTGATGATCGTCACCTCCCTGGTGTCGTATTTCATCAACCAGGCCTTCTCGAAGGCCAAGTACGGCCACCTGAAGGATTTTGATTTTGAGGCCCCGCTGACCCACCTCGTATGGATCACCTCGGCCGTGTCCATCGGGATCACGTTCATCGCCTCGTATTACCTGCTCGCGCACCAGTCCGGCGTGAACCCCGCGCTGTGGTGGGTGCTGTCCGTCATCATCAGCTGCGGCACGGTCGCCGGCGCGCTCATCCCGGAGTTCACCAAGATCTTCGTCAGCACGAACTCGCGCCACGTCAAGGAAGTCACCAACTGCTCCAAGCACGGCGGCGCCTCGCTCAACATCCTGTCGGGCCTGGTGGCCGGCAATTTCTCCGCCTTCTGGATGGGGCTCATCATCATGCTGCTGATGGCCGCCTCCTATTACTTCTCGCAGAATCCAGCGCTGCTCGCCCTCATGCCCGCGAAGTTCGCCTTCGCCGCCCCGATCTTCGCGTTCGGCCTGGTGGCCTTCGGCTTCCTCGGCATGGGTCCGGTCACCATCGCGGTCGACAGCTACGGCCCGGTCACCGACAACGCCCAGTCCGTCTACGAGCTCTCGCAGATCGAGGGCAAGCCCGGCATCGCCGCCGAGATCGAGAAGGATTTCGGCTTCAAGCCCGACTTCGAGAACGCCAAGTACCAGCTCGAGAAGGGCGACGGCGCCGGCAACACCTTCAAGGCCACCGCCAAGCCCGTGCTCATCGGCACCGCGGTCGTCGGCGCCACCACCATGGTGTTCGGCATCATCATGCTGCTGCAGAAACTCTATGAGATCCAGGTCGCCTCGGGTGTCGCCGGTCCGTTCAAGGAGGTCGTCAGCGCCCTCTCCATCGTGCAGCCCGAGATCATCCTCGGCCTGATCATGGGCGGCTCGGTCATCTACTGGTTCACCGGCGCCTCGATGCAGGCCGTCGTCACCGGCGCCTACAGCGCGGTCGTCTACATCAAGGAACACATGAAGCTCGACGCCACGACCGCCTCCGAGAAGGACTCGAAGGAAGTCGTCCGCATCTGCACGGTCTACGCGCAGAAGGGCATGTGGAACATCTTCATCGTCGTGTTCTGCTTCGCCCTGGCCCTGCCGTTCTTCAACGCCTACTTCTTCATCGGCTACCTGATCGGCATCGCCTTCTTCGGCCTTTTCCAGGCCATCTTCATGGCCAACGCCGGCGGCGCCTGGGACAACGCCAAGAAGATCGTCGAGGTCGAGCTCCGCCAGAAGGGCACCGATCTCCACGCCGCGACCGTCGTCGGCGACACCGTGGGCGACCCGTTCAAGGACACCTCCTCTGTCGCGATGAACCCGGTCATCAAGTTCACCACCCTCTTCGGCCTGCTCGCCGTCGAGATAGCCGTGACGATGACCAACCAGGGCCTGAAGACCGGCATCGGCCTGTTCTTCTTCGCGATCGCCCTGATCTTCGTCTACCGCAGCTTCTACAGCATGCGCATCCCGGACGAGAACAGCGCGGGGATCTGAAGTCCCGCTATCATCTAGCCCTCAAGGCCGCGGTTTAGTCCGCGGCCTTTTTGTTTACTTCCGATCCCCAGCGGCGGGCCACCCGGTGGCCTGGGGAAGCCACGCATTTCTTGATATTGCCCCGACTAATAAAACAGGGCGCACGGTCATTGTTGTTGTAAGCCCGGGTGGCCGGGCAAACGGTTCCGCTTGCATTGGCGTCAGCCGACCCCGGCCGACGAAACCCGCCTCAGTTTTGCGGGTGCAGAGTTTCAACCCCAACCACCGCCCGCCATGAAAACGAAATCCCTGATCCCTCTGGCTGTCCTGTTGCTCATCACCGCCGGCTGCGGCAAAAAAACCTCCTACCAAACCAGCAAAGGCGGGGTGACGATTGAGCAAAAGGGCGACACCGTGACCATGGATTACAAAGACAAGGCCGGGGGCATGAAAGTCGTCGCCAACGATAAAGGCGTGGCGCTGCCCGCCACCTTCCCCAAGGACATCCCGCTCTTCAAGGATTCGCTCGTCGACGTGGCCAACACGATGGCCGACACCATGACCATGCACACGACGTTCAAGGCCCCGTGGCAGGAAGCCATGCAGTTCTACGCTGATAAATTGAAAGCCGAGGGCTGGAAGGTCGACAGCGTCATGAACCTCGGTGACAACGGCCTGGTCGTCGCCAAGAAGGACACCCGCCAGTGCTCGGTCATGTTGACCAAGGACGGCGATCATTCCGTCGCTCAGATTATGCTGACGGGGTTGCCCATCAAATAGTCCGCCGCCTTACCTGAATTCCGCCAGCCCGCTGGCGTTGCGGCCGGAGTCCGGCCCGGGGAAGAAGCTGTGTTTCTGATCGCCTTCGTTACCTTCGGTGTGGCTGACGGTCCCGCTCACGCCCAGCGCCTCGATCTTGGTGGTCGTCTTGTACACCTCTTTCACCCCGACGTCCGTGAACGAGTCTTTGTTCATCGTCAGGTAGCCGCCCCACTTGCCGCTGGCCTCCTTGATTCCGACACCGAGCGTCGCCTTCGGCCCGAAGTAGAGCGTGCAGGTGCCGTCGGTCTTGAACTCGGCCTCCGCACTCAGGCCCACGGACTTGAAGAGCTCCGTCCCGACTTCCAACGAAAAGCCGTCACAGGTCACCTCGATGCCCACCGAGACGTCGATCGGCTTGGCGTGGCTGCCGAGATCCCCGCTCGCTTCAACGCCGACCGAGTTCTTTGCCTCTTCTTCGGAGCATTTGGCGAGACCGCCGCTTTCCGTCTTGCCGAGCTCGTTTTTCTGCTTGGGCTTCGCCGTCTCGCAGCCCCACATAGCGAAAGCGCAACTCTGTGTCATGTTGGAGATCAGCATGCCGTAGGTGACCTGGCTGCTCGCCTTGATGTGCACCTCCAGATAGGCTCGGAAATCCGGGTCGGCAGTCAGCGCACCCAACGCCGTCGCATATTGGTGCCAGCGCCGGTGGAGCCGGCGCGTGGCGAGATCCACCGCCTGGACATGTGCCCGCATCGTGGCGTCCGCCGCCTCGGCCAGCGGCGTAAGCAACGCGCATTTTTGGTCGCCGTCCAAGTCCATACGCGCGTTGATTTCCCCGGCCCTCTGGTAGAATCTGTCGCCAACGCGCTCGAGCGCGTTGGTCTTGTCGTCGATCGCCTGGTTGAGCGCGTTGAACAGTGACCGCAGCTCAGGCAGATTGGAGTTTTCCGGCTCGATGATGCTCTCCAGTGCCATGAGCCGCTCCCGCACCGGCTGCGGCAGATTCTTCTGGCGGCAGCGTTCCATCGGTGCATCCCTCGCCTCGAGCAGCGCCCGGGATTCGGCCGACACGAACTGCATGGCCTCCCCTGCCCACTTCCCGAATTCTTTCCGCTCTGCCAGACTCACCGGCTGCGGAATGGCGGGTAGCTCGCCCGGTTTTCCCTTGGAAAGATCAACCAGCAGCGCCACGTCCAGTCCGGTGCGCTTTGACCGGCTCCGCTTTGGCGGATGCTTCTTGTCCTCCGTCCCCTGCGTATCGGCCTCGCCGCCGGCGTCCGCGGATACCTGGGCTGGCGGACGCGCCGGCGGACGGCGGCGCCAGATGCCGATGGCGTAAGCCTGGCGCGCCTCCTCCTCTGATTCCGCAACGAGCGCAAACAGCAGCGCCGCCTCGCCGAACGACGGGTTCGCCGCCACGATCGGCTTGAGCAACCGCGCCGCCTCCGCGGCCCGCCCCTGCCGAGTCAGGATGTAGGCCCGCAGGTAGTTGCCACCCTGTTGCGCCGTGATGCCGAACGGATGCACGGGCAGCGTCTGGCGGGCCACAAGGTCATCAAGCAGCGCCTGGGCCTCGTTCACCGCGCCATGCAGGGCGAGCAGGCTGGCCAGGTTGAACCGCACGTCGGGGTTGCCCGGCCAGCGCTCCTCGATCAGCCACAGCCCGCAGATGGCAAACAGTGGATGGCCGGTCGCAAACGCCGCGTCGGCGAAATTTTCCAGCGCGGCTGCGGTCTGCAGCCGGGGCCGTGAGCGTATTGTGGCTAGCGCCTGCTGCGTCTGCGGCGGGTTGAGCAGCCGACGCATCGCATCGAGTGCCGCGGCCGGGCTCATTTTCACCGCCTCGATCCCGCCGATGAGTCCGGCATTCGACACCCGGAAAGCCCGGAAGCCTTCATCCACATCCATCAGTTCGAGATCGAACACCGTGCGGACTCTCTCCTCCGGGCTGGGCTGGTTGAATACCCATTCCATCTCCGGGCCGGGTGCCGGAGCGGGTGGTGCGACATCGCCGAATGGATTCGCCGGGTTAGTGGGCGCGGGCGGATTTTTGCTCACGGGCGTCGCGGACACCGCATTAAGGAGCAACAACGACGTCAGCAAAAAACGGGTGATACCTGAATGTTCAAATGCACTCATGGGGGAAGATGAAGCAAGTTTCGTGGTTCAAGAAACGTGAAAGGCTAACTGGGACTTGACCGGTGTCCGTCGTCTGCTGCTGGCGCAGTCCTGCTTTTATGGAGGACCCATACGGTATCCCGAATGGCGCAGCAAGGGGATAAGGGCCGCCCTCAAGCCACGGAACAAACAGCCCCAAGCTGGCCTGCTCAACCCAGCACCTTCCGCAGCGCCGCCCGGGCGAGGGCATTCTCCTCGGGCAGTCCGATGGAGATGCGCGCCCAGTCCAGCATCGGCGGGAAGGCCCGGGCGATCGAGACGCTCTCAGCCAGCATCGCGGCCGCCACTTCCGCGTGCGGCCGGCCCGTTTTGAAGAACACAAAGTTGGTCTGCGACTCCGCGTACGGCCGGCCCAGTTCGCGCAGGAGGGCCAGCAACTTTTCCTTTTCGGCCACAATCTTGGCCCGCGTGGCGGCGACATAGCCGTCGTCCTTGAGGCTCGCGATTGCCGCCGCAATGCTCGGATTCGTCAATGAGCCCAGCCCGTAGCGGCGCAGTTGCGCCGCGAACTTCGGCGAGGTGACACCGTAGCCGATCCGCATGCCGGCCAGGCCGTAGATCTTGGAAAATGTCCGGGTGACCACGAGATTGCGGTCCTCGCGGACCAGGCCGACCAAGGTGCGACCCGCGTAGTTGTCCGCGATGTCGAGATACGCCTCGTCCAGCAGCACAAAGGCCTTGGTCGAGATCTCTTTCACAAATTCCGCCAGTGCCGCCGGCTCGACCACCGTGCCGGTCGGATTGTTGGGATTGGCAACGTAAACGACCGAGGTCTGGTTGCTGACCTTCGCCGCCATCGCGGCGAGGTCATGCTCGAGCTTGGCGTTGACCGGCACTGGCACGGCACGCCCGCCCAGCCCCTCCACCGCGCGCGGCAATTGCAGATAACCCGGCGAGGCGTAGATCGCATCGCCTTTGAGCAGGCCATGGAGCACGCCGACTGTTTCGAGGATTTCCCCCGAACCGACGCCCAGGACGATGTGTTCCGGGGTTACGCCCTCCTTCTTGGCAATCAGTTCGATCAGCTCGTTCACTTCACCGTAGGGATAGCGCGCCGCCTTGCCGGCCGAGAGATTGCGCATCATCGCCTCGAGCGCGGCCGGCGATGGCCCGAACGGATTCTCGTTGAGCGACAGGCGCGCCTTGACCGGCACGACGGCGGCCAGCCGCTCGGGCGTCATCTGCGCCGCCATTTCCATATTCATGAGGCGGGACGACAACGCGAGCCCCGCAAGGGTGGCTCCGCTGGAAAGCAGCCACTGGCGGCGGCTGAGGGGCGTGAGGTTGGACATGGAGAACGGGGCAGGGATTAATTGGGAGAAGCCTGATCCGTGCCATGCCCCGATACAAGCCCGTGTCCCTGACCAATTCTCATGGCATGTCTCGATCGCCCAGGAAAATCCAACCCTTACGCGGAGCCCCGGCGGGAGGTCCACCCGTCACGATCCCAACAGCAATGTATTGGAAATATGGCTGGATTGGACTTATCTTGCCGAAAGAAAAGCCCCATCGGCGTGTCACGTAGTCAATTCCATCCTCCGTCCATGAAAACTTGCTTCGGTACCTCCGGCCTACTCATCGCCCTCTGCCTCCTCCTCGCCGCCTGCAATTACGACTTCCCGCTTACCAACCAGCCCACGCGCCCCATCGAACCCGGCCTCGTCGGCAACTGGGTGAGTTATGATCAGGACGCACAGAAGATCCTGCCCATGTCCGTGCGCCGACTCGACGACACCACCTATGTCGTCTCGCTCGACGGCGATCTGTACCGGGCCTTCCACTCCGACTTTGCCGGCCTGGCCCTGCTGAGCATCCAAAATCTCCAGCCAGGCAGCGATGCGGGCAAGTACTCCTACTATCGCTACGCCCGGCAGCCCGATGGCGACCACCTGAGCCTGTGGGGCGTCAACCCCAAGGTCATCCCGGAAGGGACCAAGTCCCAGGACGAGGCGCAGAAGCTGATCAAGGCCAACCTTGCGAATCCCAAATTGTTCGTCGCCGAGATGCAGTTCACGCGGAAGAAATAGCCCTGAGCCCGCCGGCCGCCAGGACCACAGCCGCACGAGTCTTTCCCGTTGCCAAACCGATCGACCCGCGCAGCGTGCACGGCTGTAACCTGCTGTCACCATGACCCAAATTTCCCGCTGCATTTTCCTCTTGTCCGCGGCTATCCTCGCCCTGCCCCTGCCCTCGCCGGCGGAGACCATCCTGAAAAAAGACGTGGCCAAAATCTACGCGGAGATCTGCTCCAACTGCCACGGCAAGAATCTCGAGGGTGCCCAGGCTCCTTCCATGCTTGATGATGTCTGGTCGCACGGCGGGGATGATGCGAGTCTGGCCGCCCTGATCAGCAACGGTGATCTGGAAAAAGGCATGCCCGCCTTTCACGCCCTTATGACCGAGGGCGACATTCGTGCGATGGTCATCTATATTCGTGAACAGCGGGCCAATTATTCCCGCAAGCGCGTGACCCAGGACCTTCCGACCGGCATTATTACCGCGGGCGGGGAGCGTTTTCGCCTGGAAACGGTGGCGGACAAACTCGCCACGCCCTGGTCGATCGGCTTCCTCCCGGACGGCCGCATGATCTTCACCGAAAAGCCCGGGCGTGTGCGGCTCGTGGAAAACGGCCGGCTATTGCCCGCCGCCATCAAGGGCACGCCGGCAGTGCGCGATGCCGGCCAAGGCGGTCTGCTCGAGGTGGCGGTCCACCCGCAGTACGCCGAAAACGGCTGGATCTATCTCGCCTACTCCGACCCGGCGAGCGGCATGGAGGCTGAAGATCTCAGTGTCTCCGGGGTCGTGCGCGGCCTCAGCCTCACCACCCTCGTGCGGGGCCGCATCAAGGACGGGACCTGGACCGACCAGCAGACCATCTGGAAGGCGCCCCTCGAATTCTACAAGCCCGGCGGCGGCGTGCATTTCGGCTGCCGGATCGCCTTTGATCGCCAAGGTTATCTTTATTTCTCCCATGGCGAGCGGGGCGCGGGCCCGGAGGCGCAGGATCTCCACCGCCCCAATGGCAAGATCCACCGCATCCACGACGATGGCCGCATCCCGGCCGACAATCCCTTCCTTAACACCCCCGGCGCTTACCCTTCGATCTGGACCTACGGCAACCGCAACCCCCAGGGCCTGGATTTCGACCCGCGCACGGGCATCCTCTGGGAAACCGAGCACGGCCCGCGCGGTGGTGACGAGCTGAACATCATCCGCGGTGGACGCAACTACGGCTGGCCGGTCATCACCTACGGCATGAACTACGATGGCTCGGCCCTCACCGACAAGACCGCCCAGGACGGCATGGAGCAGCCCGTCATTTACTGGACTCCCTCGATCGCCGTTTGCGGTATCGACTTCTATGAAGGCAAGGCATTCCCGCACTGGACCGGCAACCTCTTCGTCACCGCCCTCGCCCAGCAGGAACTCCGCCGCATTGTCATCGAAGGCGAAAAGGTCGTCAGCCAGGAGATCATCCTAAAGGACATCGGTCGGTTGCGCGATGTCGCCAGCGGCCCCGACGGCGCCCTCTACGTCGCGGTCAACAGTCCGGACCTGATCATCCGCCTGGTTCCGGCCAAGTAATCGGAGCGAGGTAAAATCGTGGGAGCTGGAGACCTTTGATGAGGTGGAACGCGACCTCCGGGCGCGTTGGACCGGGCGTGCCCAAGGCAACCGGTCCGGAGGCCCGGTTCCACCTGATCCGACGGCAATGTCCCTGCTCAGGCTGGACCAGGCGGCGGCTGGCGGCCCTCCAGGGCGTCGATGCCGTCGAAAATCGTCTGGATATCGTCGCGGGCCATCAGGCCCTCCTGCTCCTTGACCTTGGCGATCACGGCGGCGCCGCGATCTTTCCAACCCAGCTTGCGAATGTACTCGTTCCAGACGTGGGTCTGGGCCCGCGACGGACGCAAGGCGCCGGCAAAAATCCATTCGGCGATCTCCGCGTCGGTGCCGCCCTGTGCCACCCGGGCCTCGATGTCCTCGAATTTAATGCCCAGAAATCCGCACAGCTGGCCATCGAGGCCGAAGGAGAGGCCGTAGTTGCGCTGGAAATCCTCGGGTAGCTTGCCCGCCAGCTTGAGCCGCATCTTGTCCAGCATGCGGCCCAGGTGGTGCAGGCCGCCGGCAGTCTTGTCATGGGGGGAGCGCAGTCCTTCGATGCAGGGCATGGACGCAGATTTGCAGAGGAGGCAGCCGAGGCAAGGCCGGAGGGGGCCCCTCAGCCCCGCTTCTGGTGCGGCGGAACAGCCGGCAAGATGTCCTGGCTAATCGGGCAGCTTTTCGCCGCTCGCCCAGTCCGGCCATTGCTGGGCCACATAGCGCTGCCCCGCCAATAAGGCACCGCGGATAATCGGGGTGGGGTCGCCGCTCCACAGGGCCACGAACTCCAATCGGTCAAATCCGTCCAGGGGCAGCACCCGCACCTGCGGGTGCTTGATGGCATCGGCAATGGCGATATTTACCCCCACCCCGTCGCCGTTGGCGACGTATTGCGTGATCAATTCCATGGAACTGGCCTCAATGGCCGCAGGCCATGTCACCCCCAGCCGCTTCAGTCCTTTTTGGAAAATCTGGCTGATGCTCTCGCTCGGTGGCAAACTGATCAGGAGCTCGGCGGGACGGCCGGAGGCCCACAAATCGCCGGCAACCTTGATCTTCGTCTTCTTGTTCACGAGCAGCACCAAGGGAATCTGCATCAAGCGCAGACAACGGGTTTGGGCCGGCGGGCGCCCCCGTAGGGGAATGAAGGCCAGGTCGATGTCGCGATTCCGCAAGGCCTCCTCCAACTCGGGCTGGAAACCCGAGCGGAGCGAGAGGCGTAACTCCGGGTGGGCCTGCTTCATCTGCTGGATCACCACAGGCAGATGGCTGCGCAGCACCAGTTCGGACGCCCCCACCCGCAGCTGCGGCGCCGCCTTGGTGCTGAGCCGCGCCGCCATGGGGCCAAGATTATCAAAGAAGGGGCAGATGAAAACTTTCAACTCCTCGCCTGCCGGCGTGAGTTTGAACGGGCTGCGCTCAAAAAGTTTCACATTCAGGTCTTCCTCCAGCTGCAAAATCTGGCTGCTCACCGCTGGTTGCTGGATGCCATAAGGCATGTGCCGCACGGCCGCACTGATGCCGCCATGTTGGCAGACATAGTAGAACAGTTCCAGATGATGGATGTTCATGCGCACGATCTAATGGCAGCGGTGAAGCGGTGAAGCAACGCCGTTTCCGTCCTGCCCGCGGAGCCAGGCCAAGCCATCACCCCACTCAATGGACCGTATCGGGTTTATCGATTAACGGCCCCGCGACGCCCTGCGGTATGCTGACCCCATGCTCCTCGCCGTCTTCATTCTCACGCTGCTGGTCCTGCTCGTCGCCACCGAGACCACGGAGGCCTCCTGAGATTTCCTCCACTGACTTTCTATTTCTGCCCACTCCACGCCTATGAAGTCTGATCCCGATCTACCTCGCGTCATCGCCTTGGCTGTACTGGCCGTGCTGATATTCATGGCCTGCGTCCCCGGTCACGCCGGGATGAGGTCGGAGACTGATGACCACGCGCTGCCGCCCTGCCCTAGTCACGACTGAGGGCCGGCGCCTGTGTCTCCCTACCGATCCAGTTCCACCGCGCGGCTCATCGCGCGCTGCACCCTGCTCGCAGCGGGCGACCCCGGGCAACACCTGCTGGTGCCCCCCGCGGCGATCGACCCATTGCGGGCCATGCTGGCCGCCGGGGGTGGCGGGGCCTGGTTTCGCTGGGCCCTGCGGTCGCGATGGACCCGGACCTGCCTTCGTGCCTTGGAACACCTGATGTTGCCCGGCATCAGCACCCATTACCTGGCGCGCAAGCGCTGGATCGAGTCCGTGTCCCGCCGGGCACTGGCGCGCGGCGTGACCCAGCTGGTCGTGCTCGGCGCGGGCTTCGATTCACTCGCGTGGCGACTGCATCGCGAGTATCCCGCCGTCCCTTGCTTTGAGTTGGACCATCCCGCCACCCAGGCGGCCAAGCGCCGCGCGCTGCGTCCAGCCGCCAACCTCACCTACCTGCCGATCGACTTCGGCACCGACTCCCCCGCCGCCACCCTGCGCGCTTGTCCAGCCTTCTCCCGCATCAAACCCACCCTGATCATTGCGGAGGGGCTGCTGATGTATTTCCCGGAGCAGCGTGTGACAGCGCTGCTGGGCGAACTGGCGGGATTAACCCGTCCGCCGGCGGAAATGCTTTTTTCCTATATGGCACAGTCCGCCGATGGTTCGATTTCCTTCCGCGGCGAACATACGGCCGTCCGTTGGTGGCTGCGCTGGCGCCACGAACCCTTTCAATGGGGCCTTCCGACTGCAACGCTGCCAACCTTTCTCCAGCACTGCCAGTGGCGGCTGACGGCGCAGGCAGACCATGACGTATTGCTCGCCCAGATCCTGGCCCCGCTGGGGCTCAGCGGACTCCCGCTCGCCCGCGGCGAGTGTCTCGCCCACTGCACCGCCTTCCACCAATGAAAACCGGCCTGCCCGTTAACGATCTTCACTCCCAGCTCAACCCCACCCTGGTGGCCCGAATTGAGCACCCGGATTCCACGGACCAGGTCTGCGCCGCCTTGCGTTCGGCCGTCCGGGCGGGTCAGGCCATCTCGCTCTGTGGAGCCCGGCACGCGATGGGCGGTCAGCAATTTGGCGAAGGCACCCGGTTGCTCGATCTACGCCGCTTGCAGCAACTCGGGCCGGTTGACCGGGACCGCGGACTGGTCGAGGCCGGAGCGGGAGTGACGTGGCCGGAACTCATCGCTCATTTGCATGCCCAGCAACGCGACGCCGTGATCGTCTGGAGCATCCGGCAGAAACAAACCGGGGCGGACCAGCTCACCTTGGGTGGCGCACTCTCGGCCAACGCCCACGGCCGCGGCCTGCGGATGCGACCCATCATCGACGATGTCGAGGCCTTCACCCTCGTGACAGCCACGGGTCAGGTGCTTCGCTGCAGCCGGACGGAACACGCCGCGCTCTTCCGCCTGGTCATCGGAGGTTATGGTTGCTTCGGCGTCGTGACTTCCGTGTGCCTGCGGCTGACCCCACGACGCAAGCTGGAGCGGGTGGTGGAAGTCATCACGCTTGAACACCTGGGGCCCGCCTTCCAAGAGCGAATCGCCGCCGGACACCTGTATGGCGACTTTCAGTTCGCGATCGACGCCAACTCGCCCGACTTTCTGCACCGCGGCGTCTTTTCCTGCTACCGTCCCGTGGATGAGTCGCGCCCGATGCCGGCGGAACACAAGGAGCTGGGAGCCGCCGACTGGAAGCATCTCATTCATCTCGCCCACACCGACCCCAGCCAGGCTTTTGCCCGTTATGCCGGATATTATCTTTCGACCAACGGCCAGCTCTACTGGTCTGACACCCACCAGTTGAGCATCTACCTCGACAACTACCATGAGGAGCTCGACCACGAACTCGGTGCGACCGGCAAGGCCACGGAAATGATCAGCGAACTCTACGTGCCGCGCGACCGGCTCACGGAATTCATGGCCCGCGCCGCGGCCGAAATGCGGAGCCGGACCGTGCCGGTCATCTACGGCACCATCCGGTTGATCGAGCGCGATGCGGAAAGTTTTCTTGCCTGGGCCCGGGCGGATTTCGCCTGTGTCATCTTCAATCTCCATGTCGAGCACTCCGCTGCCGGCCTCGCGCAGGCCCGGGCGGCATTTCAGGCGCTCATCGACGCGGCGCTCGCCTGTGGCGGCAGTTATTTTCTCACCTACCACCGCTGGGCCCGGCGCGACCAGGTGGAGGCGGCCTATCCGCAGTTCGGTGAATTTCTCCGGCAAAAGACCGTCCACGATCCGGAACATCGCTTGCAAAGCCAGTGGTGGCGGCATTATCAGGAGATGTTCGCCTGCCCATGACCGTTTACGAACCCGCCTCCCTGCTCACCGACGGCATCCTCGGCGCGCTCGCGGCCTGGCTCGGGTGGCGATTGTGCCACCGCCCAGTGCCGACGTGTCGGGCCACCCGCTGGTGGAGTCGCATGCTCGGCCTGACCACCGCCTCGGCGTGCCTCGGCGGCAGCTACCACGGTTTCGCACCCAATTTCCCCGCCGCCGTCGGCCACACCTGGTGGCTGGCCACCCTGTGGAACATCAACCTGCTCAGTGCGGCGATGGCCCTGAGCCTGCTGCACGAACTGGTCCCCGGGGAAAAGCAGCGTCCCTGGCAGCTGCTGATCGGTTTCAAGCTCATCCTCTTTGCCGGGGCCGCCGCCGTTTATCCGGATTTCGTCGTGGTCATCATGGACTATGGCCTGACCATGCTCGCCTGGGCTGCCGCGGCCCTGTGGCTGCGCCGCCCATGGCGTGGCTGGATGCTCGCAGCCATCGCGCTCTCCGTGGTCGCGGCCCTGGTGCAGCAAATGCATTGGGCCCCGTCCGCGGCTTTCAGCCACAACGACCTTTATCATGTGATCCAGGCTCTGGCCCTGTACTTGTTCTACCGGGCCGGGGCGGCTTTCGCCGGCCCGACCGCCTAGTGCATGTCTGCATGGTATCATTGCCCATATTCGCAGATAAAAAATCCAATGCAGCCCAACACACCCCGCCCTATCGGGCACCC
>SESH01056405.1_pt1 | contig 22969 bp, 39 predicted proteins | sample 3171561 | NCBI WGS metagenome assembly SESH01 (sample SAMN10866947, study PRJNA518727) | freshwater metagenome | biome: subpolar coniferous forest; feature: holomictic lake; material: water; isolation source: holomictic Lake 442 2011 16.5 m and 2014 13 m | place: Canada: near Kenora, Ontario
TGATCGCCATACTCGTTATTAGTGTTATATATTATGTGGCTATTCGCCATATACAGGAAGAGCATAGTGCAATCACTAGTAAACAGCGCGACATGATCAATGAATTGATAGATAAGAATCAGCGGCTAGAAACAAAACTTCGACTTTATGAAACTGAAACCAAAAACAATTAAATCCATACATACGTGGCTTGGTAGCCGCGGTATTAAATTCTTTCGCGGGATCAAAGAGAAGCACGGAAGAATTAATGCGGTTTACATGGAAGAGGGAATCCCACATCCAGTACATTTTAGGGAAGGAATGCAAGTAAGAAACTTCCTCCGTACGTTAGATGAGTGCAAGGATTGGGATGCTCATAAGTTAGACGATAATTGGGTTTCTGTCATTGAAGAGGTATTGAAAGATGAGTAAGAGATACTACTGTTCCGACTTGCACTTGGGGCACTCGAATATCGTTAAATATTGTGATAGACCATATCTTCGTAAGGGAGATTTAGACGAAAATCACAATTGGACTAGTGCACAAGCTGCTCTTGACTGCGCAGAGCGCATGAATGCAGCACTGATACGAAATTTCAATAGTCGTGTTAAAGCTGGTGATGTAGTAGTCTGTGCTGGGGATTTTATCAATTACGGATCTGCGCGAGGCGTGGTGGGCCTTAAACTCAAATCACAAGAATATCTCAAACAGCTCAATGGTACGTGGGTTTTGGTTACTGGTAATCATGATGGAAATAATCATTGCAAGACTGTCGCCAAATATATGATTACTGATATCGGACCATATCGCGTACTAGTATGCCATCATCCCACGGATAATGAAATTCATGATCAGGAACTGATCGATTGGGCCCACAAACATTGTGCTTTCGCAGTAGTAGGGCACGTACATAATAAGTGGAAGACTGATTGGAAACAACGCAGCTATTTGCCTCCGCTTCTCAATATCAATGTGAGTGTAGAAGTTTGCCGTTATATCCCGATCGATGATAGCGAGATAATCGGTATATATGAGAAAAGCAAACGCGAATTAAAACATTAAATCGAAATAAGGATCATATGAAAGACATCATTGAATTGTTTGTGGCTAACATCATTACACTTGTGTGCATTGGAATTGCCGCATGGCTTGTAATGCACGATAAGGGTGGATGGGGTTGGTTCTTGGTTATTGGTGCTCTTTGTGCTCATGTGTGCGAAACAAAGAAAGATTAGAACGTCGTACCGAAGTTCACAATCAACGTTCCATAATCCATTGGTGCTGCCTGTCCGTAAAATTCATCACTGCGTTTTGTTATGAGATAGCAAAACGATAATTTATTGTATCCAAGTACAATACCCATCGTATTCTCCGCAAATGCGGGCGTGAGCTGTCTTCCGTATGGATGATCATTAAACAGACTGTCACCCAGCGTAGCATTAAGCGCTTGAGCATACGCTCTGGTTTCAAACTTGACATAAGAATAGAAGCTGTGATTTACTTCCATATCACCATTAACTGATTTCATCGTGAACGTATTATCAGCAACGAAATCTGGTATGTTCCATCCTAGTTTAACTTCGGCACCGGCAAACGAATTGATCCAGGTAGTTCCTAATGAGCCACCATATACACCATCAGCAACTGCGCACCAGCCGTTACGATCACCAGCAACGGTAAAGTTATGGTGTCTTTCCATATAACCATTTAGGATTGGTTCATTTGGCATTTGATTGCCCCATCCTTGTGGTTGGATGTTTCCTGGTATGATACGATGGGCATATGATTGTGTCTGTGATCCCAGCGCCAATGGCCCCAATACACCGAAATCCAGTTCATACATAACATATTCAGGTTTACCAAGGACCATCTCCCTTTTCCACATCTGATAGAAACCCTCAAGCACACCGCAATAATCGCGTTCATATGGTTGTATGGTGTTACCTAGTGCAATGTTATCAGGTGTATAGAAGAACTGTCGTACGCCAATGGACGTGAGGAATACGTCATTGGTGCCATGACCCATATTCCATTTGATTTCCGTGGCATGGGAATAGTTGTTATCCGATCCTGCAAGAATATCATTCTCGATAGATACCGACAAACCATCTGCTCTGGTGATGATTCCGATTAATACAATTAGTGCGATAGCCAATAGTGTTTTCATTGTGGGTGTTCCTTTGGAATATTTATCATTTGCGCTTGCATTTCACCCAATTATTCATTATTATAGGGTATGGGCATTTATTTTAGAATCGAAAAGCGTAACGGATTTGGATTTGTGGTTATTCGATTTAATGCATTTGGCCGGGGATTCTTCCTTTACCTTCCAAAAATTGAAATCATTAAATGGCAAAAAAATATGAAAACAAAGAAAGCTAAGTATCATCCGATTGAACCTACAGTCGAAACATTAAAAGAATTCGAATCTATTTCAATGGTATGCCGAAGTGATCTTCGTGTTGAAATAATTTGGACGACTTTGAACTGTATGAAGAAGAATCCCAAACTCAGTATCTGTGAAGCTATTGAGTGTGGAATCGGCGAGTGGGAAAAATAATTCAAAAAGATGGGTTGCAATTGCCGGTAGGTTGATATAAGATATATGTTACGCAAGCAAAGTGCTTAGGCAACAAGACACAAAAGGGGTTTCAATATGAAGAAGATGACTGCGCTTACTGGAAATGGTGCTCCCGCTTATAAGCACTCTATGTCTCACCTCCTGGAGTTCTTCTCCAAGGGAGGATCGATCCGTTCGGGTAAGACCTACTACACCGACAAGGCAGAGAATGTTCTGGAACTTTTCAAGGCCGCATGGCGCTCTGGTAACGAAGAGGCTTCGATGAAGCTTCTGTTCTGGTGTCGCGATGCACGTGGTGGAGCTGGAAATAGACAAGTGTTTCGTGATTGCATCAAGTGGTTGGCGGATACCGATTCCGATTGGGTCAACGCCAATGTTCATCTTATCCCTGTGCATGGCCGATTTGATGATCTGACGGCTCTCTATGGTACCGAGTGCGAGAAGGCTGCTCTGGATCTCTGGGCCGCAGCTCTCCTGGCTGACGATTCTGGCGTTACTCCTCTCGCCGCAAAGTGGGCTGATCGCCAGGACAACAAGCTCCGTATCCATATGGACATGACCCCTAAGTCATTTCGCAAGATGGTTGTAGCCAAGACCGGCTGGGTTGTTGAGAAGAGCATGTGCTCTGGCAACTGGGAGAACATTGAGTTCTCTAAGATTCCTTCGGTTGCTGGTGCTCGCTATCGTAATGCCTTCAAGAAGCACCAGGAAGCACGTTACAATCAGTGGTGCTTGGATCTTGCTACTAATAAGAAGGTCAATGCATCCGTTCTGTTCCCTCACGACGTGATTCGTACGATCAAGTCCACGTCGGATCAGGACAAGGCATTCGAGACTCTGATCGATGTGACTTTCGAGAACCTGCCTAACTACATCGAGGATCCTACCAAGAAGATCATGCCGATCTGTGACTTCTCGGGCTCCATGGACATCGCGGTGTCTGGCTCGGTTACGGCGATTGACGTATCTTTGGCACTGGGTCTGTACTGCTCTGATCGCCTCGGCAAGGATAATCCTTTCTACCGTAAGCTGATTCCTTTCTCCACGAGTGCCAAACTAGTCTCCTGGCAGAAGATGTCGGTTGTGAAGGCGGCTCGCGAGATTCCTGATGGGTATTGTGGCGGAACGAACATCGAGAAGGCTCTTAACACCTTGCTTGATTCTGCAGTGATGTGGAACGTCAAGCCAGATCAGATGATCACTACACTGATTGTATTCAGTGATATGCAGTGGGATCCTAGTGTAACGGGCATTCGCAGTATGAGTGTAATCGAGCAATGTATGAAGAAATGGGAAGATGCAGGATACGAGCGCCCAGTGATTGTGTACTGGAATCTGCATGCATACGACAACCAGCCCGCAACTAAGAATGACAAGAATGTTGCGTTGGTTTCCGGATTCTCCCCATCTATCCTCAAGGCCGTACTGGCTGATGGCGACATCAATCCTATCAAGGTGATGAATGACGCTATCTCGAAGTACGAAATTGTGACTCCGTAATTTATAGAATGGTTACAGCAAACAAAATCTTAACGTAATAAGAAACCCACCATTCTGTTAATCGTTGAACGCGAGAAGATTCTCGTTGACTTCTCGTGTTCATTTTAGTAATATAAGACAAAGGAGAGAAACATGTTTGGAGATCAGAAAGAGCCATTGAAGTCTATTGGTTGTGGTGCAGAAGCCATGAGGTTACCCATTGAAATTAAGACCATCACACCACCTGACTATAACCGTGTAGCAGGTAAAGACACTCCACCAAGTGAACTGATTGAGATTATTAATGTACTGGATCTTGAACTTGGACGGCATGAATCCGCATTGAAAGAATTAAATATACGCTTAGATCCTGTTTTACGGCCGAGTTATCCTCATCCGTGCGACGCAGAGGAGAAGAAGCTCTGCGCAGATATTTCTCCACTCACCGTGAAACTCATGTCATTGGTAAAACTCATTCGCTCATTCACAAGTGAAATTAATGATATGAATAACCGACTTGCGTTGTAACTGTTGATATAACAGACGCTAACCACGTTAACGGAGTATATAATGAACTTCATTCTTCACGATGACTATCGTATCATTAAAGAGTTTGCGTCAGAACGGGGTGCGAAGATTGCATTTGCGCGCAAGTTCAAGACAAAGTATCCAAATGCGGTTATCGTCGATCAAGATACGTTTAGCAAGAATGAACCGATGGTTGAGACGTATAACCTGTTGAACCGAGAAGCCGGAACCTTTTTGATTCGAAAGAGCTTAAAGGATACCTGTTGCGATCCATCCACAGAGAGATATCATTCAATGTAGTTTAACGGGCGGTAGCTCAATAATTAGAGCAGTGTCAAAACGTGACACACGGATGTGTTGGTGTAAGTCCCACCCGCCTGACCATTTTTATGAATAAGCGAAAACCATTCAGAGCTTTCCAGATACGATGGAAAGAACCAATGGGAGACGAAAACGATCCATACCTGTATAGATGGACATTTTTGTTTTTTAATTATTCAATACGAATTCATCACTGGATTCGTTCGGATGATATGCGTTTTTTTCACGATCATGCATGCGATTTCATTTCGATCATACTGAAGGGAAAGTATACAAATGTTACGCCTGATGGTCGGTTCGATGTTAAGGCTGGATCTTGTTGGAAATCGAATGCACTGAAGCGACACTATTTGGAGATTCCTAAAGAGGGCGCATGGACACTACTGCTGTGTAGCCGGCCATATCACAAATGGGGATTTTGGACTAAAGAAAATCAAAAAATGAGACCACTACGGTATTTTCATACGTTTGGCGGTTGTGCAGTAAGCAAATGAAACAAATTAAAATAGTTAGTACTTCAGATATCCACGGTGAGCTTGACTTCAAAATTCCGATTGGTGATATCCTTACTATCTCCGGAGATATTTGTCCTGTCAGGGGATCTCATAGCCCCACTGCGCAGATGTTCTGGTTAAATGATTATTTTCTGCCTTGGTGTGATAGTCTGATTAAAGACGGTACATTTAAATATATTGTATTCATTGCGGGTAACCATGACTTTGTGTTTCGGAAGGTTGTGAACTTTCCTGGCAGTAACTTCCATTTTGTTCTGCCTCCGAATGTTCATTATCTCCAGGACTCTATGGTTGAACTTGAAGGTGTGAAGATCTACGGCACTCCATGGACGCCTACTTTTGGCAATTGGGCGTATATGAAAGATGACACTGATCTGGATGAAATTCATGCAAAGATTCCAGAAGGGATCGATATTCTTCTTTCGCATGGCCCGGCCAAGTATTGGGGGGATATTATATTGAAGGGGCCATACGCCGACGAAAAGGGTAATCTCGGATCTGAATCACTTAGAAAACATGTCGTTAGGGTGAAACCTCAATATTTTATATATGGCCATATTCATGAAGCTTCTCATATTCCTACAAAACATAATATGGACTTAGAAGAGCCATCGAAATATACTACTTCTGTTTGCGTATCTTTGCTTAATGATCACTATTGTTTTGAATATAGTCCTTACGTATTTACTATCAACAAAGAATGAAAATACTACTCATAGGCGCAAAGGGTCAACTAGGGATGGACTGCCAAGTGGCCTTATCTCTTTCCGGATATCAGGTCATTTCTTTGGATCTTCCAGAGTTTGATGCCACTAATGTTGATCAGGTCCGTCATCAAATGGAACTCCACAAGCCGGATGTAATTCTCAATTGCGCCGCTTTTACGCGCGTTGACGATTGCGAAACACAAACGGACATAGCGTACTCCATCAACGCTGATATTCCAGCAACCCTTTCGTACATGGCAATGAAATTCAATTGTCATTTGATACACATATCCACCGATTATGTATTCGATGGTAAAAAACCACTATTCGAATCATATCGTGAAGAAGATGAAACACATCCACTTTCGATATATGGACGTTCTAAGTGGATCGGTGAGAATGTAATCAGAAATGGCAGATCAAATTATGCCATTTTGCGAACTGCCTGGCTATATGGACGCCATGGAAATAATTTTCCCAAGGCAATTCTACGTAAGGCATTACAAGGAAAGGAAATAAGAATTGTCCATGATCAATTCGGTACACCTACATGGTCATGGCGCTTGGCGCAACAAATCAAAATCATAATCGAACATCAGCTACGCGGAATATTTCATGCAACCAATGAAGGATTCACTACATGGTATGATTTTGCCTGTCTGTTTTTAACCGAAATGAAATTGCCATGTTTTTCTGCATTCGCATGTAGTACCGAAGAGTATCCAACACCAGCTAAACGCCCGGCAAATTCCATTCTCGAAAACAATCAGTTGAAAAAGATTGGATTTAATGTAATGCGTCCGTGGGAGGAGGATGTAAAGGAGTTCGTCTCCAAGTATCGCAATGAATTGATTGAGGAGTGTACGCCTAAATGAATGATTTAACCTTTACGTCTACATGTTTCGATGGTGTGTTTGTATTGCATCCTAAGACTTATTCTGATCATCGTGGATTCTTTCGCGAAACCTACAATGCAATAAAGATAACAAAGAATAAAATTCACACTAAAAGATTTGTTCAGGATAATCATTCACGTTCGGCATATGGAGTATTGAGAGGACTTCATTATCAGGTTATGTTTCCACAGACAAAGTTGGTATCATGTATTAGTGGTATGATATACGATGTTATTGTGGATATAAGAGTTGACTCCCCCACGTTCGGCAGGTATGCAGGATTTACACTATCTGAAGTAAATCAAGACCAACTATTAGTTCCGGCTGGATTCGCACATGGATTCATTGTGCGGAGTGGCCGGGCAGATGTTATATATAAGTGTACTGATTATTATCATTCAGACGATGATGGTGGTATTCTCTGGTCTGACCCAGATCTTAATATTCCTTGGGAACAAGCCGCACCGTTACTATCGCCAAAGGATTCCAATTATCCTCGTTTGAGGGATATTGATAAGAGTAAGCTTCCGAACATGAGCGTGGGGATCGACTTCCTTTAAAAATATTTTGGGTTTCTGCTGGCCTTTAGGCCTAAAATGATAAATAATAGTGATGTTGCAAGGATAAAAGTTACGAGCAACATCACAAAATAGTGATAGATCGAAAGGAGAGATCATTATGAAGAAGGTACAAAAACCCTCCGCAGATGTCGGAGTAATTATTGGGCGGTTTCAAGTCCATGAACTACATGCAGCACACATTGACCTCATTCAGAGTGTTTGTGCCGAGCATGAAAAGGTCGTCGTCTTTTTGGGTCTGAGTCCTTTAATGGTCACCCAAAACAATCCACTTGACTACGAATCTCGCAAGCAGATGATTCAGGAGCGCTTTCCGAGTGTAATCATTCTGTACGTCAATGATAGCTTCTCTGATGTGGCTTGGTCTGAAGCACTAGATGCACAACTCAAGCCGATACTCAATCCAGGCCAAACTGTAGTTCTCTATGGTAGCCGTGATTCCTTCATCAGTCACTATCATGGGAAACATCCAACGCAAGAGCTGATTCAAGAGGTGTATGTATCCGGCTCTGAATCACGCAAGACTATCTCTAAGAAAGTTAAAGCCAGTCCAGATTTTAGGGCTGGTGTCATCTGGGCGGCTTACAATCAGTACCCTAAGTGCTATCCTACAGTAGACGTCGCTATCTTCAATGAGGACTATACCAAACTTCTATTGGCTCGCAAGCCTAAAGAAGATAAGTATCGCTTTGTTGGTGGGTTTGCAGATCCAAAATCAACCAGTTATGAAGCTGATGCTCGTCGCGAGGTTGCCGAAGAAACTGGGCTAGAGGTAACGGATCCGAAGTATATCGGTAGCTTCCTAATCGCCGACTGGAGGTACAAGAATGAGGTTGATAAGATCAAAACCATGTTCTTTGTAACAAAGGTAGTTTTTGGTAGACCTCAGGCAAATGATGATATCTGCGAAGTGCGTTGGTTCGATTATAATCCGCATGTAATCTCGGATAATGTCATTTCAACGCATGTTCCGCTAATCAATTACCTCTACATGACGATTGTGCCAGATAAACAAGGAAAGTAAGAAATCGTCATGAATACACTATTTGAAAAAGAACCTCTCTGTCTCGAGGACTCTGCGCAGAACGTGTGGAAGTATATCTTCCACTTCGAAGGTGCGATTGCAGAGGCAGTGCTGTATCGGTACAATTCATTTGAAGATCGTACTGTGCTCTGTGTCTCTGTACAGTCTGGGTGTCCGGTAGGATGTACTTTCTGTGGAACTGGTAAGAAATTCATTCGAAACTTAACACATCGAGAGATAGTTGCGCAGATTGAATATATCGTTAATGATAAGATAATCGATACGGATAATTGCAAAAAGTTTCAGATTATGTTTATGTCGATGGGAGAACCATTTCTGAATTATGAAATGGTTCAGCGAGCAATTATAGAATTGAGCAGTCGTTACATCGATGCGAAGTTGTTAGTTTCGACGATGGGACCAAGACAAGAGAAAAGTCTCAAGTCGTTTATAGGACTAAGCTTTCGGTGGTCGAATGTTGGATTGCAGTTTTCGATTCATAGTGCGTTTGATGTTAATCGCAATATACTCATTCCGTTTAAGGATAAGTTAAGCTTAGTGGAAATTCGCGATTACGGCATTGAATGGTGGCATCGAACCAATCGAAAAGTATATTTGAATTATTGTGTGAATGATAATAATTCAGGTAAACGGAACTACGACGAGCTGCGCAAATTGTTTTCACCCAATGTCTTCAATTTCACATTCTCTGTGATTTGCAGTAAAGATGAAACCATGAAGGATGCCGGATATCGGAATCTGGATAAGATTCGTGAATTTGAAAAGCGGTTTGCAGATCAGGGATACAACACTCGCATCTTTGATCCCGCCGGGCAAGACACTATTGGAGGTGGCTGCGGCCAGCTTTTTTACGTGCAAGAATGGCTAAAAAATAATAAGATTAAGGAATAAGGCAGTGATAATCATATTTATCCTATTAATACTGATTTGTTTATCACGGAAGGAGCGATTAACTGACAGTAAACCTCTTGAGGAGAAATGGGCACCGGTTTTAGATTTTAGTAGTAGTGCATGCCCACCAATCCCACACGAAGATAGACTATTAGTAGCTTGTCTATATGAACAATCCGAGCGATATTGTAGGAAAAATGGACTATCCACAAACAATTTTCTGTTAGAAATTAGACAGAATTACAAAACGACAACGTATCAACTATAAGGAGAAAGACTATGAGAAACAACATCATCACCAAAACAGATTCGTACAAAATTTGCCACTGGAATATGTATCCGGATAATACTGAATATGTGTACTCATACTTTGAGTCTCGTAACGGGGCAAAGTTCAACAAGACAGTATTCTTCGGATTGCAATATTATCTGCAGGAATATCTTGCCGGTATTGTCGTAGACCAAGACAAAATTGAATGGGCAGCAAAGTTGTCTAAGGCTCACTTCGGTAATGATTACTACTTCAACCGCCATATGTGGGAACACATTCTGAAGAAACATAATGGCCGTCTACCGCTCGAAATCAAGGCAGTGCCAGAAGGTACTCCAGTTTCCGTCTCGAACGTTCTGATGACAGTTGTGAATACCGATCCACTGTGTGCACCACTTACTAACTATGTGGAAACACTCTTGAGTGAGATCTGGGCGCCGAGTACAGTTGCTTCTCTATCATATGAGGTACTCAAACTGATCAGTCACTATCGTAATGAGACTGGTACACAGGACTTCGTTAAGTTTACTTTGCACGATTTCGGGTTCCGTGGTGTAAGCTCTCCGGAATCTGCTGGTATCGAAGGTGCTGGTCACTTGCTTAACTTCCTGGGTACTGACACGGTTCAGGCGATGGAGACAGCACATGATTACTACAATGCACCACTTGATGGTTTGGCATACTCTGTTGCTGCAACTGAGCACTCGATCATGACTTCGATGGGCAAGAATGGGGAAGTGCAGCTGTTTGGAGACCTGCTTCGGAAGTATCCAACAGGTATTCTAAGCGTAGTTATCGATTCGTATAACTATCGTTCCTTTATTAACGGTATTGCTGCAATGTATAAAGATGAGATCCTTGCGCGCGAGGGTAAGGTTGTATTTCGGCCTGATAGTGGTGACCCGGATTCGGTAACCCTAGAAGTATTTCAGGGTTTGGAGAAGGTTTTCGGAACTACTAAGAATGCCAAGGGATATAAGGAATTACATCCCAAGGTCGGTGTGTTGTGGGGTGATGGAATCGACTACGATGGTATTCGTGGTATTCTGTTTACTCTTCGCAATAATGGATTCTCGACTAATCCGATGGTGTTTGGTATGGGCGGTGGTCTTCTCCAGAAGATTAATCGCGACACTCAGCGCTTTGCCTTTAAGTCGAGTGCACAATGCCGTAACGGCGAATGGTTCGATATCTTCAAGAATCCATTGGATTCTACTAAGGTGTCGAAGAAAGGTAAGCTTGTGCTAACACAAGACAGTAATGGTGAATTTCATACACATTCGTGGACATCTCTATTGACAGGCACCGATAAGGATCTTCTTCAAATGGTATTCTTGAATGGTAAAATCACGAAAGAGTATAAGTTCGATGAAATTCGTAAGAATACAGGCAACTGGTAAGGGAACTAAAATGTTGATGGAAAAGGTACAAATTCCCGAACAACAACGCGGTATCTGGCGCGTTGAAAAGTTCAAAACCGATGAACGCGGCACATTAACATATGTTCTCCATGGTCGGGGAATGCCTGTGGGTGAGGAATTTACTCGACTGATGAGAGATAGTACATTGGTTATGAGTGATACACCAGCCGAGATGCGAGATCATTACGAGGCAGTACTCCAGGCGAAGGGATCATGCCTTATCAATGGACTCGGCTTGGGAATGGTTCTCAAAGCCGTCTTAAAAAAGCCTGAAGTTACTGACGTAACCGTCGTGGAGCTATCACAAGAAGTAATTGAAATGGTATCGCCTCACTATCAGGACACACGCGTCACGTTTGTGAATGAAGATGCACTGGCATACGAACCACCTAAGGGTAAACGATATCAAATGATCTGGCATGATATCTGGGATAATATCTGTTCCGATAACCTGCCACAGATGCAAAAGTTGCACCGAAAGTATGACAAAAAGGCAGAATGGCAAGGTTCCTGGTGTCACGATCAGTGCAAGCGGCAAAGATCGTGTGGATATTGAATACGTTTGAAAGAAAAGAAATGAGAACTCGTTATAGGATTATGTTTAATGGTGAGGAATACCTCATTCAAGAGCAGACGTTCAGGCTAACGCTTTTTGGTAAGCATTGGAAGCGCAAATGGGTAGATCATGTTGAACTATTTATGGGTGAGGAAATAAAGTTATATAGTACTTTAAAGGCCGCTATCTACAGAGTGGAGGAACAGAAGTTGTATTATATAGCATGGCGTAAGAAGGATAAAACAGAGCGAAGGCAAGCATTGGCGATGAAAAAGAATATCTGGAAGAAAGTTTGGCCATGAGTAATGACGAACATAAACAAGTTTATTGGGATATTCAACAGAATCAATTTTACTGGATCGAATGGGTCGAAACTGGTAATAATGATATTCCGATAAAGCATTATATAGAAATGCATGCGGATTTGCGTTGGAATGGTGCGGTATACGCATCAGAGGATATGAAGCAATGAATATCATCAAGGCAATACAGGCAGCTGAACTGAAAAAGAAGGAACGTGGATACGAGTTCATCTACTGGTGTATCGATGTACATGGCGTGATTCTTACTCCTACATACGATCTGTATAATCGAAATGCACAGTATTATACATATGCGCTGGAAACTTTGAAAGTTATATCGGATGATCCAGCCAATAAGATTATTATTTGGACATCAAGTCACGAGGGAGCCGCCCACTCGGTCATCGACGGTCTTAAAGATCACGACATTCATGTTCGTTATTTGAACTGCAACAAAGACTATGATAAAACGGATCTTTGCGATTTCACATATAAGTTTTATTTTGACATCTTACTCGACGACAAAGCGGGCTTCGAAGCGGAGACGGACTGGAAAGTTATCTACAATTATCTGCTTGCTACCTAACGAGTAATCCTATAATATATGGCTATGAAGAAAATTCCCTCTAGTGACAGATGCCATTATTGCGGCCATTGGTCTGGCGATGATGAGGACGGCTTTCGGATTTATTCAGAAGCCCGCGCTAAATGGCTTGAGTCTGCTGTGAAAATGTTATATGATATGACAGGTGATGATGATTGGGTGGATTGGATGGATGAAGGTAAAGAACTATCAAAGAAAGGCGAATAACAATATGAAAGCATTCCCCATTCTCTATAAGCGCGCCAAGAAGGGCCAGCCCCAGCAGTGGCAGATCTTTTGTGACGGTAATACGTTCTGGACTGAAGCCGGCCAGGTAGGAGGAGCTATCACGCGCACAGAGCCCACAGTCTGCGAGTCCAAGAATACCGGACGTGCAAACGAAACCACACCTGAAATGCAAGCCGAGGCGGAAGCCACTGCTAAGCATGACAAGAAGCTCGCACAGAACTATTTTCTCTCTATCGACCAAATCGACAATGGTGCTGCATACTTCGAGCCGATGCTCGCCAAGAAGTTTGTAGAAGAGAAGGATAAGATCGACTGGAAGATCGGAGTTACTGTTCAGCCTAAGCTTGATGGTATCCGATCTATCATCTCGGCGGATGGTGCCACTACCCGCAAGGGTAAGTCGCATATGTGTCTCGGACACATTCAGCGGGAATTGAAGCCTCTCTTCGATGCTGATCCGAATTTGATTCTCGATGGAGAAGCCTACAACCACGAGTTTCATGACGACTTCAATGAGATTTCTAGTATTATTCGCAAGATGAAGCCGTCTCCTGCCGATCTTGCTAAGGCCGAGCAATTCGCTCAGTTCCATTGCTATGACGTTCCTTGTATTGGTAAACTGACCCAGGACGATCCATTTATCGAACGTTATGCGGCATTGAAAATACTATTTCACAGCATCCTACCATCGAAGAGCATCTTTTTGGTACCGAATGCCATGGCATATTCGGAGAGTGATGTGCAGTCTGCCCACGATGAATTCCTTGCACAGGGATACGAGGGGATTATCGTCCGAGTAAACAATTCCCCATATGAGAACTATCGTAGTGATGGTCTAATGAAGTACAAGGAGTTCGACGACGATGAATTCGTTATTGAAGACATGTCTCCTGGGACGGGTAACAAGGCAGACATGGCGTGCACCATTACCATTCATACTAAGGCTGGTGTGCTGTGTGAGCCGAACATTAAGAACAAGCACCCGATCCTCCGCAGCATGTTGAAGAACAAGCAAATGTACATCGGCAAGACCTGTACGGTTCGTTACTTCGGTGTGACGCCTGATGGCAGTCTTCGGTTCCCATACATGATCGATATCGATCGATGGCTTTATGAGTAACTCCCGCACAACACGTCGATTCACAATCACTCTCAAGATTCCGGTAGAAATTGAAATCTTGAGAGAAACTGATCCAGCTGAACTCGACCAACCAATTGATGGTGAGTATTTTGGTTGGTTTTGGGCGGGCATTGGAGAATATATAGACGGTTTAACAACTGAAACACTATGCGATACGAAAGAAGATGCTATCGAAGATGCCAAGGAATTTTTACATGAAAGATTCATGCAAGAAGCAACCCGTGAATAACGAACTCACTAAAAAGGCCATACGTGACTATCTCAAGGCGAAGGCTGAATATGACCGTCTGCTTGAGACGTCGTATGGATTGAAATTAGAGGATGCTACATTAGAATACGAGTATGCAGAAGCGGTTCTGCGTTCGCATGGAGGCACTGAATCATGATAACACTTACACAAATTCTGAAGATGTCGAAAAATTCGCCGCTCTGTACGCACTTTCTAGAGACACGAAAGAATGCGAAAATGAGGTCGGCGATGTCCTGGTTGGCTATGTGTGATCTGGATACATTGCATCTGATCAATCAGACAATTACTAAAATGGCATCGGAGCAGACGACTGAAGTCGTTCCAATTGTAAATGTTGGTGACGATATTTTTGATGACGAGGAATCCTTCCAGTCGCGTTTCACTTTAGATCTTTCTTCATCTGAATTTGATGGTGAAGATGAAGACGAATTGAATGGTGAAAGTAGCCGTATGGATGACGCAACAGAGGTTATGTGTCTAACTGCCCTTCTGTTGTTTTGGGAGAGCAACACGGACGAACTCGAAGACGAAATGGTTATGGACGCAAACGACGAATTGGCTATTATGGCGATAGTCGAGACTCTTCAGAGAGAGGGATTGGTCACAATTTCTGGCAGTGGAAGGTTCTTTGACCCGAATAATAAAGCAACCCCTGTCAAAAATGCAACGCAAAAAGCCAAGAAGATTCTAAAGAAAAAGAGTGCCAAGTAATAAATTTGAAATTCTAATGGTTTCTTCCTCGACTATTGGCATGCCAACCCGAATCGATTTGAAGCAAGCGACATCGTGCATCACGGGATAACCGCTAAAGAGATATGGGATAAAGACGAAAAGCGCGTCCGATTATTGGAAGCAAATGGTTATAGCGTATACGTGGTATGGCAGCACGACTGGAAAACCAATAAAGAAAAGATTCTAAAAGAGGTTGATATCATGTTCAATTGGGATGATAATTGCGTGGTATAAAAAAGGTGACTAAATGAAAAGAGGCGATAAAGTTTTTGTTAATTGTGTGATTCAGGGAAATCCATACATGGATTATACCGGGCCTGGAATTTTCGTGCGCCGTTTGACGAAAAAAGATCCTACCTGGGGCATCCACATCATTGAAGATGGTGTAAAATTGGTTGAAGTAAAAGTTCCAGTTGATCCAGAACCGTGTGTATTTGAACTGCATGAAGTGAATCCATTTCAGACAAGGAAACGAAAATGACAAAAGAACTACAAGACAAACTGTTCGCGAAGTATGATAAGATGTTTGGAGATCGATCCAAGCCGATGTCTGAGACATGCATGTGCTGGGGCATTGAATGTGGTGATGGGTGGTACCACATTCTAGATCGCATGTGCGAAAAGTTGGCACATATTCAAGAAGAGTATGACGTTACTGTAATTTTTGATCAGATCAAAGAGAAATTCGGTACTCTGAGAGCCTATCACCATGAAAAATTTGGTAAACGATGGACCAAAAAAGGAGAATGGAAGAGTTGGAAGCTCGATGGCAAATCAGAGATCGAATATGTTTCTCTGGAATGGCGGCATTATGGGGAGCTGGTGCCTGCAGCAGAGAACGTTTCACGAATGATCGAGGAAATTATTCGTGTTGCAGATGAAATGACCAGTATCACATGTGAAAAGTGTGGGATGACTGGAGCTACACCGAACAAAAATGGATGGATTGTCACGTTGTGTGATAAATGCAAGAAAGAAAAGGCGTGACATTACACGCTAGAAAGTATAATATAGGGTTATGAAAAATCACATCGGCCAGGTTAACGACGTCGTGGTATTTGCTTTCAAGGGCACTCCCTTACAGGGTACAATTCTCCGTTTTCGGACGCGACATAACCGAAAGCTCGATCGCATGGCCAATCAGTTTGGTTTTCGCGGTCAGCTCGAAACTGAATCGAATGTTGTAGAGATCGCAGTTGATGGCAAAGGCATCTATACAGTAGACGTCGCCCGCATCCTGCGCGTCCTGGAGGCAGATCCTGTACGTGTTCAGAAGGAGAAGGAATTCGTCGCGAATATGGTCGTCCATAATCTCCAGGTCAAGACCGAACGGAAAGACGCTAACTTCGAGTGCGCTGAGAAGCATGGTCTGTTAAACATTCGCTCGCCAACGTTGGTATGGGTCAACTATAAAGGTGGATACGTAAAGCAGGAGACCGCACTGGGATTGTCTCCATCGTGGCAAGTAAAGATCAAAACTATTAATGGATCGCGATTCATTCCTCCGCAGTGTGTATATATGAATCGGGATGAAATCGGCCGCAGTTAAAACAATGAAAACAATGAAAACAATGATAGCAGTGATGGTAATGAGTGCTGTGGGGGCCATGGGGCAGACCAATAATATAGGACCTTTCATAGGCACAGCCGTGTGCGCTGTCTCTAATTATATTTCAAGTAATTTTATTGTAGAAAAAATAGAGACTAATTATACAAGAGAAGCTATTTCAATTGGAACACGTTCAACATCATGTTCAAACCCGGGTTGTTGTGTCTATCATTTTGAATATGTTTATAGTCCAACCGATTATTATGAAATTGAAAAGGTGGTTGAGAAGAGTATATTGAAATATGATGTGGATGGAATTAAGGGAGAGACTTGTGTTAAGGAGCGTGAGTTAAGCACACGAAAAAGGGAAGTTCGCCAGGCGGTGACTACTATAATGAAGACGAATGACTGGCAAAAAGTTGTGGTATTTACAAATATTGTAGGTTATGCATCACATACTACTAACTGGGTAACGACAAATGCCCTAAATTGCATTGGATATTCATCTATTACGAATCTTGCTGTCCTGTGGAATGTTAGCACTAACAAGTAGTAATCAAACAAGAAAGCGTAATAAAATGAATACGAACGATGTGAGTTTCATAATCGACAAACTCTCTGCTACTCTTAGTGGTGCTGTTGACAAGGCACAGCCGCTGGCACAGGAGATCGTACATCAGTATGCGCTCGGTCGCACAGCACTAGCTATTGGTTTTGGTATCTTTGGTGCTATACTTGGTATGATTGCATATAACCTGTGGTGGAGTGGAATGAAAATGGCGGATGAACATGAATGTTCAGAGTCCCAGGCTTCGAGATTCGTTCCGGCCTTTGTATTGGGCTTCGGTTCAATCATCTGTATTTGTGTTTCTATCGTCAGTGCGTGCGAGGCTATGAGTCCAATCACCTCTCTGATGGGCAAGTAACGCATGAAGACCGGTATACCATATCGGAATATTTGGGTTCTCGTTGATAAACGGGGCGTTATTCTGGAGCACTCAACGCTTAGAACATTAGAGGAATTGCTAGTACCTCTCAGTTACAAACCGGTGGTTCCTCAATTTTCATTTTGGGCTAATCGGTCCTCCGCGAGATGGCAAGCAAATGAAATCAAATCATCGATGACCAAGGAATGCTGGGATACATGGAAGTTCCGCGTAGTGAAGTATTCGAGGAGTTAGTATGTTTAGCGTAAAACAGAAACGCGATATCGCAACGGCAATCCAGTGTATTCTTCGAAATACAGAGCACCTAGAGCTTCCTGAGGGTGAAATTCAGTTTCAGCTTCATGTTGAGGGAGCGCAGCCATGGAGTTGGGCAGATATTCAGAATAATGGTGCTGTGAGCAAGCCTGATGTGAATCCTTGGAACGAACATCAAGACACTAAGAGTGGAGTGGTGTCTGCATGAAACCACGGTGTGAAGGATTTCGCCGCTATGGTGGTGCCTTTTCAATGGGGCCGGTGAGATGGGAACAGTGCCATGATGCTGCAACTGTCATGCTAGAGGTTAAGCAGGGTGATAATACGCAAATACTTCCTGCTTGCCAAGTGTGTTGGGAAGAGGCGCGCGACACAAAGGGAATTATCGTGATTGATGCAAGGCCAATTATTGCGAAGAAATGAGTAACGCGAAAGGGGTGAGATTATGGAAGAATTCGAACAAGAACTGAGAACTCTAATCAATCGACATAGCATTGAGAATATGGTTGATATGCCCGACTTTCTTCTAGCCGGAATGATTTGCCGTATGATCGAGGCAATGGGTCCTGATATTAAACAAACTCTGGATTGGCATGGTTGTGATTCGGTTTGCCATCCCCGCCAACATGAAGATTCTGTAGATCTGACCTAATTCACAGAGGAATCACCATATGACGCTGAAAGAACTAAAAGAGTGGGTCAAATCAGCATCTTACAATGATACTGTTAATCAAGAATACGACGGTAATGGCAATAACTTTCGATCCATTATTTACAAAAAAGACGGTAAGCTCTATAGGATTGATTATTGTAACGGAGAGCCGAACGAAGTCATGGGCGAGAATGGATATATCCGTGGAATGTATCAACCCCGTGAAGTCACGCGACATGTGAAAAGGATTGAAAGGGTATATTACAAACTAGTGGAGAAGGCAGTGGGCATTAACTTTAAATACAAATCAGAGGCGGCTCTAGAAACTAACGAAAGCAAATAGACATGACAAAGAAATGGCTTAGTGAATACGACGAGTGTGACATCTGTCACGATCCCATCAAGGAGAGAGTCGAATACTTCGTTGATGGTAAGCTCAAAGGCAATTCATGCTGGGCGCTGATGTGTCCGGTGTGCTTTAAGAAACACGGTGCTGGACTGGGTTGCGGGCTTGGACAGAAATACGATGGAACAACAGCTGAACTACTCGAGGGTGGATGTATCGATTCCGACTTTGAGTAATCTGAAGAAATAATAGGAAAATGACATATGAATGACTTCGATCCGAATACAAAACCCGATATATTTGCTAGATCATTTACAACAGCACTAAATATTGCGGTTGTTATTGGTCTTGTTGTAATGTTAGCATCTCATTGTGTTGGCGCAACCACTAACAGTTCTATTATTTACACATTGCCTGGAGTCGTAACATATACCAATCTAGTGCAGTCGTCTTGTACAAATATTCCATATGATCATATTGTAGATGATATGGCTGAGCGCCGTGTGCTTCTAACTAATGTCGTGAATCGCTTAGTTAAGGAAGGATATGTGTGTGAGATAATCGGACATAGATGGACACTAGGTTGTGGTAATCCCAATTGTGTTGTTTCGCACACAATTATATTAAGGCATTGCTCTATCTGTGCTAAAACCGAAGAAGAGAAACGTATGTGGATTGGATACTGAGGAGATATAATGTACTGTACACATCTATCAACTACATTTCCCAACGCACGGAAAGCATACACATGCATCTGGTGTGGCGAGAAGATTTCTGCGGGTTACACACACGCGAAAGTCGTTTCTGTGTATGATGGTTTTCAAAGCCACCGCTATCATATAGAATGTCACAGTGCGACGAGTAGGTATGATTGGTGGGAATCCGATGGTGAATTTGAACCTTATAGTTTCTCCCGCGGAACTTGTGAGGAGCGATAAATGAAACTCAAGCACTCAAAACAGTGGTATAAAAAGTCTGCAGATATTGAAGGTGATTCTGAAATTGGTGCAGGCATACCGAAACGAAAAGAATACTGGCGCATGCCGGATGGTACGGTCACTACAGATGTAGTTAAACAATGCCGGGCGTGGTGGCGCATCAGCAGACTCCTCAAGAAAGAATTTGGATTTATTACTATTGGTTTCAATCCTGGATTCTTATTGAAAACGCCAACTGGTGATGTTTTCGATATTAGTGTGGATACGGCTACTATGCTTCTCGACAGACTCAATCGAAAATAAGTCGTGCCTCTAGCAGACAAATTCTATAAGATAACGACATAGCAAGTAACACTCAACACAAGGAAATCACATGAACGGCATCAACGAGACGATCACTCATATCAATGATATGTATCTCGCTTTCAACAAGGCTCTAAAGGCTGAGCTTCCGGAGAGTGTTGTATTTTCTCTCATCCCGAATCGCTCGTCGAAGGGTCGCTACCTCGGCTGGTTCGCCCAAAATCGCTGGTCCAAGGGTGCGGATCGACTTCATGAGATCAATATCGCCGCAGATCATCTGGATCGTGATGTTGACGGGATCGCCGAAACAATTTTGCACGAGATGGTGCACCTGAAGAACAATATTAATGGCGTCTCTGATTGCACGCCTACACAGTACCATAAGAAAGCTTTCAAGACAGTCGCCGAGTCTTTTGGTCTGAAGGTGGAGCGTATGAAAAACAAGGGATATGCACTGACATCTCTAGGCGACGATGCTCGTAAGTTGGTCACTACATACAAGGCGGATATTCTGAAGGGTGAGAATCCTTTCACGATCCATCGCGTTCCGGAAGTGAAACTCAGCAAGCCAAATCCGAAGAAATCTGTCCAAGTGGACAAAGATCTTGCAGAGGAAGTTCTCACCTTGACTGGTGAAAAGCTCGGTGCTGTTGTTGAGCGGTTGCTGCGGGAATATGTCGTGGGCCTGGAAATGTAATTCAATCACTCCTGGAGAGATAATCATGATCTACGATAGATTGGAGACTTTCTTTTGGATTGTCATGTATTGCATCATGGCTTATAGCATTATGGTTTTTGTTGATAATGTTCTTTGAGACACTCAACCTCATTAATAGGTGGGACGCATACGTTAAAAATAATAAAGACAAAAGGATCTGGTAAACTATGCACATTATGTTTTACATTTCGTTTGCAGTCGTATGGTACCTCATTGGTATTGTATGTACTATTGTATTAGTGAAATATGATGAAGGCGAAGTATGTTGGGGTGATGTGCAGGTCGCACTTAAAATTGGTCTCCTCGGTCCTCTGATTATTCTCTTTTATCTATTCACAAAGATATGGGATTTCCTCGACATCAACGTCAATAAGAAATTTTGGTAATTCTCGTGACTCTCATGTGAAAGTGCGTTAATATACACTTATAAACGAAAGGGAATACAATGGAAAGCATGTTGTTCAAGATCGTCAAAGCCCGCAAGCGCCCGGTTGGATGTGTAATCGCGAAGCTCATTGGTGACGATGTCTATATCACAGGTAGCCTGTGTCATCGGAAACTGGATAAGTTCTGCAAGCACCGCGCAATTGATCTCGCAGAGAGTCGTGCGATGGCAATGCATGCGGATAGTCGTGCCTGCTCGGTGCCGGCATCTCTGAAGTATGATATGGAGTGCATGATCGACAGAGCTCACCGGTACTTTGCTGGCGCAGAAGTTTTTTCTGCGCCAGTCAAGGCGATGCCGCCTCCGTTTCAGATTCTGGAGTAGGTCATGCTGCGAGTAATTGAATTCATCATTCTCATGTTCTGTATTGCAATCGCGGCAAAGGTTGTCGTTGATGCTATCCGGAATGTTAATAAGAAAAAGAGGCGATAATGAAGCCTAATGGATATCAACAAAAGAAAGCGGAGAATATCATGCTCAAGATCATTGGTGGGTTGTGTGCGTTTATCGCATTGGTGGTTCTGTTGTCTGTTGTGTTTGGTTCATGGGGAACTATCGGCGCCGGCCATCGTGGTGTGGTTCAGCTCATGGATAGGGTGACGGGGGAAATCAAGGGAGAAGGGTTCTACACCAAGATTCCGTGGTTTAATTCCGTGCACGAGATGGACGTTCGCACTCAAAAGGAACAGGTGAAGACCGAAGGTGCCAGTAAGGATCTTCAAAGTGTTACTGTGGAAGTTGCACTGAACTTCTCACTGGATCCCAAGAGGTGTGCTACTCTCTATCAGGAGATTGGCGACGACTATATGGATAAAATGATCGGTCCCGCCATGCAGGAAAGTATTAAGGCTGTACTGGCTGGCTTCACTGCAGAAGAACTGATCACCAAACGAGAGTTAGTCCGAGAAGATATCTGGAAACTTCTGACGAGTAAACTTACTCCGATGGGCATCCGATCTGAGGGTTTGAACATTGTAAACTTCAACTTCAGCCACTCGTTCAACGCGGCAATCGAGGCTAAGGTCACAGCAGAACAGAATGCGCTTGCAGCTAAGAACCTGTTGTCACAGAAGGAGTACGAGGCACAGCAACAGGTAGCTACGGCCAAGGGTAAGGCAGAATCTATGCAGATTGAAAGCGCCGCTCTGGCTAAGAACCCACAGGTCCTTCAACTGCGCGCACTTGAGAAGTGGGATGGTAAACTTCCACATGTGCTCGGTGGAAACGGTGCGATTCCGTTTATCAATGTAAGTGAGGTCTCGACCAACAAGTAACAATCTCTGTGTGGATGTGTAGGCCCTGGCTTCAGCCAGGGCCTTTTTTGTTTGCTCTGATTCCATTTTATATGCCCTTTCTTCCATAAATATATACGGAGGGGCGAACAGACAAGTAATACGGTTCAGCGCTTAGTGATCACCGGCTGGCATTGAAATATATTGGTTTCTTCTTGACTTTCATACATGTATCTCGTAATATATGGGTATGAAAGTCATTTTTCTCGATATCGACGGAGTTTGTAATTGCGACAGCACATGCGTACATGTTCCAGGAACGCGGTACATTGGCTTGGACGCAGATATGGTCACTAGGCTCAAGTCTATCATAAGACGGACTGGTGCCTCGATTGTCATGAGTTCTACTTGGCGGAAGTATCCTGAATTTATGCGCTATCTCAAGAATAGACTGGGCAAATCCATATCGGACAAGATTATCGGTTACACACCAATTCTAGGTGAGTGGCGATATATGGAAATCGATGCGTGGTTGTCTGAACATCCGGAAGTCGACAA
>SESH01082631.1_pt1 | contig 22951 bp, 21 predicted proteins | sample 3171561 | NCBI WGS metagenome assembly SESH01 (sample SAMN10866947, study PRJNA518727) | freshwater metagenome | biome: subpolar coniferous forest; feature: holomictic lake; material: water; isolation source: holomictic Lake 442 2011 16.5 m and 2014 13 m | place: Canada: near Kenora, Ontario
ATACCGTTCTTGAGACCCCAACGTACATAGAGCGGACAGTAGAGGAACTGTACAAGGCGGTAGGCATTGCGTGCGCATGCGGCAATGTGCTCTCGTTTTCCCGGGGTGATCGCAGGAAACTGCTTCGTGATGCGCCACTGGACGCGTTCCAGATCCAGCATCCCGATGCTCCCCTCATTCCGAAGAGGAACCTGTTCGGCCGCCTGCAGGGCACATTGACGAGCATGTACCGGGACTGCCTGTACGTGTTCCTGCAGAGGTTCGTCTACCGGGGACAGATGACGTTTTTTGGATCCATCACCCATCCGGTTGGCTGTGCTGTTGCATACCGGCGTAAATACATGAAGGAGCTGTTCAATAAGTACGAGCCCATCATGGGTGACAACCTGACGAACTCCGAGGACATATTTGTCGGGTTCGCGCTTGTCAATCAAGGCTACCGGAATATCCAGTTGCAGGACGTACTCTGCAGGTCTCAGGACCCGACGATAGGCCGTCTGCCCAGACAGTACTATATGTGGTCGTCGGCCTTCCTGCAGAGCTGTTACTACTTCAACAGCCTCGTCATGACCCCGTTCAAGGTGTTCAAGCTGTGGCGCCACCAGTGGAAGTTCAAAAGGAGCCCCGAAGGCAAGGCCATCATGGAGAAGAGGAAGATCAAGGAGCCATACCGTGCGGCGTTTGGCGACAAGCATACCGAGGCATACGGCCGGCCAATGGGTTGGACAATCTTCATGTCGGCAATTGAGAAGGTGGCATTTCCAACCGCGCTCCTTGCACTTCTGCTGATGCAGCAATGGGAGGCGTTGATCGTCACCGCCGTTGCGGAGACGGTTCTTTCACTCGCGATACTGACCTGGGTTGCGCCGTCCGGTACGCGTCTCCGATACCTGTTGACCGGTGCGCTTGTGACCCCGATCAGGTATTCTGCCCTCCTGTTCGATGTGACCACAATCATCAGGTTTGCGGGGGATATCTGGATGAGAAAGGACAACAGGTGGAGAAAATGACTCTACATGAGATGTTTGTGGCCCCGGTGGCGTTTGTAGTTGCCATGGGGTACTTCCTTGCGCCGGTTGCCGTGGCTGTTGACGCACCGCGAGTCAGCGACGCTGCGCTGCGTGCGGAGGCGGCAGAACAATGGAGCGATGCGGTAAGGCTTCATAGTGAACAGCTTGCGGCGGAGCCGGCACGCGCAGATTTGTGGGTGAGGATAGCCGATATAGAAGTGAAACGTGGTAATACCAACGGGGCCGTGGCTGCACTGAAGTCGGCCACTCAGGCCGACCCCTCGGACTCGGCCCTCTTTGCACGGCTGTCGCAGGCCCTCTCCATCGCCAATGAGCCGGTGCAGGCGCTTCAAGCTGTTGAAGAGGCCCTTGACCTGGCCCCGGCGAACATGGATTACCTCAGGGCCAGGGCTGAACTGGCAAACTGGATCGGACGCCCCGGAATTGCCGCAGACAGTTACCGGCGCATGCTCGATCTGCGGCCCGGCGACGCACCGCTCCTGTTGCTGCTTGCCCGCGCGCGGACGTGGAGCGGGGATCTGGATCGGGCATCGGATGACTATGCCCGGTACGTGGATCAGAATCCTGACGACTCGGGTCCGCTTATGGAATATGCCAGGGTTGAATCGTGGCGGGGAGACTTCGGCCATGCGATTGAGCTTCTCGACCGTTACGGGGAGAAGTTCGGGGATCTGAAGCAGGTGTGGAAGGAGAAGGCGCGCGTGCTTGCCTCGGCTGACAGGCCCCGGGCCGCCATGCAGGCGAACGACCCGCTGCTGGCGATGGATCCCCAGGATTTCGAGCTGCAGTTCACGCGCAGCGTGGCACTGCATTTCGGCAACAGGCCGTACGATGCCGTCGAAAGCGTGAAGGAGCTTGAGAGGGGCAGGCCCGACTCGGCCGAGAACGAGAGCATCCGCCGGTTTATCGAGGCGCCGCTGCGCCCGGACGTCAAGGCCTACTTCCGTTTCTATGAAGACAGGGATGACCTGCAAGTAATGCACTGGGAACTGTCTGCCGACGTGCCGGTGCACAAGCAGACAAGGGTGCGCGCCGGGATCGAGCTCGATGAGCTCTATGCAGAGCTGGGATCAGGCCTGGAGAACATAAGGGGAATAAGGTCGGCGCGTCACAGCAAGGAGTGGATAGGACTGCAGCACTACTTCACACCGTCTCTCTGGGGTGATGCCAACATCGGCTATGCCGATGTTCCGGACAAGGGCGGCCTGTTCGCCTACGCCCTGCAGGTTGGTGCCCGTCCCGTTGACAGCCTGCGGCTGAACGCGGCCGTTGACCGCGACTTTGTGACCGTCTCGCCCCGCTCCGTGTCGCTCGGGGTCGAGCGCCAGACGGTTCAGGGTGAGGTTCAGTGGCAGCCGGATTTCCTCTACACAGTCATAGGTTCCGGGCGCTACGACGACTACAATGACGGGAACGAGCGGTGGGGGCTTGTGGTTGCGCCCAGGCGCTCCGTGCTAAGGAACAGCAATCTCAACATTGACCTGGGTGTGAGGGGAAACTGGTTCGGTTTCTCAGAAAACCTGGACTCAGGTTACTATGACCCTGCGTCCTACCAGCAGTACGTCGGGACGGCGTTCATGTACTGGAAGCTGACGCCGGAAAGCGGTGTCAACCTGATCATGGCCGCCGGTGCATTCAAGGACAATTCAATGAAGTCCTTCGACTTCGGGTGGAGCGCTGATGTCGATGTGGCTGTCGGCGCATACAGCGACTGGATGCTCAAAGTCTCGGGCCACGTGATCGATAATTTCAAACAGTATGCCAGCGAGGCGTTCGGGGCAGTTGCCGCCAGCATATCCATCACGCGGCGCTTCTAGACCAGCGCGCAGGAAAGCGGAGACATTGTCTTGATTGCCGGCCTGCTGTCACTTGATCAGGCGCCTGCGCATCGTGATGATTGCCGCCAGGAAGAACACCGCGGCGAAGCAAACCAGGTAGAGAACGGACCACAGTATACTCAATCCGCACGGAAATCCGAGGCAGATTTCGCGCGACAGGTTTGAGAGATGGGTGAGTGGAAGCGTCATGGCTGCGACCTGCGCCCAGCCTGGGAGGGTGTCCAGAGGGAAGAATGTGCCGCTGAACAGGAACATCGGCGTAATGAACAGGAATGTGGGCAGTGTGAACAGGTCGATGTTCGGGACTATGCCGGTGAACATCATGCCGATTGAGCCGAATCCCAGTCCGCCGAGAAGAGCCAGGGGGAGGATCAGCAGGCAGTAGCGCCACCCGATGAGCCCGAAGGCGATGAGTACAGCAAGCATGATTGCAGCAGCAATCAACGAACGGGTTGCCCCCCACATAATCTCGCCGGTTGTCACCTCGTCCACAGAAACAGGCGCCGACATGGTTGCATCGAAAGTCTTCAGGTAATACATCCGCACGAACGATGAGTAGGTGGTTTCAAAGAACGAGCTGTTCATGATGCTCACTGCCAGGAGGGCAGGGGCAATGAACTCAACGTAGGAAAGTGTCATGCCTGCGTATGCTATCGAGTCTATGAGCGAACCGAGTCCGAAGCCAAAGGCGGCAATATAGAGTATGGGTTCGAGGAACGGTGGCAGGAAGCTTACCTTCCATGTCCGGAGGTAGACAAGCCAGTTCCGGTACCAGACCGGGTAGAATCGCGAGGTTATGGCCATGGGGCGCATTTTCATTCCCTGAGATCCCTCCCTGTGAGCCGCAGGAATACATCCTCCAGCGTGGCGGTCCTGAGTATGCAGTTCTCCTGGCAGAACCGGCGGCTGATCTCCTGGAACAGCGGTTCCTCATCCCGGCAGTAAATCAGTATCCGGTTTCCCAGGTCCTCAAATTCGAGGCTGCGCCCGGCCAGGAATGTTCGAAGTTCTTCGCTTACCGGGCTGCTCTCAATGACATTGCGACCGACGTGCTTGTGGACCAGGTCGCGGGGGGCCCCCTCGGCCAGTATCTTGCCGTGGTCGATAATGATCAGCCGGTCACAAAGCCTGGCGGCCTCTTCCATGTAGTGGGTGGTGAGAAGGATCGTCACCCCTTTCTTCTTGAGCTCAGCAAGCCGGTCCCACACGAGTTGACGTGATTGCGGATCCAGGCCGGTAGTCGGCTCGTCGAGGATGGCGAACTCAGGGTCGTTCATGAACGCACGGGCGAGGATGAGGCGGCGCATCATGCCGCCAGAGAGTTCCATCACCGCCGACTTCTCCCGGTGCTCGAGCCCCATGAACTTCAGCATGGCATCGATCTTTTCGCCGGCAATCCGGCGAGGCAGTCCGAAATACTTCGCAAACACCTCGAGGTTTTCCCTCACCGACAGGTCCGGGTCGACGTTGTTCTCCTGGTGACAGACCCCGATCCTGGCCCTTATGGCGCGCCAGTCCGTGGTGACGTCCATGCCCATGACACGGAGGCTGCCGGCGGTCATGGGCGAGAATCCGTAGAGCATGCGGATGGTGGATGTCTTCCCGGCGCCGTTTGGCCCCAGCAACCCGAACAACTCGCCCTTACGGACCGTGAAGGAGATGTCCTGTACGGCGACAACGTCGCCATACGTCTTCCGCAGTCCAACAGCCTCGATCACTTGGGGAGTATTGTGCCCACTGTCGGTTCCTGATTCCATTCTCCCAGCTTAGCGGATGGACGGCGAGGTGGGCAAGCCGGCAATCCGTGGATGATTCAGCGGATGCCGTGAATGGGGAATACGGTGGCGCGGACCCGCTCGATCACGCGGTTGATCTCATTGTCGACCTCGCCGCGCCTGCCGGCGTCTGACAGCAGGATGCGGTCACGCAGGCCGCCGGCCCATTCGGTGCTGGCAAGCATTACGCCGCCCATCCCAATGCTGAGATCCTCGATATGGTCCCCGCACATGACGCTCCAGAGCAGGGCCCATGCGCGCACCGTGTTCTCCACGTTGTAGCCGCCGCCGCCGACCGCCAGGATCGGTTTGCCGAGCCCGATAAGCTCCTCAAGGATGTCGGCGTACACATTGTTCGTGAGGTGAAGGTGGGCCAGCGGGTCTCCCGCCAGCGCGTCCATTCCGAGTTCGACCATGAGAACATCCGGATTGTAGGCCTTGAGGACGGGAAATGCGGCCTGGTCGAACGCCTTCCGGTATGCGGAATCGTAGGTGCCGACAGGAAGCGGGATATTGACGCTGTATCCGCGGCCGGCGCCGGTGCCGATCTCGTCCTCGAATCCGGTGCCCGGGAAGAGCGTCTTGCCGCTCTCGTGGAGGGACATGGTCAGCACGTCGGCCCGGTCATAGAACGCGGCCTGGACGCCATCACAATGATGGACGTCGAGATCAAGAAAGGCCACGCGCCTGCCGGTGTCGGCCAGCATCATGGCTGCCAGGACGACGTCATTGACATAGCAGAATCCGGCAGCGCGGCCGGGGAACGCGTGGTGATAGCCGCCCGAGGGGTTGAACGCGATGTCGGCCTCGCCCGAGAGAATCAGCCTGGCCCCGGTCAGTGTGGCGCCGCAGGCGAGGGTGGCGTAGTCGAGCATGCCCTTGAATACCGGGCAGTCAGGCGTGCCAAGCCCCATTGCAAAAGCCGCAGCCGTGAGGTCGCCGCCTTCGGCATCCCGTATTGCGTCCAGGTACCGCGGGGTGTGGAACTTCTCAAGCTGTGACCGGGTTGCCGGAACAGGGCTGCGCTCCGAGCGGCCGTCTCCGTTGAGCAGGCCCATCGACAGCACGGTGCGGCGTGTCTGTGCCGCCCGGCTCGTCTTGAAGGGCGAACTCTCGGGATAGGCGAGGTTCTCAATCTCCGGCGAATGCAGAAAAACCGACTTGCGACCGTTCATGATTCTCCATGCTCTGTGCGGCAACCCTCAATTCCGGCATCAAGTTTCCTTCGGCGCCGGCGGTTTGATGAGCAGCGTCAGGGCTGAGCCCACCACCAACAGGACGGCGGCTGTCAAGAACGACGATGTGTAGCTTCCCTCGCTGCGGGCCGTCAGCATCTGCTGCAACCGGGGCAGAACGAGTCCGCCGACACCCCACGCAGTGAACAGAATGCCGTAGTTCATGCCGAATGTCTTCAATCCCCAGAGATCCTTGGCGAAAGAGGGGAATAGCGACAGGTTGGCGCCGTAATTGAACCCTATGAGCGTCGCGACGAGCACGATCACAAACGGGGCGAGTCCTTGTGTTCCAGTGACAGAAATGGCCACCAGCATGAGGATGGCCTGGAAGAGCAGGACAATCATGAGCGTCCAGCGGCGGCCAATTTTGTCGGACAGGATGCCGGCGACCACGCGGCCGGTGGCATTGCCTATGGCCATCACGGCCACGGCAATGAAGGCCGATGCACCCATGCTCTTCTTGGCCATACCGCTGATGCTGCCTATGACCATCAAACCGGCGCCGGCGCCGATGAAGTAGATGACCCACAGCAGGTAGAAGCCGGGAGTGCGCAGGATCATTGAGGGCGTCATGCCGGCCGGCGCAGGCTTGGCCGGCCCCGTTCCGGTCGGCGGGTGGGTGAAGCCTGCCGGGGGGCTGCGCAGCAGTTGTGCGAGGCTGCACACGATCACGACAAACGCAATGCCAAGGTACAGCATGGATTTCTGGACTCCGAAATGTCCGAGCAGGTACTGGGATGTCGGCGCGAGGTAGACCGGTGCAAGGCCGAAACCGGCCACTACCAGCCCGGCGATCAGGCCCGTCTTGGCAGGCGGGAACCATTTCAGGGCCGGTGGTGTCGCGGACGAGTAGCCGAAGCCGATGCCGGCACCCACCAGCAGGCCGAAGCCAAGCAGCCATATTGCGTAGCTGCTGGTCATCGAGATAAGTACAAACCCGGCGCCCACCAGCAGGCCGCCGATGGTGGCGGTGAGGCGCGGCCCGAACTTGTCCTGGCAGCGTCCGGCCAGGATCATCGTGAACGCGAAGACGAGGCAGCAGAGGGCGTACGGATCGTTGAGCTGCTTGTTCTTCCAGCCGAATTCAGTCTCGATCGCCCCCTTGAACATGCTCCACGTGTAGAGAATGCCCAGTGCCAGGTTTATACCCATGCCGGCAAATGCCACCTGCCAGCCGTGGTTCTTGATGGGGGAGTTATCGCCGGTAGTCATGCTGTACCCTCCTGTTTGCTGCCTGGAAAGGCACGGGCCGGGCGGGTGTGTTGCTCACCCGGCCCGTGCGCGAGATCATTGCAAGATGAAGCAAAACATACCGGTATTACTGCTTGTTCTTGATCAGATCCTCGACCACGTGCGGATCCGCAAGGGTTGTTGTGTCGCCGATCTGGTCGACCTGGTTTTCCGCGATCTTGCGGAGGATGCGCCGCATGATCTTTCCGGACCTCGTCTTAGGCAGGGCCGGGGCGAACTGCAGCTTGTCCGGCACCGCTATGGCGCCGATCTCCTTGCGGACATGCAGGCAGAGTTCCTTCTTGAGTTCATCACTCGGATGGGCGCCGTCAACCAGCGTGACGAAGGCGTACAGGGCCTGTCCCTTCACGTCGTGCGGCATCGGCGCGACTGCTGCTTCCGCCACCTTGGGATGGCTGACCAGCGCGCTTTCCACCTCGGCGGTTCCAATCCGGTGTCCCGAGACGTTGACCACGTCATCCACCCGGCCCATCAGCCAGTAGTCGCCGTCCTTGTCGACACGGCAGCCGTCACCGGTGAAGTACAGGTTCTTGTAGGTGGTGAAGTACGTGTTGATGAACCTCGCGTGGTCTCCGTACATGGTGCGCATCATTCCCGGCCACGGCTTCTTGATGCAGAGCTTGCCGCCCTCGTTCCTGTTGCACTCCGAGCCGTCGTCCCTGAGAACCACCGGTTCCACGCCGAAGAACGGGCGCGAGGCGCTGCCGGGCTTGAGGGTATGGGCGCCGGGGAGGGGCGTGATGAGTATTCCGCCGGTCTCCGTCTGCCACCAGGTGTCCACGATCGGGCACTTGCTGTGGCCGATCATCTGGTAGTACCAGATCCAGGCTTCGGGGTTGATAGGTTCGCCCACAGAGCCGAGGACCCGCAGGCTGGCCAGACTGTGCTTCTTCGGCCAGTCGTCACCGAGCCTGATAAGCGCGCGTATCGCGGTAGGGGCGGTATAGAACACCGTTGCCTTGAACTTGTCGATGATGTGCCAGAACCTGCCGGCATCGGGGAAGGTAGGTACACCCTCGAACATGATGCTGGTTGCACCGTTGCAGAGCGGTCCGTAGACGATGTAGCTGTGTCCCGTTACCCAGCCGATGTCGGCCGTGCAGAAGTACATGTCGTCGTCGTGTATGTCGAAGATGTACTTGTGGGTGAGGGAGGCATGGAGGAGATACCCGCCCGTCGTATGCACTACACCCTTCGGCTTGCCCGTCGAACCGGAGGTGTAGAGGATGAACAACGGGTCCTCTGCGTTCATCTTCTCCGGAGGACACTCGGCGCCGGCCTTCGCCATTGCGTCGTGGTACCAGATGTCGCGGCCAGCCTGCATGCTGCAGGGCTCCACGTTGCGCTTCACGACCAGCACTGTCTTGATGGATGGCGACCGTTTCAGCGCCTCGTCCGACATGGCCTTGAGCGGTATGGACTTGCCAGCGCGCAATGAGGTGTTTGATGTCACCAGCACCTTGCACGTGGAGTCATTGATGCGGTCAGCCAGAGATTCCGAACTGAATCCGCCGAACACGATGGAGTGGATCGCGCCGAGCCGTGCGCATGCCAGCATGGCGACCGGGAGTTCGGGAATCATTGGAAGGTAGATGCAGACGCGGTCACCCTTCTTGACGCCCGCGCCCTTGAGGACGTTCGCGAACTTGCAGACATCGCGGTGCAGTTCCTCGTAGGAGATCCGCTTGACGTCGTCCTCCGGCTCGCCCTGCCACAGGATGGCCGTCTTCTTGCCGATGGTCTTGAGATGCCGGTCAAGGCAGTTGACCGTGACATTCAACTCGCCATCGTCAAACCAGGTGTGCTGTATGACCTTCTTGTCGGTGTCCCATGTGTACTTGCGCCCGGACTTGGGGGCCTTGAACCATTCGAGGGTCTTGGTCTGCTCGAGCCAGAAGCCGTCGGAGTCCTTGATCGACCGGTCGTACATCTCCATGTACTTCTTGTTGTCGATGTGCGCCCGCTTTACAATCTCGGCGGCAGGGGGGAAGGTCCTGTTCTCGGTCATCAGAGAGTCGGTGGACATCGCTTTCCTTGTTTCGTCTGCCATTGCGGTTCTCCCTTCTGTTTTGTTGCGGACTAGGACTCATGTGTAAGCCACACGGCCAAGCTATTGCGGTTTCTACTTGGTGTCTCGGCAATAGTCAAGCCATTGGAGCGCTATTTTGCGAGGCAAACGCATCATTGGTCGCTTCGGTGTTGTCATGGGTAAATCGGAGGTTTGTCCAATATGGAGCATGGGCCTGAATCACAGCAGTTGCATATTCAGGAGTGCACGGTTATCATGACTGCCTTTCAGAAGCTGTGAACGTTATCGGGGTTGTTACTCATGATCAGGACTGGCATAGGATTCGATATCCATCGCTTCAAGGCGGGCCGCAAGCTCGTGCTTGGCGGGGTGGCCATTGAGCACAAGGTGGGACTGGACGGACACTCCGACGCGGACGTCCTGTGCCATGCCGTGGCCGATGCGTTGCTTGGCGCCATCGAGGACGGCGATATAGGGACGCATTTCCCGAATTCCGATCCGGCATGGAAGGATGCTTCCAGCATTGACCTGCTCCGGAAGGTGGCTGTGTGCGTGAAGAACGCGGAAGCGACCATCAACAATGTGGATGCGACCGTTATTGCGGAGGAGCCGCGCATTACGCCGCATGCGGCGAAAATGAGGTCGAACATTGCCAATGCAATCGGCATACCTGCAGGGCGGGTTTCCGTGAAGGCAACGACAGCTGAGATGATGGGCGCCTTGGGCCGAAGTGAAGGCATTGCGGTCATGGCGGTGGCGACGGTTGACCAGGCATTACCATGAAGATCTACAATACCCTGTCACGTACGATTGAGGAGTTTGTGCCGCAGGACGGACGGAATGTCCGAATGTACACGTGCGGGCCGACGGTCTACAACTTCGCCCACATCGGGAACTTCCGCGCCTACATGTTCGAGGACCTCCTCCGCCGCTACCTGAAATTCTCCGGCTTCAAGGTCATTCAGGTGATGAACCTTACCGACGTCGATGACAAGACGATTAAGGGTGCGCTGCGTGAAAAGGTATCTCTCGATGCTTTCACCAGGACCTATAAGGACGCATTCTTCGTCGACCTGAAAGCCCTCGATATCGAGCCGGCCGAAGTCTACCCTGCCGCGACCGGCCACATTCCCGAAATGGTCGCGTTGATCCAGCGGCTTATGGATAAGGGCTTTGCGTACAAGTCGGACGATGGCTCGATATACTTTGAGATCGCCAGGTTCAAGAGCTATGGCAAACTGGCCCACATCGATGTGGGCGGACTTCGCTCGGGGGCAAGGGTGGTCCAGGACGAGTACGACAAGGAAAACGCCTCCGATTTTGCCCTGTGGAAAGCCTGGGACGAGTCGGATGGCGAGATTGCGTGGGATTCGCCGTGGGGTCGGGGCAGGCCCGGCTGGCATATCGAGTGCTCGGCGATGGGCATGAAGTACCTCGGCGAGAGTTTTGACCTTCACACCGGTGGCCTGGACAATATGTTCCCGCACCACGAGAACGAGATTGCCCAGAGCGAGGCCGCAACTGGCAAGCCCTTTGTCAAGTACTGGATGCATTGCGGTTATCTTGTTGTGAACGGCAGGAAAATGTCCAAGTCCCTGGGCAATTTCCATACACTGCGCGACATTCTCGGCAAGGGCTACAACGGCAGGGAGATGAGGTATGTGCTGCTCTCGGCCCACTATCGCCAGCCGCTCAATTTCACCATGGAGGCGCTGGACTCGGCACGCAGCGCCCTTATGAGAGTGGATGAGTTTGCGGCGAGGTTGATCGAAAAGGCTGGCACGACCGGCGTGGCGGCTGGTCAGCTGCCGGTATGGGCGGAGCAGGGGAGATCCCGCTTCGTTGCGGCTCTCGACGAGGATCTCGCAACTCCTGAGGCGATGGGTGCGATCTTTGACATGATTCACGCCGGCAACCGCGCGATGAACGCCGGCGAAGTCGGATCAGATTCAGCCCGGGCCGTCCTGGGCCTCATCGACGACCTTGATCGTGTGCTGGGGTTCCTCAAGAAGCCCGAGGAGACGGCCGATGCGAACGTACTCCGCCTCGTCGACGCGAGGGAGGTCGCGCGGAAGGCGAAGGATTGGAAAGCCTCGGACGGGCTGCGTGACGAGATTGCGGCGCTGGGCTGGATCGTCAAGGATACACCTCAGGGGCAGAAACTCCGGAAGAAAGAGACACTGGATTCCGGGCGATAGACGGCCGGACGGGGTCTCGCGCGGTGCCTGTTGATGACACGGTGAGGCCTGTCAATCGGGAGCGCGTCGGCCGCTCCACCGGGGTAGTCAGCAGAGAATCTTGGAGAAGTCGTGTGAAGCGAGGCACGTTCATTACTTTTGAGGGCATGGAGGGAAGCGGCAAGAGCACGCAGGTCGCCATCCTGTCTGACCGGCTGAAGGCGGCGGGAAGAGGCGTGGTCCTGACCCGCGAGCCCGGCGGAACAGCTGCCGGTGAGGCCATCCGCAAGATCGTCAAGGGCGAGGGCGAGGAAATGGCCATATGTCCCGAGACGGAGATGCTGCTCTTCGCCGCGAGCCGTGCCCAGCTTGTGAGGGAGGTTATCCTGCCGGCGCTGAAACGGGGCGACGTGGTCGTGAGCGACCGGTTCGCCGATTCCACCACAGTCTACCAGGGCATTGCCCGCGGATTGGACACCGGCGATATTGCCGCGCTGAACCGTCTTGTGATGAGCAAGGCAGTCCCGGATATCACGATCCTCCTGGATGTTGAGGTGGGACTTGGCCTCAAGCGTGTGCATCGAAGATCGAAAAAAAGCCGGGGGCGAAGCGACCGTATAGAGCGCGAGAATGCCATGTTCCACAAGAAGGTCAGGGATGGGTACCGGCAGCTTGCGAGGAAATCTTCCGGCCGGATCAGGGTTGTTGACGGGGCGAGGAGCCAGGAGCTTGTGGCCCGGAGCGTGTGGGAGATTGTTTCAGATGCCCTCGATTGATCCTGTCCAGGCCGCATTCGATGATTTCAAGAACGGCCTGAAGTCGGGCAGGATGGCGCATGCCTACATTGTGGTTGGCCCCCCGCGATCCGAAGGCCGTGAATTTGCAATCAAGGTATTGTCCGAGCTCTTTCCTGACGGCGATGGCAGAACGCGCGACCTTGCCTCCCACCCTGACATAATCTGGGTCGAGCCCGAGAAGAAGTCCCGTGTGATCAGCGTTGAACAGGTCAGGGACCTCTGCATGCGTCTTGCACGGACGTCTTATGAAGGAGGCTGGAAGGGGTGCGTCATCATCGGCGCAGACCGGCTGGGCGACCAGGCGGCAAATGCGCTCCTGAAGACGCTGGAAGAACCTTCAGGACAGACCGTCTTTCTGCTCCTCACAGAACAACCGGAAGCACTCCTGCCCACGGTTGCATCGCGATGCCAGAAGATAGTCCTGGTGAACATCCACGACAGCCTCCATGAGGAGCTCAGGCGGGAACTGGTGCTGATCCTTTCCGGGAACGCAGGCGGTGAGACCCTGTCGGGGATTGTCCCGGCCAGACGGCTTATGGCCATACTCGACGAACTCAAGAAGCAGTTTGAGGAGGAAGCCAGGAGTACTTCTGCCGATGGCGATGATGAAGATACCATTGTGGCAAGGGGTACCGCTCGCTACCGTGAGGCGAGGTCGGCAATTCTACGCTTTATGATGCTGTGGTATCGTGACATCATGCTGAGCGTGTTCGGTGTTGACGAGACGCACTTGCATAATGGAGAGTGCGTCGAACAGATCAGAAAGAATGCCGTTGGTGTCGGCTTTGGAGCGGCCATCAGGAAGGTTGAGGCCGTCGGCACCCTCAAGAATCAACTGGACCGGAACCTCGACGAGACGTCGGTCTTTTCGATGGCATTCCATTGCATAGCAGCGGAGAAGTGACAATGCGCCTTGCGTCGGTTGAATTGGACATGGACATACATCTTCGGTGTTCCAGCCCGGCCGAGCTGGCCATCCACGAAGGCGATCATTGCGTTGTCGATTGCGGGGCTACGCTGGAATTCGGCCGGATAATCCGTATCTGGGACGAGGATGTGTCCGTACAGGATGCCAGGGATCTGCCCAGGCTGCTGCGCCGGGCGACGCTTCAGGATCACTCCAGGGCAAAAGAGAATGCCTTGTACCTCAAGATGGCCACCGATACCTGTTACGAGAAGGCAGAGGCCATGAAGCTGAATATGCGGGTCATAAGTGTCCGCCACAGTTTTGACCGGAAAGTGGTGACAATAGCCTACACCTCGGAAGAACGCCTGCAGTTCCGGGACCTGATACAGGTTCTTTCCGGCGAACTTAATGCGCGCGTCGAGATGAATCAGATAGGCATCAGGGATGCCGCCGGTGTGGTTGGCGGCATGGGGCTGTGCGGGCGGCAGCTGTGTTGTGCTTCATGGCTTCGCGACTTCGCCGCGGTCAGTGTGCGCATGGCGAAGACACAGCGGCTTTCGCTGAATCCCAACACCATCAGCGGAATGTGCGGCCGTCTCAAGTGCTGCCTTCGCTACGAGAACGAGACCTATGCGGAAATGGGCGCCCGTCTGCCGCGCGACGGGGGACTGGTCTCCTGTCCTGGTGGCAGGGGCTGTGTCGTGGAAAAGAACATTCTTGCGCAGAAAGTGAAGGTACGTCTCGAGGACGATAGAATACAGGAATTCGGCGCGTCCGAGGTGACGCCGCTGAAGAACGGGCAGACATGAGGGGATGATATGGCTAAACCAGCAAAGGCAGTGAAAAGGAAGATTCCGCTTGTGGTTGTGGGTTCGGTTGCGCTCGACACTGTGATCACTCCCTTCGAGAAGAAGGCGAACGTCCTTGGCGGGTCGGTCAGCTACGCATGCCTGGCGGCGTCGTTCTTCGGCCCGGTCGGCATGGTCGGAGTTGTCGGCAGGGATTTTCCATCGGCCTGTGTCAAGACGTACAAGCGCGCGGGGATAGACACCAGCGGGCTGAAAACCGAGAAAGGCAGGACCTTCAGGTGGACCGGTGAGTATGAGATGAACATGAACAACCGGCGTACGATCACCACGGAACTGAACGTTTTCGCGGGATTCCAGCCTGTCCTGCCGGAGTCCTACCGGAACAGCCCGTTCCTTTTTCTCGCCAACATCTCGCCGGGACTGCAGCTCCACGTTCTGTCTCAGGCGAAGAAGGCCAGGTTTGTAGCGGCTGACACGATGGATCTCTGGATAAAGACCGACAGGCCGAACTTGAACAAGGTAGTCGGCAAGGTTCACATGCTGATGGTCAACGACTCGGAGGCCCGCATGCTTTCGGGTGAGCACAACATAGTGAAGGCTGTTCGGGGAATTCTCAAGATGGGGCCGCAGTACGTGGTTGTAAAGAAGGGTGAACATGGGGCCGTTCTGTTCTCTGCGGCTGGAATGTTCATGGTGCCGGCGTACCCCGTGGAGGATGTGCGCGATCCCACCGGGGCTGGTGACACTTTTGCCGGCGGCTTCATGGGTAGCCTGGCAAGAGAAGGCAAAGCGGATACAAAGACAATCTGCGAGGCAATGATTCACGGGAGCGTGATGGCATCATTCGGTGTTGAGGCCTTCAGCGTAAACCGCCTTGCCCGCCTCAAGAAGCATGAGATCAAGAAGCGTACGAAGCATTTCCGCGGCATTATGACAGGGCTGTGAGCTGTCGGGGAAACATTCGGCGTTCCGACTGATGGTGCTATCGCGCGAAATGAGCGGGGCTTGCGTCTCAGGTGACGGCAGGCGTCTCTGGGGTCGATCCGTCACGCCATGCTCCGGGGCAACACTTCCTGCCGTGCTTTGTTTGATCCTGATAGCCCGGGCGGGGTTTACGCAATGGACGGCGGGGACAACTCGCTCCGAATCAGCAAGGCGCGGAGCTCTTTGGCGCTCTATGCTCCGTGGGCCGGCAAATCCGTGATTGCGACAAAATTCGGTATTGAAAAGTGAATGGTGCCTGCCTACACTGCTGACCGCCGTAATTGGAACGGCACCGGACAGCGGTAGCTGGCCGCTGCATACAGGATAGACCAGAAGGAGAACCATGTACGACGCGTCAGACCTGAGGAAGGGACTAAAGGTAGAGATTGAGGGGGTGCCCTACGACATTGTGGACTTCAGCTTCGTGAAGCCCGGCAAGGGCCAGGCTATGTACAACTGCAAGCTCAAGAACATGATAAGCGGGTCAGTAATAACACGGACATTCCGGTCGGCTGACAAGCTTGACCAGCCGAAGCTCGAAGAACGGAAGCTGACGTATTCCTATGCTGAGGCGGATAGTTTCGTTTTCATGGATGAGGATTACGAACAGGTTTCCCTCAAGGAGGACGCTCTAGGCAGGGGTAGGTTCTTCCTCGCCGAGAACATGGAGGTCAAAGTTCTGTTTCACGGCTCGAGGCCGATAGAGGTCATCTTCCCAACCTGGGTCGAGAAGGAAGTCATGGAGACCGAACCGGGCGCCCGCGGCAATACCGCGACGAACGTGCTCAAGCCCGCCAAGCTTGCCGGCGGTTATGAGCTTCAGGTTCCCCTGTTTGTCAACATCGGCGACATCGTGCGGGTTGATACGCGAACAGGTGAATACGCGGACAGGGTGCGGAAGACCTGATGTGAACTGTATGCCGTCCGATCAGCCTGGTGCAGCGTGAGCATTTCCAGCCGGAATGACTGCGGCAGCGGACTACGGGCGGCAATACCGGTTCTCAAGCTTCGCAACGCCACTCTTCAGGCAATTCGAAAGTTCTTTGCGGATCGCCAGTTTGTGGAAGTGGAGACGCCGGTTCGCATCCCGGCCCCTGCGCTTGAACTCCACATAGATGCTGTCCCGTGCGACGGCGAATACCTGCGAACCTCCCCCGAATTGCACATGAAGCGCCTGCTTGCCGCGGGTTGCGATCGCATTTTTCAGATAGGGCCATGCTTCCGCCGGCACGAACGCGGCCGCATACATAATCCCGAATACACTATGCTTGAGTGGTACCGCGCAAATGCCGACTACCACGATATCCTTGTCGACATGCGGGTGTTAATCAAGGCGGTGGCGCGTGAAGTGATTGGCGGCACGTCTGTTGTCGTTCGCGGGACGACGGTAGAGCTGGGCGGGGAATGGGAATACCGGACGGTTTCGGACGCTTTCGCACACTATGCGGGATGGAAGCCGGAGCTCATGTTCGATGCCGACAGGTTTGACCTGGACATGGTGGAAAAGGTCGAACCAGCACTCCAGCAGCGCGGATGCCCGGTGGTCTTGGCCGACTATCCTGCAGACTGTGCCGCCCTTGCGCGTCGAAAGCCTGGTGACGACAAGGTTGCCGAGCGATGGGAGCTGTATGTCGGAGGGATAGAAATCGCCAACGCCTTCAGTGAATTGGTCGATCCCGTGGAACAGCGCCAGCGGTTTCTCGAGTGCGCGGCCCGGCGCAGCGCGGGCGGCAGAGAAGTCTACCCGACGGACGAGGGATTCCTGGAAGCACTTGCCGGAATGCCGCCTTCGGCCGGTGTCGCGCTCGGTGTGGACCGCCTTGTCATGCTCCTCGCCGGCCTTGATTCGCTCGATCAGGTCCTGCCATTTCGCTCACCGGTCGGTTGAGCTGACAAGAGATGACTCCGGTGGCAGGTGCCGCTTCCGTGCTGTTCTGCCAGCAGCATCGCCCCGGGGCTGTCACGCGCAGACAACACGTTGTACCCGGCGCGCTCAATGGTGGAGCATATCAGGGTTCTGATGATGCTGATACGCCGGTGGTGGCAAATCGTCGCCGGGACTCCATGCCTCGACATCCATGGCTGGCATTTGACAGTGTTTTCCGGGAGTGTTACCTTTCTGACGGGAGGTAACACGATGAAGAAGGAATCTGTCAGCCGGTTCAGTGTGTCAATGTCTTCCGGACTTGTCCGCAGGCTCGACGACATGGTCAGGGTGAAGGGCTACGCGAATCGTTCGCAGGCTGTTGCAGAGATGGTCAGGGCGCAGCTCGTCGAGCACCATGGTCAGATCGGCGGCCATGAGATAGCTGGCACGGTGACCCTGGTTTATGATCACCACAAGCGCAACATCCAGGCGTTATTGACGGATATCCAGCACGATCACCAGGACGTAATTATCGCCACGCTGCATGTGCATCTTGACCACCACAACTGCATGGAAGTGCTGGCGCTGAGGGGGCGGGCGGGTCAAGTCAAGGGGCTCGCGGATGAGTTGATTGCCGCCAGGGGGATCAAGCACGGCAAGCTTACTGTGACCACGACAGGCCGGGAGTTCTGAACATGCACATGGCTGATGCGTTGGTCTCGCCGGCAGTCGGCGGCACCATGATGGCGGCGGGCGCCGGGCTGATCCTCTGGTGTGGCCGCAAGCTCAATCGTTCCGGTGATGATCATTTGGTTCCACTGATGGGCGTTCTCGGTGCGTTTGTGTTCGCCGTCCAGATGATCAACTTCTCCATCCCGTTGACTGGTTCAAGCGGCCATCTTGGTGGCGGTATCCTCCTTGCCATCCTGCTGGGGCCACATGCGGCGTTCATCGTGATTGCGTCAGTGCTGATGGTTCAAGCCCTGTTCTTTGCCGACGGCGGGCTGCTGGCCCTTGGCTGCAACGTCGTGAACCTCGGTTTCTTTCCCGTGTTTGTCGCATATCCGCTCATATGCAGGCCAATCGTGGGACAGGCACGCGGAGGCGGCAGGTTGTGGCTTGGCGCTGTACTGGGCGCCGTCGCCGGCCTGCAGATGGGATCGCTTGCTGTAGTCATCGAAACGACGATGTCCGGTGTTTCTGAATTGCCCTTCAAGTCGTTTGTGGCTCTGATGCAGCCTGTTCACCTGGTGATAGGGCTTGTGGAGGGGGTGGCTACCGCTGCCGTGGCGGCGTTTGTCCTGAAAGCCCGCCCGACGGCCATGGCAGGGGTGTCCGGAGTCAGTAGCCGGTGGGGTGTTGCTAGCTTCCTGGCAGTGGCGGTGCTGACGGCGGGTGTGCTGAGCTGGTTTGCCTCAACCCGGCCGGACGGTCTTGAATGGGCTATGAACAAGATCACGGAAGGGAAAGAGCATGAGGCGCCCGGTTCCAGCGTTCATGGCCAGATTGCAGCGGTCCAGGAGAGCGTGACACTGCTGCCAGGCTACGAATTCAGGGCGGCGGAGGGTGGCGCGGCGGTCGGGGGCGCTGAGGCTTCGAATGAGTCGTCCCGCTGGCCTGCTGTCAGCGCCGGCCGGTCGGTAGCAGGCCTGGTTGGCGGGGGCCTGGTTCTTCTGATTTCAGGATCGATCGGGTATGGGCTCAGGCGGTTCGGGGCACTCCGGGCTGGGCGGGAAAGGGCGCATGGGTTTTGGAAGATACGTTGAAGTGGGCAGAATGGATGATCTGGCGAGGCTCGACTCGCCAGTTCACCGGCTTGACGCGCGGACCAAGGTGCTGACCACCGTGGCGTTTATTGTCGCGGTGATGTCGTTTCCGCGATACGAGGTGTCGGCGTTGATGCCCTTCTTCCTCTTTCCGCTGGTCCTCATGAACATCGCCGGCATTCCATCCGGCCTTATTCTCCGCAAGCTGATGCTTGCGGCCCCTTTTGCCCTCGTGGTGGGGGTGTTCAACCCGCTTCTGGAAAGGCAGATCGTGATGACGGCCGGAGTGTTCGACATATCCGGCGGCTGGCTGTCCTTCGCTTCTATCATCCTGCGGTTCATCCTGACGGTCAGCGCTGCGCTGGTCCTGGTGGCGTGTACCGGCATTCACCGGCTCGGAGCGGGACTTATCCGGTTGGGAATGCCCCGTGTGTTTGCCGTGCAGATCCAGTTGCTGCACCGTTATCTCTTTGTAATGACGGATGATGCGGTGAGAATGGTGCGTGCGTTCGAAATGAGATCAGTTGGGCCGTCGACACCGCGATTCGGGGTATATGCATCCATGACTGGGCACCTCCTGCTCCGTTCGCTCGAAAGGGCCCAGGGCATCTATGAGGCTATGGTTTCGCGCGGTTACGACGGGACCGTGCGGGTTATGAGTCCCACCGCCATCAGGTTTGCAGACGTGTTGTTCTTTGCCGGCTGGTTGATCTTTTTCATTGCGGCGCGAACATGGAACCTGTCCCTATTGCTGGGCGGACTGATAACAGGACTGTAACAATGAGCCATCACATGGTAGAGGCGCGGGATGTCTGGTTTGATTACCCCGGTGGCGCGGAGGCGCTGCGGGGGGTGTCGTTTCTCATCACGCATGGGGAAGCTGTGGGCATTGTCGGGTGCAACGGCGCAGGCAAGTCAACCCTTCTGCTGCACCTGAACGGCTGTCTGGCACCGAAACGTGGCGAGATCCGAATCGGTGACTGCCCGATTACGCGGCAGACAGTCGCTGCTGCCCGCAGGGCGGTGGGGCTTGTGTTCCAGAATCCTGACGACCAGCTTTTCATGCCCACTGTCTTTGAGGATGTTGCCTTCGGTCCCTTGAACCTCGGTTTCCCTGATGAGGAGGTGGAACGCCTCGTGGTGGCAGCCCTTGAGCGGGTGGGGATGGGGCATCTTCGCGACAGGCCGCCGTACAGGCTGTCGGCCGGTGAAAAGCACGCGGTTGCCATTGCGACTGTGCTCGCCATGTCGCCGGACGTGCTTGTCATGGACGAGCCATCGTCGAACCTTGATGTAAGAGGGCGAAGGCGGCTGATCGGCCTTCTGCAGGCATTTGAGCACACCCGGATAGTGGCAACTCACGACCTTGAACTCGTGGTGGAGGTGTGCAGTCGGGTGATGGTCATGAATGGCGGCGCAGTAGCGGCGGTTGGGCCGACTGTGGAAATCCTCGGCAACGAAGCCCTGATGCTGGCGCACGGCCTCGAGACTCCCCACATCCTGCGCCATCTGCATCCGCACTGAGGCCGGATAGATGCTAAGCGATGTACGTCTCTCCCGGCTGGGGGACTACAACTTCGCCAGCGCCGAGCGTGCGGAGATCCTGTGCCAACGTCTGTGATTGTTCAGTCTCGCCATGCACCACGAAAGCCTTGTCTACCTTTGGCCCCATGGCGGTGAAGTAGTCGCGGAATTCATTCCGGTCGGCGTGCGCACTGAGGGCATTGATTGTGTGAATCCGCGCCTGGACATCGTAGGCCTCACCGAAGATGTTGACCGGGTTCTGGTGCTCAACAAGCTTACGGCCGAGGGTGTTCTCGGCCTGGAACCCGACAAAAAGAATGATGTTGCGCGGATCAGAGACGCCGTGCTTGAGATGGTGAAGGATGCGGCCGCCTTCGCACATGCCTGAGGCTGAGATGATGATGGCCGGTCCGCGCATTTCGTTGAGCTTCTTCGAATCATCAAGGCTGGTGACAAAGGTCAGGCCGCGGAACCTGAACGGATCATGCCCGTTGAGAATCCTGTTGTAGGCCTCGCTGTCGAAGCAGTCCGTGTGCTTTTGAAACACTTCCGTGGCCTTTGAAGACAGCGGACTGTCGACGAATATCGGCACCGTGCCGATCCTGCCCTGGGTGCGCAGGTCGTGAAGTATGAACAGGATCTCCTGCGTACGGCCCACGCTGAAACTTGGGATGATCAGTTTCGACCTCTGGGTGGTGATATCCTCAATGAATCCCTTCAGGCGTCCTGCCACATCTTCTGCCGGCGGATGAATGCGGTTGCCGTATGTGCTCTCCGTAATCAGGATGTTGACGTCCTTGACTACAACCGGGTCGCGGAGAATGGGCATGTGCGGTCGGCCCAGGTCGCCGGTGAAAAGGAACCTGCGTCGCTTGCCATCCTCCTCGAAATCAATCGAAACGACGGCGGATCCCAGCAGGTGTCCGGCGTCATGAAAAGACGCCGTGGCATGCGGTGTTACCGCGAAGGACTGGCCGTAGGGAACACCCCTGAACGCCTCCATCGTGCCATCAATATCTTCAGGCAGGTAGAGAGGCTCGAACGGGTTCTTTCCGAGCTTCCCGCGCTTCTTGTTCACGAACTCAACGTCCTTTGCCTGGAGGTAAGCGGAGTCCCTCAGCATTATGTTGCACAGGTCAAGTGTGGCCGGCGTACACAGGATCTCTCCCTTGAATCCCTTGCGGACAAGGGTGGGTAGATTCCCGGAGTGGTCTATGTGAGCATGTGAGAGAAGGACGAGATCGATGGTCCTGGGGTCAAGAGGGAGGCGCCGGTTCTTCTCGAACGCTTCCTTCCGCCTGCCTTGATAGAGACCGCATTCGAGCAGGATCCTGACGCCGTCAATCTCGATCAGGTGCATCGATCCGGTTGTCGTGCCAGCCGCGCCGAAGAAGGAAATCTTCATAGGGTATTGCGTGACGAACAATACTGCATTATTGTAGCTGCAAATGGAATGGACCGTACTACATGTGAGGCCGAAGTGCGAGAAGAAAATGGCCGGCCATTGCGCCGCCCATTCGATCGACCACTATCTGCCGCTTCGGCGTGAGACAAAGGTGTACCAGCGGCGAAAGGTCATTGTAGACAAACCGGTGTTTCCCGGCTACGTCTTTGCCGACGTGCCCAAAGCCCAGCGCTTGACCGTGTTGAAAAGCAGCAATCTTGTCCGTATCATCGATGTTCTTGCCCAGGAGCGTTTTGTTCGCGAGATAGAGCAGGTGCGGCAGGCCCTTCAGGTGGACGCCACGCTTGGGGCCACGGCTGCCATCCAGAGCGGAAAGCCGGTGCGTATCACCGCCGGGCCATTCCAGGGCCTCGAGGGTGTCGTCGTAACGGCCCGCGGGGTGACGAGGGTCGTGTTGAATATCAACATGATAGGCCAGGGCGTGCGTGTAGATGTCGATGCCGATATGTTGGAGCTGATTGACGCCTGATGTGACGTATCCAGTGAGGTTTCACGCCATGCCGATATATGAATACCAGGTGAGGGATGGTGCTGACGGTTGTGACAGCTGCCGGCACGTGTTCGAGGTGTTCCAGAAGATGGCCGACCAGCCCCTAGATAAGTGCCCGGAGTGCGGGGCGGCGGTAAGCCGGATGATCTCGACACACGCCGTGGGTGCGTCGAAGAGCGGCTTCGATGCGAGGGCGAAGAATGCGGGCTTTCACAAGCTGGTCAAGCGCGACAAAGGTACCTACGAGAAGTCCTATTGAGCTATTGTCCGGCGTGACCGACTGCTATGTCGGAGATGTTGAAGTCGTCCGGCGTGGTTGCCAGGTCGCCGGATGTGAATGTCACCGTGTGCTGGCCAGGACTGAGGTTGCCGATGTTGAGGGCGATTGAGTTCTGTCCGTTTGCCGCGTAGCCCGCTACCTGTCCGTCGAGAAGGATGGCGTTCACCCCTTCGTTGTCGATGAAATTGTTGTAGTCGCCGGCACGATCGCCGGCGGAGAATGACAGGAACAATGCCCCGCCATCCGCGTAGTTGGCATAAGCAATCATCTCCGGCGTGAGTGTGAATGCTATTCTGTAATTGAGGCCCTCGTTGATTACGTTGCCGTTGGGGTTCGTTCCGCTGTTGCCGAGGTGATGGATGCCGGCGTACTCCTGCGACGGCGAGGGTGAAGGCTGTTGCTGCGGGGTGCCGGGTGACGTGTCCGGCTGCGAGCTTCCGCCGTCCGCAAGGTCAAAATTCCGCATATTCCTCGTAACGCCCGCATCGACTTCCATCGCGGCCGTGGCTTCGTCAAGTGCCGTCTTGTCCGGGGCCTCACCATCCCGTTTCATCGTGGTGCCGAGCTGGGAAAGAACCCCGAGGGTGGCTTCTCCGAAAAGCGACACCGTTACGACAACGCCGATGGCAATGATGGCCGCAATCACCACGTACTCTGTTAAAGCCTGACCGCCCTTCCGGTTCAGCCCGGAAGGGCGTGTTGGCGGGTTCCCGGCGTTGTCAGCCC
>SESH01057921.1_pt1 | contig 22931 bp, 19 predicted proteins | sample 3171561 | NCBI WGS metagenome assembly SESH01 (sample SAMN10866947, study PRJNA518727) | freshwater metagenome | biome: subpolar coniferous forest; feature: holomictic lake; material: water; isolation source: holomictic Lake 442 2011 16.5 m and 2014 13 m | place: Canada: near Kenora, Ontario
GGGCTATCTGTTCTCGGTTGCGATCAGCGCCGCGCTGAATAACCGGATGGGGGCAGCGCACATGGCCGACGCGCAATCGGCGGTGCAATTGCTGTCGGCTCTGTTTTCCATTCCTGCCGGCTATGTAGCAGGGACCCTTTATGCCCACCGCCCCGGACTGGCCATCCTGGTCACGGGCGTCTTGACATTTGCCGCCGTTCTTCCTCTACTGCGGAAGGCGGCAATTCCCGTTCCAGATCCGGCTGGGAAGTGAATAAAGTCTTTATCTCGGGTCTTAATCTCAGGTCTTTGTCTGTTTCGAAAGCGGAATAGATTAAGACCGGAGATTATGACCTGAGATTAAGACGACTGCCCTCGGCCCGATGCGGGTTGGAGTTGCGGATCAAGACTAGGCTGAGTCTGGCGTTATCCGTCTCGGCGGCGGAGTCGCCAAAGAAAGAGGAGATGAAGATGAAGAATCAATGGGTGCAAGCACATCTGACAGATGCCAAGGCCACGCTGCCGTTCTCGTTCGTGTATGCAGGGAAGGACTCGGAAGCGCTGCTGGCCGAGTGGCCGAAGAAAGTTCATACCGCGAAGATCGATGCCAACCGTACTTGGCGCGCGCTCATCCGGACTGATCCGAAGACCGGCCTGGAGGTCCGTTGCGAGGCGGTGGAATATGCCGATTATCCGGCCATTGAGTGGACGGTCTACTTCAAGAACACCGGCACGACCAACACACCGATCCTGGAGAACATCCAGGGGCTGGACGCGCAGTTTGACGCCGGCGCCAAAGGCGACTTTGTGTTGCACGGCATCAAGGGCGATTTCATGAGCGCCGAGAGCTACGAGCCGTACCGGCTCGTGCTTTCCTCCGGATCCTCCACCAATTTCGGCCCGCACGGGCCTATCTGGGCCGCAAGCGGTCCGCTCTATCCCCTTGGGAGTTCGCTCGGCATGCCGGGAACCGGCAAGTCCTGTGACGGTCCGGATGGTTGGCCCTACTTCAACCTGCAGACGCCCTGCGGGGGCACGATCATTGCGGTCGGCTGGCCGGGGCAGTGGGCCGCTTCCTTCACGCGCGACGCAGGCACGGGGCTGACGGTCCGCGCCGGTCAGGAAATCACGCGACTGTATCTCAAGCCCGGCGAGGAGATTCGCACGCCGCTGATGGCGCTGCTCTTCTGGCAGGGCGACGATGTCGTCGAATCGCAGAATCTCTGGCGGCGCTGGTACCGCGCCCATAACCTGCCGCGGATCGAAGGAAAACCGCAGCCGGCGATCACCTTCTTCTGCGGCTGCGGCACGGAGCAGGAACGGCCGATCGTGCAGTCCTGGCTCGACGCCGGCATTCACCTGGATGTCTTCTGGCGCGACGCGGGCGGCTCTCGCGACGACGTCTGGTTCACCCTCAATCCGGATCCCCTGCCTTATCCGTGGCCGGGCATGTACTGGATGAACTCCGGCACGTGGGAGCCGGATCCGAAGAGGTATCCCAAGGGGTTCAAGCCGTATGCCGATTGGGTCCGTAGCCGAGGCCTGCAGTTCATGCTCTGGTTCGAGCCGGAGCGGGTGGGCGATCCCAACTCCTGGCTCGGGAAGAACCATCCGGAGTGGCTCCTGCCGAACGAGGGGGGGGCGATTCTTGACGAAGGCCATCCGGCGGCGCGGCAGTGGCTGACCGACCACATTAGCGGCTTGATCGAATCCCAGGGGCTGGATTGGTACCGGGAGGACATGAACGGCGTCGGACCTTGCCCGGCCTGGCGGAAGAACGACGCGCCGGACCGGCAAGGGATCACCGAGAACCTGTACGTGCAGGGACATCTCGCGTTCTGGGACGAACTGCGTCGGCGTTACCCGCGCCTGCGCATCGATTCCTGTGCCTCCGGGGGGCGTCGCAACGATCTGGAGAGCATGCGCCGGGCCGTGCCGCTCTTGCGCAGCGACTACACCATGCTGGATTCGAACATGGCTGACAAACTGGCGGGGGTGATTGAAGGCAACCAATGCCACACCTACGGTTTGTCGGCGTGGTTGCCGTTCCACGGTTCCTGTGTGTCAAAGCCCGATCCGTATGCTGCCCGCAGTCACTACGTGCCCAGCTTCGGCGCCGGCCTGCAGGTGACGCCGGAAAATCAGGCTGCGGTTCGGCGCGTCTACGACGAGTGCCGGCAGGTTGCGCCGTTCGTGCTGGAAGGCGACTACTATCCGCTGACCCGCTACAGCCGGGAAAGCAGTGACTGGATCGCCTGGCAGTTCAACCGGCCTGAGAAAGGCGACGGCGTGGTACAGGCCTTTCGCAGGGGTGAGTCGCCGTTCGTGTGCGCGGCGTTTTGTCTTCGCAGCCTCGATCCGGCGGCGATGTACGAGGTCGCGAACTTCGACGTCGCCGGACCAACACGCGTTTCCGGAAAGGACTTAATGGAGAAGGGCCTCACGATTGAGATCAAGGACAAGCCCGGCGCGGCGGTGGTGGTGTACCGGATGCTCTTCCTGCTCACGGTGTCGGTCCCTGACTGTTCGCTAGCGCCGGCGTAAACGGTGCTACTTTGTGCCAGGCATGCTTGGCCGCGGACCGGACTTCGGCCGGACTGGAAGCGTCCGCAGACTTGCCAAACGGACATCCGGGTCCTTGTCCGCAACCGCGGTTAGCAGGGAATCGAGACCTCGTGTGTCCGGGGTGGGGGACGGATGCACACTCAAACTTCTGGTGAACCAGGAATCACGCCATGTGTAACCGACGGCTGTAGCTGCGGCAGCGCGCACTGTGGCGGCTGGGTCGTTCGTCACTGCCTCCGCAAGGATCGGAAGCACCCCCTCTGAAGGCATGCAACCAAGGGCGTCCGCAGCGCTGGCGCGGATGTCGGCTTGCGCATCCTTCAAATTCGCGGCTATGGAACGGAGAACCCCTGGCATTGGCTTTATTGGGTACTGTGCACTGCAGATGTACGCGGCCAGGCGCATGGCCAGCAGGCGCAACGCCGGTTTCGGAGACGCGAGGTCGCTGGCAAGAGGTAACGGGGTCAGACTGTAAATTACAATTATAAGGTTGACGGCGAGGCGGGAGAATGAGATGGTGAGTTCATGCCAAGACCGCCGAGAAAGCAGTTTGCGGGAGCGTTGTACCACGTCACAAGCCGAGGGAACGGACGGGCGCGGATCTTCTTCGAGGATGCGGACCGTGTGCGTTTCCTGAAGCAGTTGCAGGATTGTCTGGAGAACGACCAGGTGGTCCTGTACGCGTATGTGCTGATGCCGAACCATTACCACCTGCTGGTGCGGACGCCCCATCCGAATCTGTCGCGATTCATGCAGCGACTGAATACCAGTTATGCTCTCTATTCACGCTATAAGCACCAGAAGCCCGGACACCGTCTGGAAGGCCGGTACAAGGCCAAGGTTGTGCAAGGTGATGCCTATGTCCTGACGCTGACCCGGTATCTTCATCTGAACCCGGTAAAGGTGAGAGGGATGGGGAATGTTGGAAAGGGAGAACGCCGGCGGTATCTGGAGGCGTACGGGTGGAGCAGTTATCGGGGCTATGCCGACGAGCGACGACAGGAGGGCTTTGTCTGTTATGACGTCCTGAGGACGTTGAGCGAACATCCCGGGACAGCGCGCCGCCGGTATCGAACGTATGTGCACGGGTGCCTGATGAAAGACGACGGCGAGTTGAGAGGGGCGCTGGATCGAAGCGGGCACGGGATAGGGGATGAGGGATTTGTGGAGGAATTGGAGCAGGAGTTGAGGGAGCGAAAGGCGGGAGGCGATCGGGATCGGGATGTGGGGTATCCGGCAGAGCGGATTTCAGTGGATCGGATTGACGAGGCGGTGGCGAAGGAGTTTGGGACGACGGTCGAGGCGTTGAAGGCGCATGGTCGCGCGGCGGGGGCGGGCACGGCGAAGGGCGTTGCTCTGGAGTTGGCGTGCCGGCTGACGGGACTAACGCAGAGGGAGATTGGGAGGCGGCACGGCGGCATCAGTTCGCAGGCGGTAAGTCTGGCGCGGAAGCGCGCCAAGGCGCCCATGTTGGCGGATCGTCTGATCCGGCTGGCGGGAGCGCTGCAGACAAAGACGGCAATGTCATAAACTTGTAATTTACAGTCTGACCCCGTTAGTCGCTGATGACCCCGTTAGTCGCTGACCCCGTTAGTCGCTGGGGTGCAATCCGCTCGCGGCCAGCACGGTCGAGGGCATTGGGTACAATCAGATCTGGCGGTACGTGCCCAACGAGTTCTACCCGCCTACACCTCAGATTCCCGGCGCGGTGATGATCGGCATCGAAGGCGATGAGAAGGACCAGCCCGTTCGATATCGCAATCACTACCCCAGCGTCGGCTGGCGCGGCGGCAGGTGGTGAACCTGGGCACAACTGTGCCGGCGAATCTCGTGGACGCCTCCGGCGCGCCTGTGCTCACGCAGCGCTGTGGCAGCGGGCGCAAGGCCACGACCCTGGCGCTGCTGGAGCTGCCGCCTGCCGGCAGCGTGGCCGTGTATCCGGCCGCCGCTGGGCGGCGGTGCTGGACGATGACCAGCGTCAGGGCGTGGCACTGGTGGCCGAAGCCCGCTACGGGTTCTCCTGTCAGGAGGGCGTTCTGGCTGTGTCGCTGTTGCGCGCGCCGATGGATTCCTCCGAGAACCGACCCCAGCGAGTGGACCAGGGAGTGCATCATTTGCGTTTTGCAATCAGCGCCCATCAGGATGCGAGCGACGACGCGCAGGAGAGCACGGCCGCTGCGGCGGAACTTCTGTATGGCGAGACCGTGGTGGCTGCCGGAGCCTTTGCACGTTCAGCCGGGATCTGCCTGCAGCAGGCCGGGGCTACGAATGAGCGGCTCGTGAGGACGCTCGCCCTCCACCGCTTTCCCAGGTTGATGCGTCGTACGGGGGGTGGTAGTATCAGCAAATGGATGGAATTAAACAAGCGCTGCAGGATATCGAGACGATGCCGGACTTGCTGGAGCGCGCGCTCCGGTTGTCGGGCTTGGTCACGCGGATCTTCCGCGAGGCGGGGTGGGAACTGGTTGTGGTTGGCGGCTCAGCCGTTGAGTTCTACACCGAAGGCTCCTATATGTCCGGCGATATCGATCTCTGTCGGCGGACGCTGCTGCCCATTCCCCTGAGGCTCGCACAGGACCTGATGGGTAAGCTGGGGGCAACCGGCGGCCCGCGCAGCTGGAAGGTGGCCGGGCTCTTTGTGGATCTGCTGGGATTTCTGGAGAACGAGGCGACCACGCCCTGCCGTACGATCGGCACGCCTTGCGGGCCGATCCAAGTGGTTCCGGCGGAACTGACAGTGGTCGAGCGGACGCTGCTGGCGTTCTATCCGCAGCCCGATGCGGAAGCGCGGAATGTGGCCAAGAAGATGTTGGGGGTGTGCCTGAGCGGGGATACGCCGGTTGATTGGGACGAAATCTGGCGACTGGCTGGGTTGCCTTCGTTTAACGTGGTGAAGGAGTTGGACGAACTCAAGCAGGAGGTGGCGCGTGAGCTCAACCTCAACCCTTAAGACTGATTGGACCTGGGAAGAATGGCAGGCCAGTCGAGCCAAACGGCACGCCGTGGCCACCCGGATCGGTCCTCCGGTCGTCCGGCGGAGCGCAAGCTCTTCCGACTTCAGGTTGCGCAAAGCCTTCGGCGGGGAGCGCGGCCCGAGTTTCATCTCCAAGTCGAAAGACAACGTGGCAAGAGCGTAAGGCTAAAGGCTAAAGTTGTTGTTCGGCGAAAGACAAAGTACTCGCTTTGCCACCCCAACGGTCCCGCAGGTCCCGTTGTACTTTCTGGCCATCCCGGTGCCGTTTGTAGTGGCGCCGGCAGGCGCTGCCCGCTCTCCATGGAATGGCGCGGAGGAGTGGTGAAAAACATAATTTCAGAGTCCTGCAAAAAGCGCGCTTGCCTGAAGGGTTAATCAACTGCTATTATCCGCTGTTTCACGGAGGAGACATGGCAGTCAAGATCAGACTTCGACGCACAGGTTGTAACAATTGCATTTCGTATCGCGTGGTGGCGACGGATAGTCGTTCGCCCCGCGATGGGAAGTTCTTGGAGACGCTCGGCTGGTACGATCCCAAGCGCGAGGGCGAGAACTATAAGCTGGATCTGGAGCGTGTGGCCTATTGGAAGGCACGCGGCGCCCAGATGAGCGAGACGGTGGCCAGTCTGGTTCGCAAGAACCAGCGTGCTGTTGTCAAGGCCTAGGTGGAAACACCGGCGGGTGAGGCGGGTGGCACGATGGGCGAACCGATGCGCATCGATGTGATTACGCTTTTCCCGGGCATGCTTCGGGGTTTCCTCGAGGAAAGCATGCTGAAGCGTGCGTCGCGTATGGGTGCGGTGGATTTCCGGGTTGTAGACCTGCGGGATTTTGCCCACGATGCGCGGCGTACGGCAGATGACCGGCCTTACGGAGGCGGTCCCGGTATGATTATGAAGCCGGAGTTGCTGTTTGAGGCCGTCGAAGCGGTGCGGACGCCGGAGGCGCGGGTGATCCTGATGACCCCGCAAGGGCGAAAGTTTGTGCAGCGGGAAGCCCGGCAGTTTGCGGGGGCGCGGCATTTGGTGCTGGTGTGCGGCCACTACGAAGGCGTGGACGAGCGGGTGCGGGAGTCGCTGGTGACCGATGAGATTTCGGTCGGCGACTATGTCCTGACCAACGGCACGCTGCCTGCGGCGGTGGTGATTGATGCGGTAGTGCGGTTGCTGCCTGGCGTGCTGGGCGGCGGACCGGAGGCCACGGAATGCGAATCGTTTACGGATGGACGGCTGGAGTTTCCGCAGTATACGCGGCCGGCTGAATTCCGCGGGATGCGTGTTCCGGAGGTGCTGCTCGGCGGCGATCATGCGGCAGTGGCGGAATGGCGGCGGCGGCAGTCGCTGGATCGCACCGCCAAGCGGCGGCCGGACTTGCTGCAGCAGCAGACGGATGGTGACGGCAAACAGGTTTTGTGAGAAGAGGAGTGACGAGTATGAGCGTGACGAAGGCGATTGCCAAAATCAATGCCGAGAACATAAAGGCCGACATGCCCAAGTTCAACGTGGGCGATTCGGTTCGCGTACACGTGAAGATCAAGGAAGGCGACAAGGAGCGCATACAGGCCTTCGCCGGTACGGTCATCGCCCGCGATGGACGCGGATCCACCGAGACCTTTACGGTCCGGCGTATCACGTTCGGCGTAGGCGTCGAGAAGGTCTTCCCGACTCATTCGCCGTATCTGGAGAAGGTGGACGTGGAACGCGTCTCCAAGGTCCGTCGCGCCAAGCTCTACTACCTTCGGTCGCGGAGCGGCAAGAAGGCACGTCTGCGCGAAGGTTGAGGCGGCGAATTGCGGAACGTGGGTGCTTGGCGCGGCGCGTCCGGCGTCCGCGTATTACCGTGTTGCAACGCGACCGAACGGGGGGACTGCCGCCCCGGCGGCCAGCCAACACCCCACGCGGACACATGGCCGGCGGGGCTTTTCATGGGCGATCTGGCCGACAGGCTGTGGTATGAACGCGCGCATTGGCTGGCGCACCCGACGGCGGCGCTTGCCGGCGTGGATGAGGCGGGCCGTGGTCCGCTGGCAGGGCCCGTGATCGCGGCTGCGCTTGTCATGACACCTGCCGCGGCTGAAGCCGGCTTTGCAGGCCCATTGCATCTTCTTACGGATAGCAAGCAACTCACCGCTGCACGCCGCGAAGCGTTCTATGAGCTGCTGACCACCACGCCGGAAATCTGGATCGGCGTCGGCTGGAGCCATGTGGCCGAGATCGACGAGCGCAATATCCTGAATGCCACCCATCTGGCCATGCGCCGTGCGCTGCTGGCCATGCCCAAACTGCCGGATCATGCCTTGGTCGACGGGTTGCCGGTCAAGGGCCTGCCCTGCGAATCCACCGCCATTGTCAAGGGAGATGCCAAAAGCCTGCTGATTGCCGGCGCCAGCGTGATCGCCAAGGTGTTGCGGGATCGCCGCATGCAGGAACTGGAAGCGCTCTATCCCGGCTATCTGTTCAGCCGTAATAAAGGGTATGGCACGAACGAGCATATGCTTGCCCTGTTGCGCCTGGGACCATGCCCCGAGCACCGGCGCAGTTTCCGCCCCGTCCAGGACGCGCTGCAAACGCTGCCGGGATTGTCTCTTACGGGTGCTTCTTGAAAGGTGGCCCGTGCGTTCCGCGCGCGGGCGGCGGCCGCCGGCAAGTAGCCCCGGCCCGCCCCGGGCCGAGGGCGGAGTGAGGCGTTGGGTTTGTATGCGCCTTGCGTGCGCTGGGCTCGAGGCGAGCCCGCGCTACGGGCCACAACCGTCTGCCGCCATCCCATCACTGACCCATTACAGAAAAGCGCTGGATTGCGCAGATTGCTGAGCCTATACTGGATCTCATGGTGGATCGACCCTGTCGTTTGCTTGGCACGTTGACACTGGCCGTCTTGTTGACAGGCACGGGCGCGTGTCAGCCGGAGCCGGCTGTCCGCGCGCCGGCAAACAGTGCCACGGAAGGCGCGCCATCATCGCAGGAGAAATCCATGAAGTCGAAGGTGTTCGTTTCGCCGTTATCAGGTCGTTGGTTTCCTGCTGACGCCGGGGCATTGAAGGCGATGATCGCCGGGTTGCTGCCGATGCCGCGACCCGCGCCGATCTCCGGCGTTTGCGCGGTCCTGGTTCCGCACGCTGGATACCAGTACTCCGGCAAGGTCGCCTGTCAGGTATATGCACGCCTGGACACGAATGCCTACGACCGTGTGGTTGTGCTTGGGCTGAGTCATTCGCTCGCCCTGTCGGGTCGCGTCAGCGTGCCGGATGCCGACACGATTGAGACGCCGCTGGGGCAGGTGGCGGTGGACACCGCGTTTGTGGCGGCGCTGCGAAAGTCGCCCCTGGTTGTGTATGAGCCACGCGCGCATCTCCAGGAGCATAGCGATCAGATCCAGGTGCCGCTGCTGCAGACGTTCTTTGGCGACCGCCTCAAGTTGGTGACGATCGTGGTCGGGCAGATGAATCCCGCGTCGAGCCGGAACATCGCCAATGTGCTGCGGCCGCTGCTGGATGCGCGCACGCTGGTGGTGGTGAGCAGTGATTTCACGCACTACGGCCCGAATTTCAACTATGTGCCGTTCACAACCAACGTCTCCCGCCAGATCGAGGCGCTCGATCACCAGGTGTTTGCGCCCATCGCGGCGGTGGATGCGGATGGATTCCGGAACGTGCTGGAGCAGACACAGGCCACGGTTTGCGGGCACAACCCCATTGCCGTGCTGCTGGATTTGCTCCCGCCGGAAACCAGGGTCGCGGAAGTGGCCTACGACACCTCGGGGCGCCAATTGAACGACTGGGAGAATTCGGTCAGCTATCTGGGCGCGATTTTTGTTGGCGACTGGCGGCAGGCGCAGGCGGCGTCCAATGTAGCGGCCGCGGCCGAGGCCCCGCTGGACGACGAAGACAAGGCGCAACTCCTGAAACTGGCGCGAGTCACGCTGGAAGCCGCGGTCCGGCGCGGCAAGGCGCCGGCCATCGAGGAGACCGGGGTCAGGATCCGCCCGGGCATGCAGCAGGTGATGGGCGGGTTTGTCACGCTCAACCTGCACCACGAGCTGCGCGGCTGCATCGGCGAAATCTTTCCACGACGCGAGATCTGGCAGGTGGTGCAGGAACAGGCTGTGAACGCGGCGCTGCATGACCCGCGGTTTGAGCCGGTCTCGTCGAACGAGACCAAGGAGATCCGGATCGAGATCTCGGCGCTCACGCCGCCGAAGCCGGTGGCGTCGTACCGCGACATCGTTATCGGCAGGGACGGCATGACCCTGTCCAAGAACGGCCGCAGTGCGGTCTTCCTGCCGCAGGTCGCGCCCGAGCAGGGGTGGGATCTGCCCACGACGCTGACGTACCTGGCGCGCAAGGCCGGCCTGCCAGCCGACGCCTGGAAAGAAGGCGCCGAGTTCACGGTGTTCGAGGCGCAGGTGTTTCAGGAGAAGAAGTAGGGCAGGGGGCCAGGCGTCAGGGGCCAGGAGACGGAAGACAGAAGACGGAAGACGGAAGATGCACCCCCCTCCCGAAACTGCACGCATTTCGGTGTCGGAATCGGTATCGGGATTGCAAAGCGATCGGGAGTGCGCATGGCATGCTGACTTGTCATGTCGTTTATTGTCCGTTGCCATTCCTTTTGCAATCGATCCCGATACCGATACCGACCCCGATGGATCAGGGATGCGCCCGCTTGTGATACGGCGGATTGTTTGTGCTTGGCTGGCTCGGCCGGAAGAGAGATGATTCATTCCTCGCACAATAAATCCGCCACGCCATGTTCCACTCCGCCAACAATCCCACCCGATTCGCCTCGTTCTTCTCCGACGCAGCAGAGGCATGTGTTGCGGCGTTGGACCTGGTCTTTCCGCGTGATTGTGCGGGTTGCGGACGGGCTGTGGACCGGCCGCATGGCCACGTCTGCTGGGAATGTTTTCGGAGCATCGAACTGCGGGCAACCGGGCTATGCCGGCAGTGCGGGTTGACGATCGAGGGGCAGACCGTGCACGACTTTGTCTGCAGCGCTTGCCGGGATCATGAGCCGGCCTTTGAAATGGCGCGCTCCGCCAGCCGCTTCAGCGGCGTGGTGCGCGAGATGCTGCACCAGTTCAAGTACGGAGGCGCCACCTGGCTCTGTCGGGATCTGGCCGACCTGCTGCACGGCTGCGTGCTGGGGCATTATGGTGCCGAGGAGGTGGATCTGGTGGTGCCGGTGCCGCTGCACGGACAGAAGCGGCGAGATCGTGGCTACAACCAGGCGGCCTTGCTGGCGGCTGCGCTGGCCTCACGCTTGAATCGGCCGCAGGCGGGCGACGTGCTGATGCGGACCCGGGATACGCCCACGCAGACAAAATTGCATGCCGAACAGCGCCGCAAGAACGTGCGCAACGCCTTTGCCGTGTGCGCGCCGGAGTGGGTGCGCGGACGCACGGTGCTGCTGGTTGACGACGTCATGACCACCGGCGCCACGCTGAGCGAGGCGGCGGCTACACTCAAGCGCGCCGGCGCAAGGCGTGTATGGGCCGCCACGGTGGCGCGGGGATAAGGCGGGCGGGCAGACAAGCCGGGTTGACGGAAGGACGGAAGAACGGAAGAATGGAAGCGTGGAAGGATGGAAGAGAGGATGATCGGCGTGGGGCGTTGCGGGTTGGACGTGAGAAAGCGCGGGGCGGTGGCTTTGATCGCGGCGCGTCCGGCGGCCGCGCCCTACCTTGCCGGCGATGCGTCCCGGTAGGGCGGGGCCGCTGGACCCGCCGCAATCATTTTCCCGCCTTCCTGAGTTCCAAATTTTAAACCATTTGTCCTTAATCGTGTCCCCACGCATTCTTCCATTCTTCCACTCTTCCACTCTTCCATTCTTCCGTCCGTTTCACTATCGTTGACCCCATCCCTATGTCTGACTGGATTGACATACGCAAGGACCCGGCGCATGTGGCGCGGGAACGCGGCCGGGCGCGCGAGCTGCGGCAGACTGACTGGTGGCGTCAACAGGTGCAGCGCGGCATCTGCCACTATTGCGGTAAGACCGTGCCGTCGGAGCAGGTCACCATGGATCATGTGGTGCCTGTGGCGCGCGGCGGCCGCAGCACCAAAGGGAATATTGTCCCCGCCTGTCCGGCCTGCAACAAGACCAAAAAGGCGCTGACGCCGGCGGAGCAGATCCTGGAGAAGCTGGAGGCGGAGGAAGAAATGTCGAATATCGAATAAGGAATCATGAATCATGAAGGCAAGAGGCCAGCAAATGATCTTCACTTCATGATTTATGATTCCTTATTCGATATTCTGCGGTTCAGCAGCCTGTCGGCAAAAGGTCAGTACCCCCAGAAGGTTAAGTCCGACAGTCTGCTGGGCACGCATCCTGCCCGCGGCCCGGGGCGGGCCGGGGCTACTTGCGGGAGACGGCCACTTTGATCACGACCTTGCGCACGCGGGTGGGGGCGTCGAGGGTGCGGCATGGCATGTGGGCGTCGTGCGGGAAAAAGATCGCGAACTGCCCCTGTTGCACGAGGATCGGAGCTGCCGTGCCTTCCAGGAAGGCGATGTCCTTGACGCTGTCGTATGGCGTACGGATGGTCTGTCCGGCCAGCGGTGCATAGCCCATCACCTCTTCGCCGGTGATCAGATATTGGATGTCGATGTAAAGCGAGTGGACTTCAAGCACCCCTTCGGCCATCGGCTTGGTTTCGTACTCCTGTACGAGGGCGTAGAGGCGCTCGCCGTCGATCGCATAGCGACCTTCGGAGATCGTGGCGAGGTCGGTCTTGCGCAGGAAGTAGAACGCCTGGCTGAAGCCGGCATGGATCTTCTCATACGTGTTGGAGTTGGCGAGCTGGTCGAGGATCATGGGTGGGCTCCTGGGAGAGATAGAATCCAGAATTCAGGATCCAGGATTCAGAATTCAGAATGAGAATGTATTGCGCACTGCTTTCTGCCGACTGACTCCTGATTTCTGACTCCCGAATTCTGAATTCTGAATTCTGAATCCTGAACCCTGAACCCTTCGTGCGCACCCACTATACTCTTCTTGGGCGTAGAAGCACACGCGGAATATCGGCGGGTAAGACGCCGGCCTCGGCCAGCACGCGCAGGTGGGGCATAAATTCGCCGAATTCCGAGAGTTCGTGGGAGTCGGAGGCTAGCGAGATCTGTACGCCGCGCGCCAGGCACTGGCGGATAAACGCCGGGTCAGACTGGTGCGTGTGGAAGTTGATCTCGGCGGCCACATGGGCGGCGGCCAGCAAGTCGGCCACGATCGGATAGAGGTGTACGGGTTTGGGCAACCCCTTGCGCGCGAAATACCGGAATGGATGCGCCAGCACATGGATGGGGTGCGTGAGCAGCCGCCGGATGTCGCGCAGAAACAGCTCCTCCGTCTCCGCCAATGTGGTGACGCCTTTTGTCACATCGGGGATCTCGTGGATCGCGCCCACGAGCAGGTCCCATCCGCCGGCGTCCTGCGGGGCGAGCAGCAGGCTGCCGTCGGCGCACAGCTCGACTTCCAGGCCGGCCAGCACACGCTCCGAGCGGAACCCCGCTGCCAGCCGGCGGAACGACAGCATGCGGCCGCGTTCCGGCGTGGCCCAGACCGCTTGCGCCAGGGAGGGGTCGCGCTGCCACTGAAAGCTCCAGGCGGCGTCTTTTTCAAAATAGAGCTGGAACGAGTGCTCCGTGAAGCAGATCGTTTCTACGCCCAGCGCGTGCGAGAGCCGGATGCCATCGGCAATGGTCACATTCGTGCCGCAGTAGGCGAGCTCGGTATGGCAGTGGTTGTCGGCCAGTCCAGGCACGTCAGGGCGCAGCCCATGTTCTTCCACGTGCACGCGGCGGCCTTCGAGGCGCACGAGTTGAAAGCGGAACGGGGCCTCGCTGAGGGCCGGCGTGGTGGCGTAGGTGATGCCGTCCACCACGTGTGCGGCCTGTCCGGCATGGTAGTGTCCGCTAAGGGAAAGGCAGATGCCGGCCTCGCGATAGCCCGCCATGATTTCGGCCCGGTTTGTCAAATGGTACGGGTACGATCCCGGAAGCAACGGATCGTGCGGGTGGTGCTGCAGCGCGATGATTGGCAGCCCGGGGTAGGCGACGGCGGCGCGTGCCGGTAGGCTGAGTTGGTCGTCCGGGCGGCGAAACAGCTCTCCTTCCTGACGCGCATCGTGGAAGATGAGAAATACATAGTCGCCGATCCGGTGCATGCCGGGGGGGCAGCCAAAGATCTGCGCATAGCGTACGGTGTCCACGTCATGGTTCCCCGGGACCGCCAGCACGGGGATCCCGGTTTTACGCGCCTCGCCAGCGAGCGACAGCCAGTCCTCGACGGCCCCGGGCCGGGTGGCGTCATCCACCATGTCCCCCAGCAGCACGATTAAATCCGGTTTCACGCCCAGGTGCTTCAGGCGCCAGAGCGCCTTGCGCAGCAACAGCAGGCCCAGGCGCACATGGCGCTCGGGGTGATCGCCGGGATGACTGGCTGCGCCGACAAAGTGCGTGTCGGCGATGGATAGGACGGTAAGAGGTTTGTAATGATCGGGCATTGGTCATCGGTCATTGGGTGGCCCGCGAGCCACTCGGCCCTGAGCGCGTGGCCGAAGGGCTCCGCGCGGCATACCCTGAGTCTGGCGAAGGGCCGCCGCACTTCCAAACTTCCGTCACGGCTGTTTTCGGTTCCTGTTTTCCTGAGTTCCCAATTGAATACGGAGGCTCGTTTCTGTGTCACTCCATCCCATCGCGGCGGCCGCCGCGACAAAAGAATTTAGATTTTCCGCCCGGGAAATCTAAATTCTTTCGCAGCTGCCACCCGCACACGCGATGGTTGCGGTGACGAGCGTATTGTCCTGCTTCTCGATGAGCTGCGTGTAGTCCACGGGCGCATGCGTGCGGGTCAGGTCTTCCCAGAGCTTGCAGTTGTGCACGCGCTTGAGGCAGCGCGTCATCTTGGTGGCGTCGTTGTCAAAATAGTTCTCGGCGAACTTTCGCGCCCGGCGCACCCAGTCCCGCTTCTCGGTGCGGACAGCCTCGATGGATTCGTAGACGCGCTTGGGGTAGATTTTCGGGGTGAAGGTTTCGAGGTCCTCGCCTCGCCCCAGTGCGCAATCACAGGCGGCCCAGAGATTGTCGTCAAAGGCGTGCATGCCATCCACGATCAGTCCGGACGACATGATGGCGCCGACGCCATAGGTCGAGACAATCTCCTCGGCGGAGAGCACTTCGCAGAACGGCGCCTGCGGGTAGTCCAGATCGCCGCCGTCGGAGAGCAGCGAAATGCCGGCAAAAACAGAGCGGTTATCGTAGATGAACTGCTCGACCAGTCCCCACTCGCTGTCCTTGACCGAGATCGTGTTGGAGACGTTGTGGCTGAGCCACGGCTGGGCGCACAAATCCAAACGCTTGCCGGCGTCGATCCAGTTGTTCTTGGTGAGCGCCACCATCTTCAGCAGATCCACGGCGGTGACGTCCTGTTTGGTCAGCGCCTCCGGCTTGGCCTCGATGCAGAAGTTCAGGACCACATCCGTGCCGTTGGGGTTCCAGACGGATTTTTCGACAGCCAGCGGGTTCTGCGCCTTGAAGAAGTCCACCAGCAGCTCATCCTCGTTGGCCTGTGCGCGGCGGAAGTAGCGGCGCGAATGGTGCGGGTGAATGCCGGAGCTGGTGCCGAGGATGCAGCTGGTGGTGCCGGCGGGCTTGACGCAGGTGGCGCGCGCGCACGGGGCCACGCCGATGCGCGGGGCGATGCGGGCGTTGATCTCAAGGATGAGCACGGCCATCTTGCGCTGCAGCTCCGGGTCAAAGGCGATGGCCGGGTGCTCCATCATGCCGGTCATGGAGATGCCCAGCAGCGCCTCGCGCCGCGCGATACGCGTACTGGTTTCGCCCAGGTAGGGGAAATCGGTGTAATCGGCCTGCAGTGTGCCGAGGATGGCCGCGGCTTCGCAGGCTTCGCGGAACTTTTCCTCGGAATCCACGCGCCCCATGTTGATTTCGCACAGGTTGCAGAACGCGAAGCCGCTCTGGCCGTCGATCTGCGGGTAGAGGCCGATCTCGCCGCACGGGTTGAAGGTGGCATCCAGGTCGTCGGTGAAGATGAAGCCGGGCTCGCCGAATTCGCGCACGGACTTCATCAGCTTGTGGAACTGTGCGGGTGTGGTGTTGTCGCGCAGCAGCATGGCGGAGTTGTTGGAGCGCGCGCGCTGCGGATTCTCGTTGAACCAGTTGCCCGTCTTGGCCGTGGCCATGAGGTCATCGTCCGGCGAGAAGAGGCAGATCGTGGCGCTGCGGCGCACGCCGCCGGAGAGCACGGCGTCGGAGGCGTGCATGAGAATGTCATAGGCGTCGATGGGGCGCAGGCGCGTGGCGCCGGCGGCAATGCGTGCGTCAACCAGCTTGCGGATCAGCTCGATGCTGCGGCGCAGCGGCTCGGGTCCGGGAGCGCGGCCCATGCCCGACGAGATCGACCGGCCTTTGGGGCGCACCTGGGAGTAGTCGAACACGACCAGCTTGCCGGCAAACTCGGGGAACGGCTGCCGCGCGGTGAAATAGGAGGAGAGCAGCGCGCCCATGGCGTCGGCCCACCCCTCGATGGTGTCCGGAACATGGAAGGTGGCGTTGCCCGTGCCGGGGCGCGAGATGGATGGCAGTTGGTCAACGTGGCGGGTTTGTACGGAGAAGCCGACGCCGCAGCCGCACAGCAGCAGCCACAAGGCTTCCTGGAAGAAGCGCGGGCGATCGCAGTAGGAGGTCGTGCAGTTGTAGATGCGGGCATGCTTGCGCAGGATCGGGTCCCCGCCGAACTGCATGGCGCGCTGGCTGCCGAGGACCATGCGCTTTTTCATCCCGGCACGGCAGATCTCCAGCAGGTCGTCAATCTGGATGCCGCGCTTGGCAAAATGACGCCGGTGCATGTCAATCACGCGGTCCACGGCTTCATCAAACGTTTCCCGGCGCATTTTCTCAGGGATATACCGGCTGTATTTGGATGTGAATACGTAATCCTGCAATGCGGCAATGCTCATGAGTGACCTCGAAGGAAGACGGGTTGGCACAGATAATTAAATCGCGACGCGTGGAGGCACCTTTGCAGGATCGCTTCTTTGGGCGTCACCCCAACATTTAGTGTCTCTCGCCTGTCCTGTCCACTATATTTTGTGGTTTTGAAAATCGGATGCGCGTGGTTGGTTCTTGACAGATCGTGCGGGAGTCTTCTCAAGGCGGCTGGCTGCGGGTGTGCCGTCCCTGCCGAGAACCCTGCCTCGCGCGTGCGGCGGGTCCGGCCAGACCACTGCCAATGCCGCAGAATCGGTAGGGACGCACCTCCGGGGCGTCCGCAGCAAAAGAGCCTATCCCCGCCGGGGGCGCAATCGTGTATCTTGCTGTCATGTGTAAGCAATCGCCAGATGTGGTTCGCGGTCGGTTGGCGCCGAGTCCGACCGGCGCATTGCACCTTGGCAATGCGCGCAGCTTTCTGATTGGCTGGCTCAGCATTCGCAGTCGCGGGGGGTCGCTTCTGCTGCGCATGGAGGATCTGGATCATCCCAAGGTGAAGGCGCGTGCCGCAGAGCAGGCGCTCGACGATCTGCGCTGGCTGGGGTTGGACTGGGACGAGGGGCCGGACATTGGCGGACCGTGCGCACCGTATGTGCAGAGCGCGCGCACGGAGCGTTATGCTGCGGCGCTGGCGCAATTACAAGCTGCAGGGCGGGTGTATCCGTGTGTCTGCTCGCGCAAGGATGTGGAAGCCGGACAGTCGGCACCGCATGCCAGCGAAGAGGGGCTGGCATACGACGGCGCGTGTCGCGGACGATTTGCCACCTACGCCGAGGCCGCGGCGACGCTGCCCGCCGGACGCCTGCCGGCGTGGCGTTTTGCCGCGGCACCGGTAGAGACGGCTTTAGGCCGTCTACGTGGACGGCGTAAAGCCGTCCCTACGGTTGCGCACGACGGCGCGGACTGCGATTCTCCGTCCTGGTCGGAGTTTCTGGACGGGTTTCATGGACTGCAGCGCGAAGATGTCGCCGCGACCGTGGGCGACTTTGTGATCGCGCGGCATCCACTGGGAGCCGGGTACATGCTGGCCGTGGTGGTGGATGATGCGGCCATGGGCGTCACCGAGGTGCTGCGCGGCGACGATCTGCTGCCGGCAACGCACCGGCAACTGCTGCTTTACCGTGCGCTCGGGTTGAAGCCGCCCCGCTTCATCCATGTGCCACTGGTGGTGGCGCCGGATGGACGCCGCCTGGCCAAGCGCCACGGCGACACACGCCTTGCCACGCTGCGGCAGGCAGGACTGCGGCCATCGCAGGTGATCGGCCGGTTGGCCGCGTGGTGCGGTTGGGCTGCGCCGGAAGAGGAACTCATGCCGGTTGATCTGCTGCCGCGCTTTCGCCTCGACGCCATTCCCCGCGCACCCGTCGTGCTGACTGAAGAGATCAAGCGGGCAATGCGGGTCCCCGCGTGAACACATGCCGCGTGATTTCCGCCGGGCTGTTAAAGCGCAGGGGTACGCCACAGGCGCCGGTGCCGCTCGAGGTGTACCCCTGCATGCCTGCGTGCGTCCAGGATCCGCGCAAGTAACGGCGCGGGCCGCGCACGCCGGTGAGGATCATGTGTCCGCCCGGCAGGCAGATCTGACCGCCGTGCGTGTGCCCGGCGAGGAACAACTGCACGCCGTATGCCGGCGCTTCGGTATAGAGTGCGGGCGAATGCGAAAGCAGCACACGGATGGCGTCTTTCGGGGCATGCGCAAACGCGCGCTTCAGGTCATGGGCTTCGTGATACACCGCGTCATCCACACCTGCCACGACCAGGGCGGCGCCGCCGCGTTTCCAAACCACATGTTCGTTGAGCAGAAATCGCACCCCGGCCGCCTCCAGTGGCGGCACCAGTGCCAGCGGATCGTGATTGCCTGTGACAGCGAAGACCGGCGCCCGCAGATGTTGCATCAGGGCAAGGGTTCCGGCGACAGTAGGTTCTGTGGGCCCGGCGGTCAGGTTGCGAAAATCGCCGGTGATCACCGCCAGATCGTATGCCAGCCCGTTCAGCAGTTTTGCCAAGGCAGGGACAAAGCCGGGATCCAGGTCCAGGTGCAGGTCGCTGAGCTGAAGGAGGGTCAATCCCTCCAGCGCCGGGGGCAGGTTTGGCAGCCGCACGACGTGGTCAACCAGCAGGGGGTTCATAAACTGGTGATACCCGCGGCGGTGGAGTCCCAGCAGGCGGAAACAGAGCCGGATGACCGGGCTGCTCAGCACCTGCTTGGCGGCATTGGCGCGCGGGCTCTCGGCAAACCGGCGCATCGGACGCAGCAGCGCCTGCTCGGCACGCAGGCGGTGATGGAAGTTTTTCGCGCCCAGACGGGCTTCGAGGGCAGCTATGGAAGGGGTGGTGAACATGCAGAAGCCTTCAGTTGAAAACGCATACGCATTAGAATATACCGCCCGTGGTGCCAACTCAAGCAACGCTGATTAATCACTTATTTTTTCGCAGGCCTTGACGCGCGCGGATCATTCTGGCAACATTCTGACGTTTTCGTGCACCCGTGGTGGAATTGGCAGACACGCAAGATTCAGGTTCTTGTCCCGCAAGGGGTGGGGGTTCAACTCCCTCCGGGTGCACCAGCTTCTAAAACTGCTATTTTCATGGCAGTTTTTTTGTTTTTTGGACTTCAATCCATTCTCTGCCGATTCCCTTCGAAAGCGGAAGAAGGCGCTTGTAGGCGGTAAGAATGTCAGCAAAAATACAATCAACTGGCAGGGAAAGCGCAGTCATTCTGCCTGTTTTGAGAGGTATCGCAACCCGCTATCAGCGGGTTGCCAACTAGCAGCCTGGTCGGCAGAAGGTTTGTACCTCCAGAAGGCTAAGTCCGACAGGCTGCTAGACGTCACGGGTACACTTCTGTGGGGTAAATCCCTGCCATGCGGTCGAACGCATCCAAGCATCCAGGGGGGGGACGCCTACGGTGGAGCGCACCCATCGCGGTAGGGTTTCTCCCCATGGCGGCGAGGCAACCCGTAGTCCAAACTGTCTGTGCAGGAATAATCAGACACCTAAACGACAAACGGGAGAAACAAATCATGAATAAGTTACTGACAGTTCTGGCGAGCGCGGTGATCGTGGGCAGCGTGGCCGTTGCCAGCGAGCCGCTCCAGCTCAGCCTCACACCGGAGATTGCCATCTTCGACCGAACCACGAGGATCGAAGGTTTGGCGCTCAGCATTTGGGGTGAAAACCCGCAAACAGCCCTGGCGCTGGGGATCGTGAATGGCTCCACGGGCCAGAGCGCCGGCCTGAGCTGGTCCTGGATACTCAACTATTCCGACAGTTACCAGGGCGTCCAGTGGGCGCTCATTAACTACACGAAGAGCGACTTTCTGGGATGGCAGGGCGGCTTCGTGAACTACACAGATGGCGCAATGAAGGGCTTCCAGGGCGGCGTAGTGAACTATGCAGGCCGACTGACCGGATTGCAGCTCGGACTGATTAACTACGCGGAGACCGCGAAAACCGGGGTGCAGATCGGGTTGGTAAACTTGATTCCCTCGAACGCTTGGTTCAGCGGATTGCCCGATGAGCTGGCGCCCGGGATGATTCTCGTCAACTGGCGCTTCTAGCAGCTTGTCGGGATTAGCACTTGATCACCACAGATTGTGTGCCGACCAAGCTGCTAGTCCGAGGGAATCCCCCTCCCGTCGCCGGATGCCAGAAAAAAGCAACCATTAAAGAGAAGCATTTTGGGCCTATTTGAGGTGTCGCTACCCGCTATTGTGGGTTGCCAACTAGGAACCTTTCGGACATAGGCCTTGGATGGCTTCAGATATCTTCTGCCGACAGGTTCCTAGGAAGCGAAACCATGTGGCTTTCGACAGAAAGATGGATTCTGTATCCGGTCAGCCGGGTGGGCCGGCGTTCCCTTTCGGTTGTCGGTGACATGGGCCGGATGGGAATGTTTCTCGTGCAGGCGTTGGCTTGTGCGGTGACGCCGCCGCTGAAGTTATTCCGTGTCTTGCAGCAGATTCGCTTTATCGGTGTCGGCTCATTGCTGGTGATTGTATTGACTGGCGCATTCACCGGCATGGTGCTTGGGTTTCAGGGTTACTATACACTCTCGCGGGTGGGGTCCACGGCTTTTCTCGGTCCGATGGTAGCCCTGTCACTATTACGCGAACTGGGACCTGTGCTGGCGGCACTGATGGTGACCGGCCGCGCGGGCTCAGCCCTGGCGGCGAATCTGGGGATCATGCGCATCACGGAGCAGATCGACGAACTGGAAATTCTGGGACTGAATCCCCATCGGTACCAGTATCGGCGGCACCTTGTGCTGAACCAGGCTGATCCGGGGGTGCGGCCAGTGGGCCCCTTGTCAGCGGAGTAGGGTTTCGCCCCATAGCAGAGGCCAGATAGAAAGTGCATAATTTAGGCAGTTTAAAAGGAGAAAACCGATGGGATGTCTATTGGCCATTGTAGCTCTGGTCGTGCCGCGCATTGTGCTGGTCGTTGCCTTTCTGACGACGGACTGGTTCAAACGCGCCTTTGAAGTCACTCTCTGGCCCGTGCTCGGCATTCTGTTCATGCCGTATGCGACCCTCGCCTATTTGGCAGCCATGTTGAACAACAACCACGCCTTGACGGGCGTTTGGCTGGTGCTCTTTATCATGGCCGGCGTGGTCGACGTGGCGCATTGGGGCGGCGGCGGACATACCTACCGGCGCGCAACGCACCGTTAAAAACATGAAGCCAAACACGCTCACGCCGGAACTGCTTCACAGGATCGACGCCTACTGGCGCGCCGCGAACTATCTGTCGGTCGGCCAGATTTACCTGTTCGACAACCCGCTGCTGAAGCGGCCGCTGGCGCTCGCGGATGTGAAGCACATGCTGCTCGGGCACTGGGGCACAACCCCGGGGCAGAACTTCATCTACGTGCATTTGAACCGGGTCATCAAGAAGTACGACCTCGACATGATCTACGTCTCCGGGCCCGGCCATGGCGGCCCGGCCGTCGTGGGCAACACCTATCTGGAAGGCACGTATAGCGAGATCTATCCAAATATCAGCCAGGATGAAGCCGGGTTGCAGAAACTTTTTCTGCAGTTTTCGTTTCCCGGCGGAATTCCCAGCCACGTATCGCCGGAGTGCCCGGGTTCGATCCACGAGGGCGGTGAACTGGGCTATTCTCTCAGTCATTCCTTCGGTGCCGTGTTCGACAATCCCGATCTGATCGTCGCCTGCGTAGTTGGCGATGGCGAGGCGGAAACCGGACCGCTGGCCACAGCCTGGCATTCCAACAAGTTTCTTAATCCGGCCACGGACGGCGCGGTGCTGCCAATCCTGCACTTGAATGGCTATAAGATCGCCAACCCGACGCTCCTCGCGCGCATCACCCGGGAGGAGTTGGATCAGTTGCTGCGCGGCTACGGGTGGACGCCGTACTTTGTGGAGGGACATGAACCCGGGTTGATGCACGAGGCCATGGCCGCGACACTCGACACAGCTGTGGAGCAGATCAAACAGATCCAGGCAAATGCCCGGGCCCACGGCGACCTCACCCGTCCGCGCTGGCCAATGATTGTGCTTGTGTCCCCCAAGGGGTGGACAGGGCCAAAAGTGGTGGATGGCGTGCAAATCGAAGGCACCTTCCGCGCTCACCAGGTGCCGCTCTCCGATCCGGCCACCCATCCCGAACACCTGAAACTGTTGGAAGACTGGCTGAGGAGCTATCGGCCCGAAGAACTATTCGATGAACAAGGACGCCTGAAACCGGAACTGGCCGATCTGGCGCCCAAGGGTGAACGCCGCATGGGTGCGAATCCGCATGCCAACGGGGGCCTCCTGCTCCGCGACTTGCGGATGCCGGATTTCCGCGACTACGCGCAGGCCGTGCCCACGCCTGGCGTGCGTGGCATCGGCGACGTGCATGTGCTCGGACCTTTCCTCAGGGATGTGGCAAAACTGAACAGCGAACAACGAAATTTCCGGGTCTTCGGTCCGGATGAAACACTCTCCAACGGCTTGGAAGCCCTCTTCCAAGTAACGCAACGCCAGTGGGACGCCGCGACTGTGCCGAACGACGAGTTGCTCGCTCCCGACGGGCGCGTCCTCGACTCGATGCTCAGCGAGCACCAGTGCGAGGGGTGGCTTGAGGGCTACCTGCTCACTGGGCGGCATGGACTCTTCAACTGCTACGAGGCATTCATCCACATTATTGACTCAATGTTCAACCAGCACGCCAAGTGGTTGAAAGTCACCGCGCAACTGCCGTGGCGACGGAAGATCGCGTCCCTGAACTACTTGCTGGCCTCGCATGTCTGGCGACAGGACCACAACGGCTTCACGCACCAGGATCCCGGCTTTATCGATCACGTCGTGAACAAGAAGGCCGAAATCGTGCGGGTTTATCTGCCGCCGGATGCAAACTGCCTGTTGTCGGTGATGGACCACTGCCTGCGCAGCCGTCATTACGTCAAC
>SESH01071247.1_pt1 | contig 22920 bp, 19 predicted proteins | sample 3171561 | NCBI WGS metagenome assembly SESH01 (sample SAMN10866947, study PRJNA518727) | freshwater metagenome | biome: subpolar coniferous forest; feature: holomictic lake; material: water; isolation source: holomictic Lake 442 2011 16.5 m and 2014 13 m | place: Canada: near Kenora, Ontario
AACCATCAGCGTTAATCAATCCATCTTGACCATGTGAAGTAAAAGGATCTAGCGCAATGTCAGTAATAATTCCAAGTTCTGGCACAGCTTCTTTTAAAGCACGAACAGCTCGTTGGACTAAACCGTTTGAATTGTAGGCTTCAACTGCATTGTCGGATTTCTTTTCAGCTGAAACAACAGGAAATAATGCAATCGCGGGAATACCTAAAATATAGAGTTCTCGTGCTTCTTCAATCAACAAATCAAGCGATAAACGTTCAACACCAGGCATTGAATCAATGTTTTCGCGCTTATTTACGCCTTCAATAACGAAAACGGGATAAATTAAATCATCAACCGTTAGTTTATTTTCACGCATCAAACGACGTGAAAAATCATTTTTACGCATTCGTCGCATGCGTGAGTCAGGAAATTTAATGTTATGATATGCCATGTTATTCGTACTTATTTTTGAGATTTTTTATGAGAATTAAACACTATACCTTATTTGTTTTGTTTCTAGTATGCCTTGGTTTTATGCCGATTTCACACGCCTTTGCGGGAGAACTATCTGCACCTCAGCAAGCTATTTCAGAAGCGTCTGACAAATTACAACAAAAAATGCAGGATCAAAACTTCCTTAAAGATTTTAATAAAGTGACCCAATTTGTTGACCAATCAATCAACCCTCATGTTGATTTCGACAAAATTTCCTCATTGGTTTTAGGTAAGGCTTGGAAAACAGCCACACCTGATGAACAAAAACGCTTTAAGAAAGAATTTCAAACCTTGTTAGTTCGCACTTATTCGCGTGCATTTAGTGAATTCAAAGAATGGTCTGTGCGTTTTTTACCAAGTGAAATGGAAGACGGTGCAACTAAAGTTGTTGTTAAAACTGAAGTTTTACAACCAGGAATTCAACCAATTGCGGTTAATTACAGAATGTATTTAGCAAACGGCGATTGGAAAGCCTACGACATCATGATTGAAGGCGTAAGTTTAGTGACAAACTATCGCACAACTTTCAGCGACGAAATTCAAACCAATGGATCGCTTAATGCAGTGATTGACGGTTTAGCAAAACGTAATGCTGAAGCGTTAAAAAACTCTTGATTCAAACCAACATTCACTTTTACGGCGCAAAGATTTAATTTTTGCGCCTTTTTTATATTCAATGACTTCAATTAAAGATTCGCTTTATAGCCAACCACTTGGACAAATCAATAGCTTTGCATTTGATGATAATGTCGCGCAAGTTTTTCCTGATATGATTCAGCGTTCTGTACCTGGTTATCAAACTATGATTGCCGCGATTGGTTTATTAGCAGGGCGTTTCGCAAAACAGAACAGTATTTGCTACGATTTGGGTTGTTCATTAGGTGCGGCTTCGTTTTCAATGCGCCAAAATATCCACGTTGAAAATTGCAAAATTATTGCTGTTGATAATTCTTCAGCGATGTTGACAAAATTTGAAAGTATTTTAACGCCCAATAAAACGCCGATTGAATTGCATTGCGCTGACATTCGGGACGTGAAAATTGAAAATGCGTCGATGGTGGTTTTGAATTTCACGTTGCAATTTTTACCTGTTGAAGACCGCAAAGAATTATTGGCTAAAATTTACAATGGTTTATTGCCAAATGGCGCGTTGATTATTTCTGAAAAACTCGCTTTCGATGATTCGCGCCAACACGAATTGCAAATTGATTTGCATCACGAATTCAAAAAATCACAAGGCTACAGCGATTTAGAAATTAGCCAAAAACGTACCGCGTTAGAAAACGTGCTAATTCCTGAAACATTCGCGACACATCAAAACCGTTTAAAATCAGTTGGTTTTGAAAGTGCTGAATTGTGGTTTCAGTATTTTAATTTTGCTTCATTTATCGCATTGAAATAATGGATTATTCAAATTTATACGAAGATTTAAAAGCCTCTAATGTTGAATTTTGGGGGGATTTATTACCTGAGCAACTCGCAAACGCATTCGATACGACAAAACACGGCGATTTGATTCGTTGGCAAAATCAGCGTGAAAATTTACCTAAAATTTTGCCGTTGTTTCTTGATATTTCTATCGACACCGTAAAACTCGGCAATGCCGACGAAATTACGCCTGAACTTCAAGCAGAATTGAAAGAAAAGCTGCAAGCATTTTGTCCGTGGCGCAAAGGTGGTTTTGATATTTTTGGCATTCATATCGACACTGAATGGCGGTCGGATTGGAAATGGCAACGCCTTGAAAACCACATTACGCCATTACAAAATCGATTGGTTTTAGATGTTGGTTGCGGCAACGGTTATCATTGTTGGCGAATGCTTGGTGCAGGTGCAAAACGTGTTATTGGCATCGATCCAATGCTTTTGAACGTAATGCAATTTCAAATTATCAAACAGTTTTATGATAATAACGCGCCAATTGACGTTTTGCCGCTGGGAATCGAAGCCTTGCCGCCAAAATTAAATTGTTTTGATACGGTTTTTTCGATGGGGGTTTTGTATCATCGTCGCTCGCCAATTGATCATTTGTTTGAATTGCGTGATTGCTTAAAAAGTGGCGGCGAACTTATTTTAGAAACGCTGGTCATTGACGGTGAATTAGGTGAAACGCTATTACCGAAAGACCGTTACGCGCAAATGCGAAATGTGTGGTTTTTGCCGAGTTGTGCGACGTTAGTGAGCTGGTTAAAACGTTCTGGATTTCAAAATGTACGGGTTGTGGATGTGACATTAACGTCAATAGAAGAACAACGCACTACAGATTGGATGCGTTTTCATTCCCTTAAAGATTTTTTAGATCCTGAAAATTCTGCGCTAACTTGTGAAGGTTATCCCGCACCGAAACGTGCGATTTTAATTGCGAATGCGCCATAATTTAATGCGCGGCAAGTTGTACAGCATTTCGCTTATCTCGTTTCACTTCATACAATGCTTCGTCTGCTAATGTAATCAATTCCTTTCCTCTTAATTTACCATCTATCGAACACGCCACCCCGATACTGACGGTCATGGGATTTAACAATGCTACATTTTCCACTTGGTTCTTTTCAATCGTTTGTCTTATCCGCTCTGCTAATAATAATGCTGACTTGCTGTCAGTATTTGGGCAAATCACCAAAAACTCCTCCCCACCTAATCGACATGGAATATCAGTAGCGCGTGAACATTTTTTCATGAGTGTGGTTGTGTGAATCAGCACTAAATCGCCAGCATCGTGACCCAATGAATCATTCACCGATTTAAAATGATCTAAATCCAGCATCAATACACTCAATGGATTCTTATTGCGATGTGCGCTTGCCCATTCTTGTTCCAAGCGATTCAACGAATAACGTCGATTCGATAAGCCAGTTAATACATCGGTATTAGCCATTAATTCTAATCTACGATTAGCAACCGCCAGATCGGCGATATATCTTTGTAATTCTTTACGTTCTTTTTCGACCTCTTTTTGCAGCTTAATAATCCGCTGTCCTGCACGAATTCGAGTAAGTAATACTTTTAAACTTAATGGCGTGGTCACATAATCATCAATGCCTGCATGAAAAGCTTCAATCAATTCTTTTTCTTCGTGGGATGAAGTCAGCATTATGATGTAAATTGAACTGCCCCACGTTGATGAATGCAGCATTTTTGATAATTCAATACCGTCCATTGGCTTCATGTGCCAATTGGTAATAATCAATTCTGGTTTATTTTCTAAGGCGTATTTCAATGCAGAATCACCGTCTTTACACGCAACTACTTTGTGACCGACGGCTGTTAATTGTTTGGATAACCGCGCCAACATCATCACATCATTATCTACAATCAAGATATTTAAAGATGACAAATTATTATGCTCATCTTTGTTTGATTCGGGCGATGATTGACGAATATCGGTTTTCACATTGATAAGTTTTCCCCATTTTTGCCATTGTTTAAATATATCTGTTATAAATGATTTTAATTCAACTTCGTTAAAATAATGTACTGATTCAAGCAATAAATTTGGCAATAAAGCCACGCGGTACTCTTCATCAGCAACACAATAATTTGCTAATTGAGTGGCAAAATGTAATTGCTTTGCCAGCTGATTAGCTTTTGAATTTTCGTCATTAGGTTTGAAATAAAGTTTTAAGGCTTCAATATGTACTGATGAAAACCCCCAATCCTCTAAAAGCATTAAAGTTAACGCATTGTGATTAATCGCAAATTGCTCTTGCTCCAATTTTAATAATTCGTCACCGTCAGCCGCTGCAATACACTCACCATAACTTTCTGACCAAGCCGTGGCTAATGCTAAACGTCCAATATCCATCAACAATCCCAGCGTAAATGCTTCTTCGGGACTAATAATGCGTTCGTGTGAACTTAACAATGAAATTGCTACGGCGGTTGCTAATGATTTTGACCAATAGGTAGGATAATTAAAATTTGGACAACGGTTGTTGCTGTCATTTCCAACGAGCGAAAGACTGAGTGCAAAATTCTTTACAGCAACCATACCAATCATAATAATTGCGTCATTAATGTTGCTAATGGGGGTATGTGCGCCATTTGCAGCGGAATTTGAAAATTGTAAAATTCGCCCACTTAATGCAGGATCCAGCTTAATCAACTGTGAAACTTGCTCAATTTTGACATCGTCACGTTGCAACAACCGCATTATTTCTAAAGCAGTACCAGACGGTGAAGGTAATCGATTCGATGTTTTCAATTCATGGAAATTAAATTTTTGTGTCATAAATTCGTGGTTTGTAGCAGTTTTTGAGCATAATTTGATGTCTTAAGACAAAAAATCGGTATTTTTATTTCTTTTTTATCTACACCTGTTTATAAAACTCAGATGACTATCTGGCGAATAGTGGTGGTATTTTTAGCTATCGTTTAAGAATTGGCAATTTTATTTTCATATGCTGTAAACAGTTGAAATGAAAATCTTATATGACTCTGTAAATTCAAGACGTTTTCATCGTGTTTTATGTATGAGATTTACGCTGTAACTAATACGGTAGACGGTATATAATCCCACGCTTTCACTAAACTTTCACTAAATTCACATTGGAAAAAGTATGCTCGGCAAACTCGTCAAATTAGTCATAGGTAGCCGCAATGACAGGCTGATTAAGAAAAAAATAGCGTTGGTTAAAAAGGTCAATGCACTGTCTTCAGAATACGAAAAACTATCTGACGAAGCGTTGCAAGCAAAAACGCAAGAATTTCGTGAACGCTTAGAACAAGGTGAAAAATTAAATCATTTATTACCCGAAGCCTTTGCGACAGTGCGTGAAGCATCAACTCGTGTATTTGATATGCGCCATTTTGATGTTCAATTAATTGGTGGCATGATTTTGCACAGTGGCAAAATCGCGGAAATGAAAACAGGCGAAGGCAAAACGTTAATGTCTACGCTTGCTGCCTATTTAAATGCCCTTCCCGCTCGCGGTGTGCATATTGTCACCGTCAATGATTATCTAGCGAAACGTGATTCAGAAACCATGAGCAAACTGTATAGTTTTCTCGGTATGAGTACAGGTGTAATTCTTTCGCAAATGGAAGCTCCAGATCGTCGTCTTGCTTACGCTTGCGATATTACTTACGGTACAAATAACGAGTTCGGTTTCGATTATTTACGCGATAACATGGCGTTTACGCTTGAGCATAAAGTACAACGTGATTTGCATTTTGCTATCGTTGATGAAGTCGATTCAATTTTAATTGATGAAGCCAGAACACCTTTGATTATTTCGGGTCCAACAGACGACACCAGTGATATTTATTTGCGCGTAAATGAGATTGTGCCGTTATTGACGAAACAACTTAAAGAAGAGGGTGAAGGCGATTATTCAGTAGATGAAAAAACGAAACAAATTCACCTCACCGAAACAGGTCACGAAAACATTGAACAATTGATGATTGAACATGGTTTGTTAGCAGAAGGTACGAGTTTGTACGACGCTACAAATTTACGTTTAATGCACTACATGAGTGCCGCATTACGAGCATTTGCACTGTTCAGACGTGACGTTGAATATATTGTAAAAGACGATCAAGTCGTTATCGTAGACGAATTTACGGGTCGTACTATGTCGGGTCGCCGCTGGTCAGAAGGCTTGCATCAAGCAATTGAAGCGAAAGAAGGCGTGCCAATTCAAAATGAAAATCAAACCCTCGCTTCAATTACTTTTCAAAACTATTTCCGTTTGTATGAAAAATTATCAGGTATGACGGGAACAGCAGACACAGAAGCCTTTGAATTAAACAAAATTTATGGCTTAGAAGTTGTCGTTATTCCAACTCATCGTAATATGGTTCGTCGTGATTTAGGTGATGTCATTTTCTTAACTTCTGCTGAAAAATATGAAGCAGTAGCTAATGATGTTAAAGAGTGTGTGAGTCGTGGGCAACCTGTTTTAGTAGGAACTACATCGATTGAAAACTCTGAATTGCTGTCAGGTATTTTGACAAAACAGGGTATTAAACATGAAGTTTTAAATGCGAAACAACATGAACGTGAAGCTCATATTATTGAACAAGCTGGTCAACCGTATGCAGTGACCATTGCCACAAATATGGCGGGACGTGGAACAGACATTGTTTTAGGTGGAAATTTAGAAGCCGAGTTACACGCGCTTGATGCAGATGTAACGCAAGCACAAAAAGACAAAGTTAAAGGTGCGTGGTTAGATCGTCATAATGCGGTTGTAGCAAGTGGTGGTTTACACGTTATTGGTTCAGAACGCCATGAATCACGTCGAATCGACAACCAATTACGCGGACGTTCCGGTCGTCAAGGCGATCCAGGTTCAAGTCGATTTTTCTTATCGTTAGAAGACGATTTAATGCGAATTTTCGCGTCGGAGCGTGTTTCGGGGTTAATGCAAAAATTAGGCATGGGCAACGGTGAAGCTATTGAACATCCTTGGGTGACACGTTCAATTGAAAACGCACAACGCAAAGTTGAAGCACATAACTTTAATATCCGTAAAGAAATTTTAGCGTATGACGACGTGGCAAATGATCAAAGAAAAGTCATTTACGCACAACGTAGCGATATTATGGCGGCAGATGACATTTCAGAAATCATCACTGCAATTCGTGAAGATGTAGTCAATGATATGATTACGCTCTACATTCCAGCCAAAACAATGGCTGACCAATGGAATATCAATGGTTTAGAAGAACATTTACGCCTTGAGTTCGGTGTTGAGATTGCGGTACAAAATCTGCTTAATGAAGATAAGAAACTACAAGAAGAAGGTTTGCGTCAAAAAATAATCCAGATTTTGGAAGAAAATCACGCTGAAAAAGAAGTTAGAATTGGCGCGGATACATTACGAAATGTTGAAAAAACCTTTATGTTGCGTGCCTTAGATCACAACTGGAAAGAACATTTAGCGGCAATGGATTATTTACGCCAAGGCATTCATTTCCGTGGTTATGCACAAAAAGATCCAAAGCAAGAATATAAACGTGAAGCCTTTGATATGTTCACCCATTTGCTTGAAACAATTAAATTTGAAGTGGTTGGTTTATTATTCAAAATTCCTTTGGAACAAAGTGCTTTCGATCGCGAATTAGATGAAGAATTCGCAATACCAACAGGCACAATCGAACACAATAGCGAACATTTATCCGCTATTGCGGATACCGAAGAACCAACATTTGTTGAAATGCCCACGAGTTTGACGCAAGACAGCATTGGGCGAAATGATGTTTGCCCGTGCGGTTCAGGCTTGAAATATAAACACTGTCACGGAAAATTGGTCTAACGCATTTTTGTTTTTAAGCCAATTTAATGATGATTTCTCTTACTTTTAAAAAATCATGAATTGGCTAAAAAATAAACTCAATTTTAATCTGGATTTAAATTTGCGCTTCGCGGGCTTTGGACAAAAACCTACAGCCGTTTTAGGTATCGATATTACTACGACTGTCGTAAAACTATTGGAACTTAGCAAGCAAGGCAATCATTACAAAGTTGAAAGTTATATGGTTGCGCCATTACCTCGCGATGCGGTAATAGATAAGCATATTACAAATGTCGATTTTATTGGTGAGGCAATTAAAAAAGTAGTTAAGCGTTCGGGAACAAAATTAACACAAGCGGCAGTTGCGGTTGGCGGATCATCAGTAATTACCAAATTGATTACGTTACCAGATGGATTAACAGACGATGAAATGGTTGAACAAATCATGATCGATGCTGAACAATACATTCCTTACGGTATTGATGAAGTTAATTTTGATTTTGAGGTTCAAGGTAAAAACGAAATTGATTCTAATCGAGTAAATGTGTTGCTTGCAGCCTCTCGAAAAGAAAATGTAGAAGAGCGTATTGCTACGCTGAAAATTGCAGGATTGAAAGCAAAAATAGTCGATATTGAAGCCTTTGCCATTGAAAATGCGTTTGTTTTACTCTCTAATCAGTTGCCTTATTCTGTCGAAGACAAAACTATCGTCATAATTGAAATCGGGGCAAATTTAACGACGTTGCATGTACTTTACAATTCTCGGGCGATTTATACGCGAGAACAAAATTTTGGTGGCAAGCAACTTACTGAAGAAATTCAGCGGGCTTATGGATTAACTTACGACGAGGCAGGGGTAACAAAGAAATTAGGCGGACTACCCGATAATTATGAAAGTGATGTTCTTGATCCATTCAAGCGCAGCATGGTTCAACAGATTCAACGTGCAATACAATTTTTTCTTGCATCAAATGCAAGTCGTCCGATTGATTGCATCATTCTCGCAGGCGGCTGTGCAGCAATTACGGGAGTCGATAAATTAGTTTCGCAAGCCGTGGGTGTAGAAACATACATTGCAAATCCTTTTCTGGATATGGAACTGTCATCTCGTGTAAATCCAAAGAATTTAGAGAAAGATGCACCGTCAATGTTAATCGCCTGTGGTTTGGCATTACGGAGTTTTGACGAATGATAAAAATCAACTTGTTACCGTGGCGTGAAGAATTACGGAAAGAAAAACAACAAGCATTTATTAATTCAATCAGTATTGCAATCGGTTTAACCGTATGTATTTTGGGTGCAATTCACATCTATATTTCCAATCAGCAAGAATATCAAGCTCAACGAAATAAAATGCTGCAAGACGAAATTACGATGTTAGACCAAAAAATTGTCAACATTAAAAGTGTAGAAGTACAAAAAACGCGCTTAATCAACAAAATTACAGTTATTCACAATTTGCAACGCTCACGCCCAGAAATTGTTCATTTATTTAATGAAATTCCTCGTGTGACACCTGAAGGATTATTTATAACCAAATTAACACGAACGGGACGTGATTTAGTTTTTGAAGGCAAAGCACAATCTAATTCCTTGGTTTCGGCATTTATGAGTACCATTGCAAATTCTCAATGGTTACAAACGCCTTCTTTAGATGTTATTACACAAGATAAATTAGCAACAGATAAATCGAGTAGCGGGAAAATGAATGATTTTACTTTGCGAACAAAACAACGTGATTTGCCTGACGTGAAATAATATGAAATTAGCAGAACTTAATTTAGCTGAAGTAGATTGGGATTTTAATGCCGCATGGAGCTGGTCTTTACCTGTTCGGATGGGTGTAATTTGTTTAAGTTGTATTTCTGTTTTTGGTGCAGGTCTTTATTACGACGTATTTGATCAATTACAAACATTAGAAACAGTTCAGAAAAAAGAAACTGAATTAAAAATGATATTTGAGCTTAAGCATAATCAAGTTGCTAATTTGCCTGCATATCAAGAACAGCTAAAAATCATTAAACAAACATTGAATGACATTGTTAAAGAAATGCCAGTAGCAGAAGAGGTTGCGGGCTTAGTCATTGATATTTCTCAGACAGGAATTGCCAACGGTTTAGAATTTAAATTATTCAAGCCTGCGCCAAATGTGCATCAAGAATTTTATTCGGAACTACCCATTAACATTGAAGTAATCGGTGAATATGAAGAGTTACTTTTATTTATTAGTGGATTGGCGGCCTTGCCTAGAATTGTCACTATTCACGATTTAACTATTGCACCAATCGACAAAACCAAAGTCACGAAACAAAGTAAAATGCTGATGTCCGTGACAGTAAAAACGTATTATGAAAATAAAAGTGCCGCAAATGATGTTAAATAAATTTGTAACCGCTGCTTCTGTTCGTTTTTTATTAATGACGTTTACAATGGTTATCTTAACTGCGTGCAGTGACAATGATTTCACCGATTTACAACAATACATTGCAACGATTAAAGCAAAGCCAAAAGAAGCAGTGAAACCTTTGCCAGAATTTAAAGTTGTTGAACCTTTTATTTTAACGAAAGAAGGTCATTTGCGTGACCCATTTAAACCCATAGAAAAAATAGTAGCAGAAGCCTTAGAACCTGATGAAATGGAAGAACCTGATAACGGAATTCGTCCAAATACTAATCGCACCAAAGAACCGCTTGAAGCCTTTGCATTAAGCGGTATGAGAATGGTTGGAACCATTAACATGAACGCAACATTATGGGGGTTGGTTAAAGGTGACGGCAATACTATTTATCGCGTAAAAGCGGGGAATTACATAGGTAAAAATGATGGAAAAATTACTCAAATCAATAAAAATAAAATCGAATTGATTGAAATCATTCCAAGTAAACCTGGACGATTTATCGAACAACCAGCAATTTTAACGCTGACTGAATAGCAAAAGGAAACTGCTTTTATGTTGAAAATAAATTTACGTTTGCAGCTGTTAATTACAGTTAGTTTGTTTTTTTTATCTAATGTAGGTCACAGCATTGAACCATTAACGTTATCAACGATAAATTTTGCTTCGCAAGGTAACGATAAATTACAAGTTCAACTGGAATTATCTGGTACAGCGATTACACCGAAAGTATTTAAAACCGACAATCCAGCGCGAATCGTATTAGATTTTGCAGCAGTAAAAAATGGACTGCCTAAAAAAATTTATCCCATCAGTCAGGGTGCTGCGCTGAATGCTTATGTTATCGAAGCAGATGGACGTGTACGGGTAATTTTGAACTTACTCAAAGCTATGCCATTTGACGTAAAAACAGATGGAAATAAAGTTTTTTTAACATTAACACCGCAGCAATATCCACAGAACGAGGCGGATAAATTTATTCCAAAATTACCACCTGTGAAATCAAATACGACTGAAATCACAAAAGCCACAAACGACAAAGTAGTAGCATTTATTCCAGAACAAGCGATTAGTGGATTTGATTTTAAACGTGGTGATAAAAGTGAAGGTCGAATTTTAGTATCATTGGCAAATCCAAATACGGTGGTCAATTCTAAAAAAGAAAATGGAAAAATCGTTATTAATTTTTTAAATACACAATTACCTGATGGATTGGCGAAACGCTTAGATGTATCTGAATTTGCTACGCCTGTTAAATTTATAGATACGACTTCATCGAAACAAGAAACGACTTTAACGGTTACAACGGTGAATGAACTTTATGATTATTCGGTATTTCAAACGGACGGTTTATTAACGATTGAATTTCGTCCGTTAAGTGATGAAGAGAAAGAAAAGCAAGAAAAATCAAGAGTTAAATACACAGGTAATCGTTTATCGTTAAATTTTCAAGATATTGAAATTCGCAATATCATTTCAATTTTGGCGGAATTTACAGGTCAAAATATGGTGGCGGGTGATGATGTATCAGGCAATATCACTTTAAAACTTGATGATGTGCCTTGGGATGAAGCTCTTGAATTTATCTTAATGACGAAAGAGTTGGGGAAATATCAAACGGGAAATGTTACGTTAATTTCACCGCTTGATAAAATCAAAGATTACAAAGAAAAGCAGCAGAAAATGGAAGAAGTCGTCGAAAAGTCTGACGCACTTGTGACTGAATATCTTAAAATAAATTACGCGAAAGCTGAGAGCTTTAAGAGTTTGCTCAATGGTATGGATACAGGTGCATTTGGTAGTTGTGGCGCAAGCAACGAATCAAATAGTGGCAGTAGTATGAGTGGAAGCCAAAGTGGATTATCGACTGACAATTCTAATGTGCAAACAAGCTCACAATCTTCGTCTTCGATTATGAGCAGAATTTTGCCGACGGCTCAAGGTACTAATAATCCAAATTTGGGTGTCAATCCTGATGAAAACCGCATTCTTTCAATACGCGGTTCAGCTATTGTTGATTCGCGTACCAATACGTTAATTATCAAGGACACTGTAAAAAAAATAGATGATGTAAAAAAACTTATTCATCAATTAGACGTACCTGTTCAACAAGTTATGATTGAATCAAGGATTGTGATTGCTGACGATACGTTTGCGAGAGATTTAGGCGTTAAATTTGGTGCAGGAAAACAAAGCGTATTAGATGGAAATAAAGGTTTTGCGATTGGTGGTAGTGGAACACAGGGTTCACTTTCAAGTACGGACGGTTCAGTTGGCACATTCAAAGATTCATTGGTAGATTTAGGGATTAAAGGCACGCCAACTGGCTCATTAGCGATGACCTTAGTCAAAGGTGCAGATTATGTTTTGAATCTTGAAGTTCAAGCCTTACAAACCGATGGACGCGGTGAAAGCATTTCAAATCCGCGAGTGATGACAATGAATCGTTGTACAGCACATATTCAACAAGGTGTTCAAATACCCTACTCTACTGGCGGAACAGCTACCTCGGCAGGAAATACTCAATTTAGAGATGCTGTATTATCACTAAATGTTACTCCGCAAATTACACCGAGTGGTGCTGTATTAATGAATTTGGTGATTAAAAAAGATAAGGCAAATACTACTATTATCACGAATGGTAATATAGCCATTGATAAACGCGAAATTCAAACATCTGTTTTAGTTGAGGATAGTGAAACGATTGTTTTGGGTGGAGTTTATGAGGATGACAATTCACAGACCAAAAACAAAGTTCCATTTTTTGCAGATTTGCCGTGGATTGGTGATTTATTTAGCAATATATCAAACAAAAATAACAAAAAAGAACTACTAATTTTCGTTACACCTAAGATTATTAAAGATAATCCAGTAGCGCAATAAATTACTTTAAACAAACAAGGGACACATGAAACAATCAGAAAATATTTATTTAGTGGGTTTAATGGGAGCGGGTAAAACCACCATTGGACGACAACTTGCCCGTCTTTTGAAATTGCCTTTTTATGACAGTGATAAAGCGATTGAAGAACGTACTGGTGTAGACATTCCCACAATTTTTGAGTTTGAAGGCGAGGAAGGTTTTCGTAATCGTGAACAAAAAATGTTGGCACAACTTACCGAAATCAACGGCATTATTATGGCAACAGGTGGCGGAGCAATTTTGCGTGAAGAGAATCGCAAATTACTCATGGAAAATGGCTTTGTGGTGTATTTATATTGTGACGTGGATAAATTACTCGAACGCACCCGTCGTGATGTTCAGCGTCCATTACTTAACACTGAAGACCCTCGCAAACGTCTTGAAACTTTATTTGCTCAACGTCAACCGTTATACGAAGCAAGTGCTGATTTAACGGTGGATACAGGTATTATGCAAAGCAAAGATGTCGTGACACACATTTTAGATATTTATCAAGCAATCCAAAATTAAACAACATGAAAACATTAACCGTTGCATTAGGTGAACGCAGCTATCCTATTTATATTGGCGAAAACTTGCTTAATCAAGCGGATTTATTAACGCGCCACATTAAATCGAAACAAGTGGTTATCGTCACGAATGAAACCATCGCACCGCTGTATTTAAAAAATGTGTTGGCACATTTGAGCGCATTTCATGTTGAAAGTGTGATTTTGCTGGACGGTGAACAATTTAAAACGCTAGATTCCGTTAATTTAATTTTCGATAAATTACTCGCCTGTAAATTCAGCCGTAACGCAACATTAGTTGCATTAGGTGGCGGTGTGATTGGTGATATGGGTGGATTTGCGGCGGCGTGTTATCAACGTGGTATCGCATTTATTCAAATTCCTACAACCTTATTGGCGCAAGTCGATTCATCGGTGGGTGGTAAAACTGGCGTAAATCATCCACTCGGCAAAAATATGATTGGCGCGTTTTATCAACCACAAGCCGTAATTATTGATGTTGATGTATTAACTACTTTGGATAATCGTCAATTTGCAGCAGGTTTAGCAGAAATTATTAAATACGGATTGATTCGAGATTTAGATTTTTTTATTTGGTTAGAAGAAAATATCGATACGTTGTTGGCACGAGATAAAACAGCATTAATTTATGCAATTGAGTATTCATGCCGCATGAAAGCAGAAGTTGTTGGCGAAGATGAACACGAAGGGGGCGTGCGTGCAACCTTGAATTTAGGACACACGTTTGGTCACGCAATTGAAACAGGCATGGGTTATGGAATGTATTTACACGGCGAAGCCGTTGCGATTGGAACGTGTTTAGCCGCTGATTTGTCACAACGAAAAGGGTTTTTAAACATGGATGATGTAATGCGAATCGTAAATTTATTTGAACGTGCAAAATTACCCGTGAAATCACCAACAGAATTGAGTTCCGAACAATTTATTGACTTGATGGCGGTTGATAAAAAAAATGTGGACGGTGCAATTCGTGTCATTTTGTTAGAAGCGATTGGCAAAGCAACACTGCCAATGTCTGTTGATAATTTATCTTTAACACAAACATTGCAAAGTTATGGTAGATAATCCGATTTTTTCAACAACATTAAATCAAAGTCCTTCAGATGACGAAGGCTTGGACACTTTGTTGCCGCTGATTACTAAAGAACGGACACAAAAATTCGATTTGTTGCTGCATTTAATTCCAAATTTGAAACAGCATTTAATTGTTTGTGGTGCATCTGGCATTGGTAAAACATTGTTGCTTGATATGCTTTACGACATTGATAATGACGCATGGCAATGTTGTTTTGTGCAAGGCAGCGCAGAATTGAGTTTTGAAACTATCGAAATACAACTGACTAAAACGATGTTGCGAAACAATCATGAGTCGTTGAATCAAGCATTTCATGACTTTCAAGAACAACACAAAAAAATCGTGTTAATTATTGATGACGCGGGGCTTTGTGTTTCTGGTTTGATGACAACGTTAATAGATTATGCCGCCACGCAACCTGCATTGAAGTTAATTTTTTCGCTCACTCCCGAAACTAGAAACAATCACCGCAAAACTGACAAAGCTTTGGAAAATTGCTATTTGCTCGAAATTCCTACGTTAAGCAAGCGACAATGTGCGTATTTTTTACGTCATTTAGCAGCGAAACCTAGAACTTATAGCGCATTGCCGATTGATGAGAAATTACTGGATAAAATTTATCGTGATACACACGGAATTCCTGCTCGAATTATGGCGGACTTCACTAAATTATCACGAGAAAATCAAAATGATTACAGCAAATGGTTAATGGCGTTTGCAGGATTGATGATTTTAACGATTGCTATCAATCAAGGTATTCGATATTTCAAAAAAGAAGCCGTTGAAGACACAGCGATTTTACCTGTTGAAAAAGTCGAATCTATTGAACAACCCGTTGCGCCAAAACCAGATAAAAAATTGCCAACACCCGTTGAATCACAAACCAAATCTGAAGAACAAGACATCATCATTCCTGAGTTTCAGCTAGATATTGAAAAAGGCATCGTCGCTGCTCCTACGCCAGTCACAACCGTTCCTGTTGAAAAAAAACCTGAGCCGACAACAGAAAATGTTGATTCCGAACAAGTTAAATCCGAAAAATCTGAACAAGTTGAATCTGAAAAACCAGCCGAAACAGTACAACCCGAACCTGCCGCAGAACCAGAAATCAAACAACCTGAACCTGAAAAAGCTGCGCCAGTTGTTGAAACTACCACAGAGCCTGTAAAACCAGAAGTTATTACGCCAACAACTATCGTTGAGCCTGTTATTTCATTTCCAAAAGTGGAACCCGCGAAAGGCGTTAAAATTCAAGCCTTACCCGAAAAACAAACGATTATAGCAACGCCAATCGCCGCCCCCGAAGTCAAACCAGTAAAAGAAGTAAAAATAGAACCTGTTAAAAAAATCGATACGGTAAAAAAAATTGAAATTAAACCGATTGAAAAACCCGTTGAAATTAAAAAACCAGAACCTCCAAAAGTTGAACCCGTAAAAAAAATAGAACCTAAATCAACAAAAGAACAGGCTAATGTAGAAAAAATTGTAAGTGTCGCTCCGCCTGTTGCAGGACGTTACACATTGCAGTTAATTACGCTTTCAAGTGAAGTTGCGATTGAAAATTTTAAAAAAAAACATCCTGAACTAAATAAAAATTTCCGCGTTGTAAAATCCATCAGCAATGAAAAAGAACGTTTTGGCTTGATGTACGGCGGTTTTTCAAATGCTACCGAAGCCACAAATGCTCGACAAACTTTGCCTGCTGAATTTGCAAATGCCTTTCCACGAAAACTAAATCCTTAATTTCATAAAACTATGATCACATTGAAAAACGATACGTTCATCAAAGCACTTTTGAAACAACCGACCGATTACACGCCCATTTGGATGATGCGCCAAGCGGGACGTTATTTACCAGAATATCGAAAAGTGCGTGAAGAAGCAGGCAGTTTTATGGCGGTTTGTACAAATCCAGAATTGGCGTGTGAAGTAACATTACAACCCTTAAGACGATTTGATTTTGATGCCGCGATTTTATTTTCGGATATTTTGACAATTCCCGACGCAATGGGTTTGGGACTTTATTTCACTGAAGGCGAAGGTCCAAAATTTAAAAATCCGATTCGTACCGCTGCTGATATTGAAAAATTGCCAATCCCAGATCCTGAAATTGAGTTGCGTTATGTAATGGATGCGGTGCGTTTGATTCGTAAAAATTTGAATGGCAGTGTACCGTTGATTGGTTTTTCTGGCAGTCCGTGGACATTGGCAACCTATATGATTGAAGGCGGTAGCAGTAAAAACTTCGCAAAAGTCAAAGCGTTAATGTACAACGATCCTGCGTTGATGCACCAATTACTAGATAAATTAGCGCAATCCGTTGCAGCGTATTTGAATGCTCAAATCGCAGCTGGCGCACAAGCCGTGATGCTTTTTGATACTTGGGGTGGAATGTTAAGCGGCGACGATTACAAAGAATTTTCGCTACATTACGCGCAACAAGTTCGTTCATTATTAAAAACAGAAATCGATGGTCAACGTATTCCCACCGTTTTATTTACCAAAGGTGGCGGTTTATGGCTCGAAGAAATGGCAGCGACTGGTTACGACGCACTTGGTTTAGATTGGCAAACGGACATTCATCACGCCCGTGCGCGAGTCGGTGAACACGTTGCGTTGCAAGGAAATTTAGATCCAATGGCGTTGTACGCAAAACCTGAAATCATTACTGAAAAAGTAAAAAGCATTTTGCAAAAATACGGTAATGGTTCGGGTCATGTTTTCAATTTAGGACACGGAATTTTACCTGACATCAATCCTGAACATGTCAAAACGATGGTGGATGCTGTGCATGAACAAAGTCGCATTTATCATCAAGGTTAAATTTTATGATTTTAGCAGGTGATATTGGCGGTACAAAAACGTTATTAGCCATTTTTGATGGTGAAATTTGTGTGGCAAAACATCGTTTTGAAAGTGCAAATCACGCAACATTTCATAACTTGTTGGCAGATTTTTTAGCGTTGATTCCTACGGTAAAAATTGACACGGTTTGTTTAGGTGTTGCGGGTGCGATTGTAAGCGGTGATTGTGAAGCAACCAATTTGCCTTGGAAATTAACCTGCCATGAAATTGCGAAACAATTAAATGCTGAAAAAGTCACGTTACTTAACGATTTAGAAGCTGCCGCGTGGGGCATTTTATCGTTGCCAGAAAATGATTTTATCGCACTGAATCCTAACGCTAAAACGCAAGTTGGAAATTGCGCGGTTTTAGCGGCAGGCACAGGCTTGGGCGAAGCGATTATTTTTTATGACGGTAAAAATCATCATGTGATTGCGAATGAAGGTGGGCATTGTGATTTTGCCCCGACAGACGCGCAACAAATTGCATTACTTTCATTTATGCAAGCACGTTATCCCAACCATGTAAGTTACGAACGGTTAGTTTCTGGCGTGGGAATTGTGGCAATTTATGATTTTTTAAAACAATCGGGCGATTACGCTATTTCCAATGAGTTGGAAGCCCAATTACAAACGACGGACGATTCGGCAGCAATAATTAGTGCAGCGGCAATGGCGAAAAGCGACGAATTATGTGTGGCAACATTGCAATTATTTGCGAAAATTTATGGCTCAGAAGCGGGAAATTTAGCGTTGAAATGCTTGCCTTATGGTGGTGTGTATTTGGCGGGTGGAATAGCCGTGAAATGCTTACCCGCGTTGCAACAAGGCGCGTTTTTGGAAGGATTTTTATCGAAAGGACGTTTTCAAAATACGCTAGAAAAAATCGCGGTAAACGTTTGTATGCAGCCCGAAGTCGGATTATTAGGGGCGTTATATTTTGCTCAGAAATAAAAAAGCCAGCGTTATGCTGGCTTTTTTATGAGATTTTGATAATTACTTCAAAAGTAAAACAATCGCTTGCACAGCAATTCCTTCTTTTCGACCTTCAAAACCGAGTTGTTCTGTAGTGGTTGCTTTTACATTGATACAATCGAAAACAACCCCTAAATCAACTGCGATATTTGCACACATTTCTGTTGTATAAGGCGACATTTTGGGAGCTTGCGCGATAATCGTAATGTCTACATTTCCTACATGATAGCCTTTATTTTTAACCAAATCATACACATGGCGCAATAAAACTCGACTATCCGCCCCTTTGAAATTTGGATCGGTGTCTGGAAAATGCTTTCCAATATCTCCCATCGCTACCGCCCCTAAAAGCGCATCACATAACGCATGCAAAACCACATCGCCATCGGAATGCGCTTCCAATCCGCGTTCATACGGAATTTTCACACCACCTAAAATTACATCGCCGCCTTCTTTAAATCGATGCACATCATAACCTTGCCCAATTCTTATCATTTCTATATTCTCATTTTTTTATTACGAACAACCTCATTTTTAATCTTGATAACATAGTCAAAAAGAGTAAAGTGAAATCCAGCGTCTTATTTTATATATCGGAGTGTCACTATGCGAAATTATCAAAAAAATGGATTGTTGCTTTTAGCTAGCAGCTTACTTTTTACCATTTCCGCGCAACCTGTTTTTGCGGCGACGGTTACGACTACAACAGCAAAACCTATCGTAAGTAAGCTCAAACCTCAAAAACTTACATCGCGGCTAACATTGGCGAATTTGTTGATGAAACATCAAACCAATCGCTTTAATCGTTTGCCAATTTATATGGAGGATGCGATTTTTCCAACAATGGCTGCGCCTGTCGCTGGAGCAACTGACAGTAAAGTCAGTTCTGTAGCAGCTCCAACTGCAACACCTGTCAGTCATTCTGATACTAACATTCAAGTAGCGGGAGTCGATGAAAGTGACATTGTAAAAGTGGGTGACGATGGTTATATTTATCAAATTCACGGTGGCAAAATTCGGATTGTAAAAGCCTTTCCAGTCGTTGAACTCACACAAACTTCTGACATTGAATATCCTACTGATAATAATTTCACCCCATCTGGAATTTACATTGAGAACAATACGTTGGTTGTTTTAGGTTCATCATGGCAAACTTTGGCACAACCTGTTGCGACTAGCAAAATGGCTTATAACTATTGTTGCTGGTGGGGTGGATATTCACAAACTCGCGCTTTAGTTTATGACGTAAGTGATCACGCAAGTCCAAAAAAAATCCTTGATGTAGCAATTGATGGTGATTACTTAGATTCACGTCGCATCGGTGACAACTTGTATTTCGTAACACGCACTTATCCTCGTTACTATATGTACGGTTACACGGATTCCGCCACAATTAAAGCAGCTGATATGTTGCCAAGTATCGTTGAAACAAAAGCCGATAAAATAACTACTCGAACAATGCCAGTGACTGATTTGTCTTATTTTCCTGATTTTGTTGAACCAGATTATGTGGTGGTTGCAGGTTTAAATTTAGCGCAACCTGATAAAGCATTAACAACAAAAGCCTATATGGGCGCAGGCGAATTAGTTTATGCGTCGATGCAAAATTTATATTTATCAGCATCAAAATATAATTTTGGTGGTGCTAGCGATGTCGCCCCTACGCAAAACAATGTCACAACACAAATTTATAAATTTGGTATTGATAAAGGTGCAGTTACATTTGCAGCAGCGGGTGAAGTAGAAGGCACCGCATTAAATCAATTTTCTATGGACGAAAATGGCGATTATTTCCGTATCGCAACAACAACCCAAAATTGGTATAGCGGCTCAAATGAATCTCATAATTCATTGTTTGTGTTAAATAAAGACATGACAACTGTTGGAAAAATTGAAAATTTGGCGAAAGGTGAGCAAATTTATTCAACCCGTTTTATGGGTAATCGCTGTTTTATTGTGACGTTTAAATTAACTGACCCATTATTTGCAATTGATTTATCTAAACCTGAAAATCCTGTTGTGACAGGTGAGTTAAAAATTCCTGGTTACAGTAATTATTTACATCCTTATGATGAAAATCATTTGATTGGCTTTGGTAAAGACGCTGCAATTTACGAAAAGGAACAAGGTGGTGCAGACGAATGGTGGAGTGGTGGTTCAGCGTTTTATCAAGGTTTGAAAATGGCATTGTTTGATATTTCTGATATGGCAAATCCAAAGGAAATGTACAGCATCACAATTGGCGATCGTGGTACGAGTTCACCATTACTTTATAATCACAAAGCCTTATATTGGGACGCTGAAAAACATTTATTTGGCTTTCCTGTTGAAGTTTATGAATTACAAAAAGGTTTTGATAAAGCGCAGCCTTGGAATTATGGCATTGGAAAATCGCAGGGGGCGTATATTTACGAAGTGACACCTGAAAATGGTTTTGTAAAAAAAGCTGTTTTATCACAACTTCCCGCCACAAATGTCACCGTGGATTACGGCAACAGCACCAGTTTTCAAGATTATTTCGTCGATAGAATTTTACGAATTGATAACAGTTTATACACGCTGTCGAATAATCAACTGAATGTTTATGATTTAACAAACTTTAGTGTTCAAGCTAAGTTAGCTCTTAAACCTTAAGTAATTTCGAGTGGTTGCGTGTTTTTGTATTAACGTGCAACCACTATTTTAGCAGCGGACATAAGCCAATAATTAAGGTATATTTAAGATTACGTTATGACAATGAACACATTAAGCATTACTTTTTAAAGACCAAATTATGCAAAATTTAACATTAGAAAACCTAGACGTTGAAGGCAATAAAATCATGTCTTCACGTCGTAAATTTTTAACAAATCTTGCTGGCGGTTCGTTGCTTTTTTTGGCTGGAACAAGCGTTGCAAATGCAAGAGTAAAGCATTTTTCGACACGCAAAACAGCGCGAAAACATAGTGGCAAGATTACTCACGTTGCAACGAAATCACATCAAAAATTTAAAAGTGCGATTTCAAATCGTTTAGCAAAAAAACATGGTCACACGCATGAACACCTTGCTGCTCATCATTCACACGATAAGCATCACCATCATTCGCATTCAAAACACAGTCACATTCAACTCGCGTCACATAAGCAATCGCCAACACGCAGTCGAATGTATCGTGACGATGCAATCGTTTTAGATACGCGTGAAGAACGTCAGTATTTTGCACGAAAAATTCCGTCAAAAATGATTTCATTACAAAACTCACATACAGGCGATAAGTTACGATTAACCTATTTTGAGCGGGGTTTGTATATTGAAGATGCGTTGCAAGAAATTGACTATATTTTGCGTGACTATCACACGGGCGACATTCATCCGATTGACCCAGCGTTACTTGATCAGCTTCACGAATTGAAATTACGTTTAGGCGTAAGTCGTCCGTTTAACATTATTTCGGGTTATCGTTCACCTGAAACAAATGCGAATTTACGTCGTCATAGCGATGGTGTTGCGAAACATAGTTTGCACATGCAAGGACGTGCGGTAGATATTCGTTTGGATGGTTATGGCGCAAGTACCATTCGAGATGCCGCGCTTTCAATGCAACGCGGCGGTGTGGGCTATTATTCTGCATCTAATTTTGTTCATTTGGACACAGGTGACGTAAGAACGTGGGGCGCGTAGTTACAAACGACTTTTGACCAGTTCATAAATTTCTTGGCTGGCAACTTCAGCATTATTCAAAATAGCCGTTAATTCGGCTATTTTTTTGTCTGCGAATTCCCTATCTTTCAAGCTGGCTGCATTGATATAAACATTTAATGCGGCACTTTTTAATGCGGCATAACCTGACATTACAGCAACACCTGCATCACTAATCACTGCAGCACTGCCCTTTTCAGCGGCAATTTGACTCAATGCAATCACTTCAGCACACGCTTTTGCACACGCCAAAGGCACGTCGGTTGCGTCTTTTAAAACAGTTTGAATTGCGGAACTTCGTGCCACTTTTTCGTCGTCCGTTTCTTTTGGCAAGCCGTAAGTTGCCATTAAACGATTAAAAACATCAACATCGGCTTTAATCATCTCAGTTAACGCTTCACGCAAGACTTCAGATTTTTCGAGTAACTCCCGCATTTCAGTTTCAACTTCGGCATATTTGGGCTTACCAATCGTCAAATTGCACACCATACTTGTTAATGCCGCTGCTTGTGCGCCCATTAGTGCCGCCGCACTTCCACCACCTGGTGTGGCGGATTTACTGGCTAATGTATCAAGATAGTTTTGTAATGAATTGTCTTTAATTTCAGTCATTTTTAAATTCAGATAAAGTGGAAAAATAGGTCGAATCACAAAACTACGCCGAGTTTTGTTATCATTCAGCGCAACATTATCGCAGAATCACACATTATGACTATTCCAAAAATCGCTATTTTCACAGACGATGCTGGCTGGCACGGCAAACAATTACAACAAGCTTTTAAAAAAT
>SESH01001789.1_pt1 | contig 22908 bp, 18 predicted proteins | sample 3171561 | NCBI WGS metagenome assembly SESH01 (sample SAMN10866947, study PRJNA518727) | freshwater metagenome | biome: subpolar coniferous forest; feature: holomictic lake; material: water; isolation source: holomictic Lake 442 2011 16.5 m and 2014 13 m | place: Canada: near Kenora, Ontario
GCGCAACGGCGTTGCGTCAGTGCCGGCAGCACAGTCGTCGTTCAACCCCCCCCCCGCGCCCACGATCGAGCAACAGACATCGACCTCCGCATCGATCCGCTCACCGGCAAGCCGTACCTGATCGCGGACGCGCGGTACTGCGCCACCGGCTACCACTGCTGCTCATGCCGCCGCCAGCAGTCCCTGCCTGCGCGTTTCTGCCGCTGCATGCATCGCACGAATTCCTTGGCGCCATCAGCGCCTAGCAGCATATAAAGCGACGATAGCAAGCCGCCCGGCCCGCTATCTGCGTGACCTGCCGCAGCGCCTTCAGCCGGCCGCAATGAGGCTTTCCCCGGGGCCGCCTGAGCTCAAACTGCGACATACCGCAATCTAGCCACGGGACATTAGGGGTCTATACTCCGCTGCGCCTGAGCAAGACCCCATACAGAGGCAAGATGGAACCGACGGACACGCGAGATCCGGACTACTACCACCGGGTTGTAGATTGCCAATGGGCCTGCCCTGCCCACACCGACGTCCCCGAATACATCCGGCTGATCGCCCAGGGACGATTTGGCGACGCCTACCTCAACAACCGCGCCTCGAACGTCTTCCCCGGCATCCTCGGTCGCGTTTGCGACCGGCCGTGCGAGCCGGCCTGCCGCCGCGGCAGGGTCGAGGACCAGCCCGTCGCCATCTGCCGCCTCAAACGCGTCGCTGCGGATCATCGCGAAGAGATTAAGGATCGGTTGCCGGCGCCGGCCGCCGTGCACAACGGCAAGCGCGTCGTCTGCGTGGGTGCCGGCCCCGCCTCGCTGACCGTCGCGAACGACCTGCTCCCGTTGGGCTACGAAGTCACGATACTCGAGCAATGGGGCCTGTCCGGCGGCCTGATGCGCTCCAACATCCCCGCCTTCCGACTACCCGCCGACGTGCTCGACGAGGAAATCGGCTACATCGTCGGCATGGGGGCGGAGCTGCGCCTCAACAGCCCGGTCACAAGCCTGCAGGCGCTGCTCAAAGACGGCGGCTACGACGCTGTGTTCGTCGGCTCCGGCGCGCCGAAGGCCAAGGACCTGCGGGTGCCTGGTCGCGACGATTCGGATCGAATCCACAGCGGCATCGACTGGCTGCAGTCGGTCGCCTTCGGCCACCGCAAGAGCATCGGCGAGCGTGTCCTGATCATCGGCGTCGGCAATACCGCGATGGACTGCTGCCGCAGCTCGCTGCGCCTGGGCGCAAAGCAGGTCAAGGTCATGGCGCGCAAGTCGCGCTCCTTCTTCAAGGCGTCGGAGTGGGAACTGGAAGACGCCGAGAGCGAGGGCGTCGAGATTGTCGTCAACCACGCGCCGCGCTCGTTCGTGATCGAAAACGGCAAGCTGACAGGCATGAACTTCGACGTTCTGGAGTACGACCTTGAAGACGGCAAGATCGTCGCCGAACGCAAGATCGACTCGATCGTCATCCCCTGCGACGACGTGATCCTGGCCATTGGCCAGGAGAACGCATTCCCCTGGATCGAGCGGGACGTTGGCATCGAATTCGATCGCTGGCAGGTTCCGAAGATCGACCCGAAGACGTTCCAGTCGAGTCGCGCGGAGGTGTTTTTCGGCGGCGACGCCGCGCTGGGCCCGAAGAACATCATCTGGGCGGTCGAGCACGGCCACCAGGCAGCGATCTCGATCCACCGCTTCTGCAACCAGCAGCCGGTCACTCAGCGCCCGACACACAGCGTGTCCCTCGCCAGCCGCAAGATGGGCATACACGAGTGGTCGTACAAGAACGACTACAACCCGGCCGAGCGACGCCTCGTACCGCACGTCGGTCTCGCCGAACGCTTCAAGCAGATCAAGATCGAGGTCGAACTCGGCTTCGACGCGCAGCAGACCGCACTCGAGGTGCAGCGTTGCCTGAACTGCGACATCCAGACGGTGTTCGCCGCGCCGTTGTGCATCGAGTGCGATGCCTGCATCGACATCTGCCCGGTCGACTGCCTGACCATGACCGCGAACGGCACCGAAGCGGAAATCAGCACGCGCACCAAGGCGCCGCGCCGAGACCCGGAGCGGCCACTGTACGTATCGGCACCGCTCAAGCACACCGGCCGCGTCATGATCAAGGACGAGGACCTCTGCGTGCACTGCGGCTTATGCGCCGAACGCTGCCCGACCGCGGCCTGGGACATGCAGAAGTCCACGGTCCACATTCCCCACGCCAGCACTGATGAGACCCCATGCGCACAGCAAGCGACGCACAAGAGCGCCTGAACGACTTCGTCATCAAGTTCGCCAACGTCAACGGGACGGGCTCGGCAAGCGCGAACACGCTGATGATGAAGGCCATCTTCCGGATGGGCGTGCCGGTCACCGGCAAGAACTACTTCCCGTCGAACATCCAGGGCCTGCCCACGTGGTATGAGATCCGGGTCTGCGGCGACGGCCACATGGCCCGTGGCAGCCACGTCGATCTGATGCTTGCCATGAACATCGAGACCTACGCGCGCGACGTGCGTGAGGTCCGGCCGGGCGGCTTCCTGCTGTACGACTCGACCTGGCCGCGCAGCGCGCTGCTGGAACGCAGCGACATCACGGTGCTCGGCGTACCGCTAGCGAGGCTCTGCAACGAGAACTTCGACGGTGTGCGCAACCGCATTCTGATGAAGAACATCTGTTATGCGGGCGTCGTGGCCGCACTGCTGGACATCGAACCGGAGGTCATCAGCGCACTGGTCACCGAGCAGTACGCGAGCAAGCCCAAGCTGGTCGATGCCAACATGAAGGCCATCGATCTGGGCTACCGCTACGCCAAAGAACACCTGCCCTGCCCCCTGCCGCTGCGCGTGACCCGGATGGACAAGACCGCCGGTCACGTCCTGATCGACGGCAACACCGCCGCAGGACTGGGCTGTGTATACGCCGGCGCCACAGTCGGCGCCTGGTACCCGATTACTCCATCCACCGGACTGATGGACGCGTTCAAGGGCTTCTGTGAACGCATGCGCGTGGATCCCGAGACGCACGAGCGCAACTTCATCGTGCTGCAGGCCGAAGACGAGCTCGCCGCGATAGGCATGGTCATCGGCGCCTCGTGGAATGGCGCCAGAGCGTTTACCCCGACCAGTGGCCCGGGCATCTCGCTGATGAACGAGTTCATTGGCCTGGCGTACTACTCCGAGGTCCCCGCCGTGATCTTCGACGTGCAGCGCGTGGGCCCCTCCACCGGCATGCCGACGCGCACCCAGCAGTGTGACCTGATGCTGTGCGCGTATGCCTCGCACGGTGACACCCGGCATGTGCTGCTGTTCCCGGCAAACCCCTCCGAGTGCTTCACGCTCGCCGTCACCGCCTTCGATCTGGCCGAGCGCCTGCAGACGCCGGTGTTCGTGCTCTCCGACCTCGATATCGGCATGAACGACTGGATGGTGCCCGAGCTCAAGTGGGACGACGCCTACCAGCCCGACCGTGGCAAGGTGCTCACTGCCGAGCAGGTCGACGCACTGCCGAAATTCCAGCGCTACGTTGACCGCGATGGCGATGCGATTCCGTACCGCACCCTGCCCGGCGAGAACCCCAAAGGCGCGTACTTCACACGTGGCTCGGGCCACAACCAGTACGGCGGCTACACCGAAGACTCGGCTGAGTACCAGGAAGTGGTAGACCGGCTGACGCGCAAGTTCGCCACCGCCAAGACGCTGGTGCCGGCACCGATCCTGGAGGGCCCCGGCGATCGCGAGATCGGGATCCTGAGCCTCGGCAGCTGCGACGGGGCGATCCGCGAGGCGCTGGTGCGACTCGCGGCGCTAGGCACAGAGGTGGACTACCTGCGCGTGCTGGCCTTCCCGTTCGGCGAGGCGGTCGAGTCGTTCCTCGCCAGCCACACGAGCATCCTGGTCATCGAGCAGAACCGCGACGCCCAACTCAAGGCGCTGCTGACGCTGGAGACCGCGGTCGAGAAGCACAAGCTCGTCCCGATCCTGCATTACGACGGCATGCCCATGACTGCCGACTTCGTCACCGACGCCGTGCTCGACGCACTCGGTCGCGGCACCCGCCGCGCCGCTGTCGCCGGCTAGGAGCCCAGAGCCAATGACCTCCATCATCAAGCCCAAGATCGCCCACCCCTCGCTGCCGCGCAACGAGCTGGGCCTCACCCGCCGCGACTACGAAGGCGGCATGTCGACGCTGTGCGCAGGCTGTGGCCACGATTCGATCACTGCCGCAATCACCGAGGCCGTCTGGGGCCTGTCGCTGCAGCCCGAGCGGCTGGTCAAGCTGTCTGGCATCGGCTGCTCGTCCAAGACGACCGCGTACTTCGTCAGCGGCGCCCACGGCTTCAACAGCGTGCACGGCCGCATGCCGTCGATCGCGACCGGCGCCAACGCCGCCAACCATGCGCTTACCTACATCGGCGTCTCCGGCGACGGCGACTCACTGTCCATCGGGCTGGGGCAGCTCGCGCACGCGATCCGCCGCAACGTCAACATGCTCTACCTGATCGAAAACAATGGCGTCTACGGCCTGACCAAGGGGCAGTTCTCGGCCTCGGCCGACGTTGGTACGAAGTCAAAAAAGGGTGACGCCAACCAGCAGACGCCCATCGACCCGGCGCTGCTGGCGCTCTCACTGGGCGCCGGCTTCGTCGCCCGTGGCTTCTCTGGCGACAAGCACCAGCTGGTGCCGCTGATCCAGGCAGGCCTTCGCCATCCCGGCTTCGCCCTGATCGACGTGCTCTCGCCGTGCGTGACCTTCAACGACCATGAAGGCTCCACCAAGAGCTACGCCTACACCCGCGAGCATTACCATCCGGCTGTAGAGGCGGACTACGTCCCGCGCGCCGAGTCGATCACGGTCGACTATTCGCCAGGCGAGTCACTGGTGGTGCCGCTGCACGACGGCAGTCAGGTTCGACTGCGTAAGCTCGATCCTGCCTTCGACACACGCGATCGCGCCAAGGCCTACTCCTACATCGACGCGAAGTTCCGCGAGGGCGAGTACGTGACGGGACTGATCCATGCCGAGGAGGCACCCGAGCACGAGCTGCATGCGGTCAACCACACCGCCGCGATGCCGCTGAACCGGATGCCGTATGAGCGGCTGAACCCGGGCGCAGCGACGCTCGCAAAGCTGATGGCGCGCTACCGCTGACCGCCCGCCCCCAATGGTGGGGGCCGCCGGCTGCGCCGCGACGGGGGGCTGCCGCTTGCTCGCGGCAGCCGCGACCCGGCGCCCCTTAAGTGCGCCGGCTGCGCTCCCAGTTGGCAATCGCGGTGCGCCCGGCGGGCGTCACCACGGAGCCGTGGCCGTTATCTGACACATAGCCACGGCGCGACAGCTTGTCAGCCTGCGCCGCCGAGATGCTCGAGGCCGCCAGCCCGCGCTTGGCGCGCTCCTGCAGGCGCGCGAGCGCCGCCCAGTCGTCTGGCGTCATGTAGTCGTCCAAGCATCCTCCTAAGTTGGCCGAGGCCAGGCTCGTGTCAGGGAGACGGCTTATCGTCGCCGTGCGAAGCAAAATCGCAAATAAAGGACATCAGGGCATCCTCGATGCTGCCCGGACGGGGGGGCGACCACTTCGGGTTGCCCGGATCGCCGTGCTCGGTGAATGCAGCCGCACCGAGCCATTGCGGGTCGATGTACCAATCGTAGGCAATCTCGGCGGAGCGCCCGCCGCGGCAGTCGAACAGCCGGAGCGTCCGGCCGGAGCGATAGTCCGCGCCGCTGCTCGGCAGCAGGTTGTGGTCGGCCGAAAAGCGAAACCAGGCCGAAATACCCTGCCGGGCCGGCTGGATAGCGCTCTTGTCGACCTGCCAGACCGTTCCGGCACTACTGTGGATCACATCGACCCACTCCCCGGCCGCCACGGCCGGACTCGCTACCAGCGCTCCCAGCAGTGCCCATGACGCGATATGCATGCCCCCCCCTCCTTCGACAGCCGGCCCCGCCGGCGCTCCGCAAGCAGCATAGCCTTCGGCACGCGCCCCGGCCAAGCCGCGCCGTGCCCGCAGCCGACTGCGGATTAGCCGGGGCGCCGAGGCCGCCACTAGGCTAAACTCCGCGCCCCCCCCCCCCGATTGAAGGCGACGGCCGTGACTAACAAAGCGCCCGATGCGCCAAAGACATTTTCCGAGCTTGGACTGAGCGCCCCGCTACTCGCGGCGCTCTCCGATGTCGGCTACGAATCCCCCTCGCCGATCCAGGCGGCGACGATCCCGATCATGCTGACCGGTCAGGACCTGCTCGGCCAGGCCCAGACCGGCACCGGCAAGACCGCGGCGTTCGCGCTACCGATCCTGTCGATGCTCGACCTCGCGCGGCGCGAGCCACAGGCGCTGGTGATGGTCCCGACCCGGGAACTGGCGATCCAGGTGGCCGAGGCGTTCCAGAAGTACGCCAGCCACCTGCCCGGCTTCCACGTCCTGCCAATCTACGGCGGCCAGAGCTACACCCCGCAGCTCAACGCGCTGCGTCGCGGCCCGCATGTGATCGTCGGCACCCCCGGCCGGATCATGGATCACCTCGAACGCAAGACGCTCAGTCTCGCGACCATCAGCATGGTTGTCCTCGATGAAGCGGACGAGATGCTGCAGATGGGCTTCGTCGACGCGATCGACCAGATCCTCGGCCAGGTCCCGCCGGAACGGCAAGTAGTGCTGTACTCGGCGACGATGGCGCCGTCGATCCGCCGCATCGCGCAGCGCCAGATGCGCTCGCCGAAGGAAGTGACGATCCGCTCGAGCACGACCACCGCGGCGAACATTCGCCAGCGCTACTGGCTGGTCGCCGGCATGCACAAGCTCGATGCGCTGACCCGCATTCTCGAGGTCGAGTCATTCGACGCGATGCTGGTGTTCGCCCGCACCAAGCAGGCCACGGTCGAGCTTGCCGAGAAGCTCGAGGCGCGCGGCTTCTCTGCCGCAGCGCTCAACGGCGACATCCTGCAGGCACAGCGCGAGCGGACGGTCGCGGCGCTGAAGTCCGGCGCGATCGACATCCTGGTCGCAACCGATGTCGCCGCCCGCGGCCTCGACGTCGACCGGATCAGCCACGTGGTCAACTTTGACGTGCCCTACGACAGCGAGTCGTACGTGCACCGCATCGGCCGCACCGGCCGCGCCGGCCGCAGCGGCGAGGCGATCCTGTTCATCGCGCCGCGTGAGCGCAACATGCTGCGCATCATCGAGCGCGCGACGCGCCAGCCTATAGAGCAGATGCCACTGCCCTCCGTACACGACGTGAACCGTCGGCGGGTGGAGAAGTTCAAGGAGCGGCTCGCCGCTGCCATGGTCGAGCCCAATCAGGCGGCGGAATACCGTCCGGTCATCGAGGAATTCGTACGCGAATCCGGCACCGACATTGCCGACGTCGCCGCGGCACTGGCTAGCCTGTTGCAGGGCGACAGCTCGCTGGCGCTGTCCACACGCAAGGATGCCGACAACACAGCGCCCCCGGAGCAGACGCCGTTCGAGCGCATTGCCGCGGTCGCCGAAGGTCCGCGTAAGCGCCGCAAGCCGGGCTTCGACGAGCAGCAGGCCACCTACCGGCTCGAAATCGGCCGCCGCCACGGCGTACTGCCGGGCAACATCGTCGGTGCGATCGCGCATGAGGGCGACCTCGACGGCAAGCAGATCAATGGCGTGGACATCCGCGAGGACCACACGCTGGTGCGTCTGCCTGCCGACCTCTCGCCGAAGATCATCGCGAAGCTGCGGCGCATCAAGATCCGCGGCCAGCAGCTGGACATCGCCAAGCTGCCGGCCAGCGAACTGCCGGGTCGCGAGCGGGACCGCTAGGCGCGCGTGGCCCAGGCCGCGCGGATCGCATCGGTCGTCTCACCCTGACCATCGGCCCGCCAGCCCGGCGGGCCGAACACCACACCTGCGACCTCGCGCAGCGAACGGGCCTGCGCCAGGTCGTGGCCCATCGACAGCCACTCGTGGAACGCAATCCTCAGCGGGTTGTAGGTCTCTATATTCCTGACCAGGCCGTAGTCCGGCCGGTCATCGTCGCATTCCGCCTCAAAGGTCCCGAACGCACGGTCCCACACCATCAGCACGCCAGCATAGTTTCGGTCGAGGTAGCGCGGGTTCGAGCCATGGTGCACGCGATGATGGGACGGCGTGTTGAGCAGGTACTCGACCCACCGCGGCAGCCGGCGCACTGCTTCGGTGTGTAGCCAGAACTGATAGAACAAGTTGAAACCCTGCTGCGCCAGGATCATCTCTGGCGGGAAGCCGAGCCAGGCCAGCCAGATCCACGGCATCCAGGTGCCGACCACCACCCCTGTCCACGGCTGGCGTACCGCGGTCGACAGGTTGTACTCGCGCGAGGAGTGGTGATTGACGTGCGCTGCCCACCAGAACCTGCAGCGATGACTGATCCGGTGGAACCAGTAGTAGGTGAAATCATCGAGAACAAACAGTAGCGCCCATGCCCAAGCCGCCGACGTGGGAATGACGGCGAGCTTCCAGTGCGAGGCAGCAACCAGCCCGGCGAACATCAGGCCATTCATCGCGATATTGACCATCACGTTGCCGACCCGCATCGCGAATGAGGCCAGCGTGTCCCACAACCGGTAGCGGGCCCGGATGACGCCGGCCGCACCCAGCGACGCTTCCAGCGCCACCGCGGCGATGCGCGCGATTAAGAATGCCTGTAACAGCGACGGCTTGATCATGTTCCCCCCCCCCCTGATTGCCTGCAGTCGCCGCCGGCCAACGTAACGCTGCGACCCGCCCGGAACTAACCGCCAGTTAGAACAGACTCGCTCCAATGTTGATCAGCAGCGCGAGCACTGTCGTATTGAACAGGTACGCGAGAATGCAGTGCAGCGATCCGACCCGACGCATGGGCTTGGACACGAAGGCGACGTCGGCCGTCTGGCCGGAGGTACCTATCACCGCTGCAAAGTAGAAGAAGTCGCCGTAGTCGGGCTGCTCCTCACCCGGGAACTGCAGTGCAGGCGTCTGGCGGCGACCGAGCGCGGCGTAGTAGTCGTGCGCGTAGTGCAGCGCGAACATCACCTGGATGAACGCCCAGGACGTCAGCACCGTGACGCCTGCCAGCGCAACGTGCTCGATCCGCAGCGCGCCGTGCATATCCTTGACCACCGCAAGCTCGCCCGCGATCGCCGCGAGGCTGGCAATCGAGGCGACCACTACCAGCAGCAGGATCAGTAACGCACCCTCGTCCTGGAGCTGAGCGCGCCGGTGTATGTGGTGGTGACTGGAGCGGGTCATCATGACCGCGGCCAGCAGCACGTACAGACCCGCACCGGCGTTCCACGCGATCAGCGCGCGGGTCACAAGATGGGCGGCGATGGAGCTCGGCAACAATGCGCCAACGGCAACCGCCGTCGCGGCTGCGACGAAGAGCCGCGGCCGTGCGCGTAGCTGTCGAAAGAGCCGGGATCGCAGCAAGTTCATCGGCATCCTCGTGGGTCAGTCTGCTGATCGGTCGCTGAAGGCGAACAGATCGGTCTGGTAAGTAAACGACACGCCGGCCACATTCGCCGCAAATCCGCCACGGCGCGCCTGCAGCCTGCCGACGCTCAGCTGCAGCCCCAGGCCGCTCGCCGCCTGGTAGCCGAGACTGGCGTTGAGTTGGCCGACGACCCCTGCGCCCACCTCCACGCCGCCGCCGCCGGCGGCGCCCGCCAGCGCCTCGAGCTGCGCATGCCAGTGTCTCGACAACGGCATCCGTCCACCGCCGCCGACCAGCCCGATCATATAGGCGCCATTGCGACCCGAGTAGGCGGCCAATCCCTGCCCGGTCAGAAAAAAGTACGGACTGACGAAGTAGTCAGCCTGCACGCCTAGCGTGCCGAACTCCCGGTTCGGACGCGAGCTCCACGCCGCACTCGTGCCTCGATACTGCTGGTCCACCAAGCGGATCCGCACGGTATGCGCAACCGGCTCGCGCGGCGTGCCAGCCGGCGCGTCCTCGCTCGGCCCGAAGCCATGCGCGGCCCGCAGTGTCAGGCCGCGCGCGCCGAAGCTGCCCGACGCCGCCTTCAATCGCGTAGCCTCCAGCGTCAGCACGTCGCGACGCGTCACGCGCAACTCAACCCCCACGGCCGCCTGCAGCAGCAGACCACCGCCGCTATCGACGTCGCCGCCGCCACCAGCGCCAATCGCCGCGCTGCCTTCCAGCGCCAGATGCTCGCTGAGCGAGCGGCGATAACCGACAGCGCCGAGGATCTGCATGTAGCCGCTGTTCGCGCCGGAGGCGGCACCCGCAGCCTCGATGCGCGCAAACAGGCCATCACCCATCGCCATGCGCCAGGAAGCGCCGACCAGTCCCAGATTCTGCTGCGGACCGCCCGCGCCCAGATGCGCGCCGCTATCCGCGCTCAACCATTGGACGTACGCCCCCACCTGCTGCGGGCTCGCCTCGGCAGCGGACAGGTCCAGGGTCAATGCCGCTGTCGGCTCCACGGGGACATACAGCGAACTGAATCCGTGGCGGTAGCCCACGTACAGTTGCGTTGAAGTGATCCGGCCACCGTTGGGAAAGTCGACGCGACTGGCGCCGACCGTTACCGCGTCAGTGTGTCCGAGCCGGTAGCTCAGCCCCAGCGCCTCACGCAACATCAGGCCGCCGCCTGCGAGCTCATAACCGCCGCGCCCACCGCCCGCCGCCACCGACAAACCGGCCTCCAGCGAGAGCGCCTCGCCCAACGGATAGCGGGCCTCAGCACCGACCCCAAGCGTGATGAAGCCCCCGCGGCTGCCGCGCACCGCCGCGTAACTGTCCACGCCCGCCGACAGATATCGACCGAGCTCCCTACGCAGCATGAGCCGCGTGAGACCCATCGACTCCCCCGCAGGCAGCTGCCACTGCTCAAGCTGCGCACCGAGCGACCAGTCAGCGCGTCCGATCGCCGGCAGCGTCTGCGCCGATGCCTGCGCACAGACGAGCAGCATCGCTAGCGCCGCAAAAAGGCATTGAGCGCCACGACACGATAGAACAGTCATCGGACACTCCCCTCACCGCCCGAATCCTCGAATCCCGGCACCCGCATATAGTGTCGCGCCAGTCGCAGCGCGACCTCGCGGGCATCCACGTCAGTGCGGTTGCACAACGCCACCGTGGTCAGGCGCTGCTCGGGGAAACGCATGATCGCGCTGCGAAAGCCGCTGGTGGTGCCGAAGTGCCAGCGCCGCGCGTAGCCGTCCGACGGATCCAGAAACCAGCCGTAGCCGTATGCCACCGGCTCGCCAGGCGCGAGATTGTCCTCGTCGCCAACCTCTGGCCATCGGGTCTGCCCGCCGTTGGCGAGGCGCACCGGCTCGTAGGCGGGGCTCATCAGGGACTCCGCCAGCAATGTATGGCGCTCCAGCGCGTCATCCCAGCGCGCAAGATCTGCGAGGTTCGAATAGATGCCGCCGTCGCCCTGCGTGGCCGACGTGGAGCTCTGGTCGGCCGCTGACAGTCCCGTTGCGCCCGACGCATAGCCATAGGCCCGCGCGGCAACCGTGTTGCGACCCCGCACAAACAGTCGTGTGCCGCGCATGCCCAGCGGCGCGAAGATCCTCGTGGTGAGAAACGCCTCGAACGGGAGCGCAGATACACGCCCGACTATCAGTCCGAGCAGAACGTAGGCGGAGTTGCTGTAGGCCCACTGGCTGCCCGGCTCGAAACGCAGCGCCGGCTGGCGCTGCAGCAGTTCGAGCACCTGCGCATCCTGGATCTGGTTCTGTGGCGTGTACGCCGGGCCGCCTGCGTGCTCCTCGAGCTCCATCAGCTCCTCGTAGTCCGCCAACCCCGCCGTGTGCGTCAGCAGGTGGCGGACCGTGACGCGACGCGCGTAGTCCGGAAATCCCGGCAGCAGATCGGCCAGCGTCGCGTCATAGGACAGGCGACCGTCAGCGACCAGCAGCATCACCGCCATCGCGGTGAACTGCTTGCTGACGGAGGCAAGGCGGAAGTTGCTGTGGGCATCGAGCGGCTGGCGCGAGCCTAGCGACCTCGTGCCATAGCCCGCAGCGAGCAGCGTGTGCCCACCACGACGCACCAGCAGCGCGCAACCGGGGCTCCGCGCGCCGGGCACCACACCCAACGGAACCGGCGGCGCATTGGCGGCCAACGCGGTACCGCACAGGACGCCGGCGAACGCGGCACCGCGCAGCCATCGGGGAAGGTCAGGAAGGAAAGGCACGTCCCATCGTAGCCGACCGACGGGACGTGCGGCGAATCTCCCTTACGGCAGGTCCATCAACGGCCCGAAAGCACCCGGATGTGCCGCATCCTGGTAAAGCACCCCGGGCCGCATCGTGGCAACGCCAGCGGTAACCGTCTGGGTGGGACCGGAAGTCGTCACGATGTCCGGCAAGCCGTCGCCATTCACATCGACGACCTCGACCTGGAAGCCATCACCACCCAGCAGCGAGTAGGTCACTGGAGCTGCCAGGCTGGTTGTTGCCCCGGCCTGCTGCAGGAAGACCGTCAGGGACGAGTCGCCCGCAACGATGACATCCGGCAAACCGTCACCGTTGAGGTCCGCGACCTTGAGCGCGAACTCGCCGGTATGTGCCGGCAAGGGGCCATTGATCGCGGCCAGAAACTGGCCGGGATGTGCCGCATCGTTGAGCAGTACCGACAGTACCGGCGCATCGCCGCCGGTCGGGCCTGGATCGCCAACGACCAGGTCCAACAGGCCGTCGCCATTGAGGTCGGCGACCGCGATCAGGTTGCCGCCCTGAACGTAGGCATTCACGGTCTGGGTATAGACCGGCACCGCCGCGCCGAACGCAGCCGTGGCAGGATCGCTGCCGTGAAACAGCACCTTCACGCCCACCGCATCCACGAGCACAACGTCGAGCAGTCCATCGTCATTCAGGTCAGCCAGCTGCACCGTGGCCGCACCGCCGGTATAAAGCCCTACTGGCGCGGCGAACGTACCGCGCGTTGTCGGGCTCTGCAGGAACATCGACACCGGATAGTCCGCAACCACGAGGTCCGGGATGCCATCGCCATTCAGGTCGCCGACCGCAACTCCGGTGGCGCCTTGCGAGGCCAGATAGGACGGTGCGCCGAAGGTGCCGTGACCATCGCCGCTGTTGAGCACGACCGACACGAAGCCACCGTCGATACTCGAGGTCACAAGGTCCGGATAGCCGTCGCCGTTGACGTCGGCAACCGTGACCGTCGAGGGCGCAACGCCGTTGGGAGTGAGCAGCGGCGCTGCAAAAGTGTTCGCTGCGGCGTCGTGCAGGTAAAGCGAGATGTTGCCCGCCACCCCGTGACGGTACCAGGAGACGGTGGCCAGATCAGTCTTGCCATCACCGTTGAAGTCGCCGGCAACGAGACCGAAAGTACTAGTGACCGGCGTGTAGGGCTGGCAATTCCCCCAGCAGCCGCCCGAGTTACTGTCGTTGCAACCGGCAATCATGAAGGAAGTGGCGAGCAACGCCCCGATCGCTACGATGCGTGGCGCTCGTGTAAGAATCTGCGTACCCATGGCCTACTCCGTTTGACGCGTGAAGACGGTCAATTCGCTCGTATTATCGCGCACGGCGACCCGTACGAACGGACTAGTGCCTCATTTTGTGACGCACGGCATGCAGCCACTGCCCACTGCAGCCGAAAATACAGCTTGAGGCCCCACCCCCCTGAAACGCCTTGCGGACGAATCGGTTGACCGACCGCCAGCGGTGACGATCAGCGCCCGGAAATGATCTTCGCTTTGAGCGTCTGAAACTCGTCCTCAGTGAGAATTCCGCGCTTGCGCAGGTCATCCAGCCTGATCAACTCATCGTAGTAGTCAGGCCGCGCCTTTGCAGCGCTGACCGGCGGCGCCGGCATCACTACCGCGGCCGCAGGCGTGGCAACGGGCGCAGGCGCGACAGCAGTTGAGGCAGGCGCGAGGACCGGCGCAACGAGCGCGGGCTGCGTGCCCGACTGCACCAGTCGGAAGTCGTAGTCGATGGTCGACAGATGGCCGACCTGCAGCGTGTCCTCACGCACGGCAACTTCCACCGCCGTCATCCCCTTGCTACGGGCGAAGACATTGGCCTGCTCCATGACCGCCGCCCGCATCGCGGCGGTATCGGCATAGACGTGACCTGCATCTGCCCGCGAGAGCCGGTAGGTGTCGCTCGACAACCTGACCATCCCGGGATAGCTGCACGCACCGAGCAGGCCTGCAGCCATCGACAGCGTGAACCACCGGACCCAACGAGCCTTGCCCATACGCGCCTCTTTGCTTTGCCGTGATGTCGATCGAGCAGCATGCCCGCCCTGACGGTCAACCCTACACGGCAGTCCGACGATTGACGAATACGGAGAAGCACCGCCCCCCACAGCTTGCGAGCAGCGAGCACCCAAAGGATTCCCCAGGCCATAGCGCAAAGCTCACAGTTCACAAGCAAGCGCCGCTCCGGTCATTAAAACGTAAGAAAACTTCTGTTTAATCTGCATGTTGCGACGGGAGTTGAGTCTTCCCGGCAGGCAACGGCCTGCGCGGCGACGTCGGTCGCCCCTCACGCCACGTCGCCTCGCCCCCTGGCTATCCACGACAGAGCGGTACCCCGATGCTCCCCGACGTTCCTTACTCCATGTCCGATACGAGCCTCGACCGTCCACGCCGCGCGATGATTCGTGCACTGGAACTCGTCTCCGGCCAGCACGACATGCAGCGCGGCTATGATCGGTATCGCAGCAACGCGCCTGCGGGCAGCTCGTTCTTCGCCGACGGCGTAAGCCATTTCGGGGTGCGCCCGGATCTGGACAAAAGCGCACTGGGCCGGATCCCGGCCACCGGCCCGCTGTTGCTGGTCGCCAACCATCCCTTCGGCATCATCGACGGGCTGCTGCTGTGCTGGCTTGTCAGTCAGGTCCGGCGCGACTTCAAGATCATGCTCAATGGCGGCCGTTACGTTCCGGAGATGGGCGGGCATGCGATCGCGCTAGATTTCTCCGGCACCCGCCAGGCGCAGAAGACCAACGTCGCCGGCCGCACCGACGCGCGCCGTACGCTGGAGGGGGGCGGCGTGGTGATCATCTTCCCGGCGGGCGGAATCTCGACCTCGACCGACCGCTGGGGTCGCACGCCTGCGATGGACGTTGCCTGGCATCCGTTCGCGGCACAGCTACTTGCACGTACCCGCTGCCCGGTGCTGCCGGTATGGTTCGAAGGCCAGAACGGCCGACTGTTCCAGATGGTTAGCCACCTGAGCCTGACCCTGCGATGGGGGTTGCTGATTGGCGAAAACATGCGCCGCCTGCGCTCACCGGTAAGAATGGTCGTCGGCGACGTAAAGCCTTATGACGCTTTTCCCGAACATATCGATCGAGTGGCCCTGTCGGCCGAACTGTGTCGACTGACCTACGCGCTCGGCGGCATCGACACTGCCGTCACCGGCATTGCGGCCGACTGGCCGCCGCCGCTGCGCGCGAAAGCCCCGCCGCGCGAGCCGACGCGCGTGCGCTTGCTGCCGCGACTGCTGCGGCAGCGCGCCTGATGCGTTACCGAAGCGACCTGCACCGCTAGCGCGCAGCCTCCGCCCGCAAGCGGTCTTCGACGCGAAAGAAGCGCCGACCTAGCGTGAGCATCTCGGCATCGCCGGGGTGGTCGAGCGTCTCCACTGCCGAGATTCGCTTCGCGAGGGATAAAGCGTGCTCGTCGATGAAGTTCTTGAACTCAAGCTTGGCATTGCCCGGGCCCGCCAGCAGGATCGCACCGTAGCCCTCGAGCGCGGCGACGAGGCGGTCGAAATACACCTTGTCGACCCCCTTGTGGCCACTGCCGGTGATGTTGGCCTTGTGCTGCAGATGGTGCCCGGTGGCCCCCGCCGCCACGATCTGCGGTGGCGCATCGTCGGCATTGAACGTGAATATCTTGGCCTCGCGATGATCTAGCCAGACGACCGCGTGGAAGTGCGTGTTCATTAGGATTCCCCACTCTCAAATTGACCCCACAAGTGTGGTCCGCCGCCTGTCACCCGTCTGTAGGCATCATTCCTGCGATCTCAACCTGCCGCGCTACGGCGCTGCGGATCGAGCGCTGCAGCCCCGGCAAGCAGCCCGCTCGAATATCCTGAAAGCGACATAAATGCAGTCCGGCAAGGGGCAGGACGCCAAATCCGGGACGCGGCATGCCTTGGCGCTGCTCAGACGCCCCCCCGCGGCGGGTGAATTGTCTAGACTAAGGCCAAATTGCGCCGGCAGAATGCCGCCGACGCCACTCCAACCGACTCGATTCGCGTACAGCAGAGCATTGCTGCCGCCAGGGTGATGCGATGACCGTTCTCTCCCGCTTCTTCCAGAAGGCCCCCCCGCCGCCGCCGCCCACCGTCGAGCAGCGCATTGCCGCGCTCAGCACCGCCACGACCGAGACGCTGGTTCCGATCGCGTTGGGCACGGACGAGGAAGAAATGCGCATCGCGGCAGTCCGCATGCTGCCCGACTGCGACGCGCTGCGCCGGCTTGCCGGCCTCGCCATCGGCCCGGACGGCATCGCGACACCGACCGGCAGCACGCTGCGTCAGGCAGCCCAGACGCGCATGGCGCAGTTCATCGATCACGGCTCGCTGGACATCGCGACACTAGGCACGGAGCCGTCACAGCGCGGGGCATTGCTGGCGGTAGCGGCACTATGCGAGGACGACACACGCCTCCCCGGGATTATCGCCGGCATCACCGCCCCCGCGGACCTCTACAAGCTGGTCACCGACAACCCCTCCAGCCGGGTCCGCCAGCTGGCCGCGGCCGCTATTGACGACCCAGCGCTGCTACAGGAGCTGCTGAAGCGCGTTCGCGGCGCCGACAAGACCGTCTATCGTCAGATCAAGGACCGCTTTGCCGCCAGCGCGGCGATCGAGCGCGAAGCCGCCGAAGCCGCCCGCGAGGCCCTCGCGGTCTGCGCGGCCCTTGAACAACACAGTACCCGCTCCCACGACCCGCTCTACGCCGCTACGGTCGATGTGCTCGCCGCTCGCTGGGCGGCAATTGCCACCCGCCCCGCCGCGGACGTCGAGTCGCGCGGCCAGCAGTCCCTGCTGCGCTGCCGCGAGGTCATCGACGCGCATGCCCAGGCGCTCGCGCAGGCTGCGGCCGATAAGGCCGCCGAACAGGCAGCTGCGCTGGCCGCCGCAGAAGAGGCCGAGCAGGCGCGCCTCGCCGCCGAACAGGCGGCCGTCCAACAAGCCGACGAAACCGAGCAAGCAGCAGTGGCGACAGACGAGGCACAGGTACAAGCCGCGCAGGCGCAGTCCGAGCAGCGCAATGCCGATGAACAAGCGTTCCGCAAGCTCGGCGGCCTGATCCGACTCGCCAAGGACGTCCTGCAGGCCGGCAACACACGCAAGGCCTCGACGCTGCGACGCACGATCGAAGAACAGTGGCCGACCGTCACGCCCGTGCCCCCCCACCTATCCCGCAGCCTCCAGCAGCTCGATTCCAAACTGACCGAACTGCGCCAGTGGAAGGACTTCGCCGTCGGACCGAAGCGCATGGAGCTGGTCGAGGAAATGGAGTCGCTGGTCGGCTCCCAGGATGAACCGAAGGCACTGGCCGAACGCATCCAGGCCGTGCAGCAGGAATGGCGCACCCTCAACAAGGGCATCGCCAGCCCTGCGCCCGAGGAAGAGGAACGCTTTCAGGCCGCGCACAAGGCCGCCTTCCAGCCGTGTCGGGAGTACTTCGCCACGCAGGCGAATATCCGCCGCGAGAATCTGGAGCAGCGCAAGCGTGTGCTTGAACGCATCAAGGCGTTTGAGATAACTCAGGCAGACGAATCTGCCGACCGGCGCACGATCCTCGACGTACTGCGCGAGGCCCCGCGCGAGTGGCGCAGCCACGGGCCGGTCGACCGCGAGGCGGCCGCCCCCGCCCAGGCAGAGTTCGATGCAGCCCTCGACCGGCTGCGTGCGCAGCTCAATGCCTGGCACGACCAGAACGCCGCCAACCGCCAGGCGCTGATCGCGCAGGCGCGCCAACTGGCGACCCTTGAGGACAGCTCGCAGGCGATTGACGGCGCAAAGCGCCTGCAGGCGCAGTGGCGTGATGCGGGGCCGCTGCCGCGCGAGCAGGACCAGGCACTGTGGAGCGAGTTCCGCGAACTGTGCGATACGATCTACCGCAAGCGCGAAGAGGCCTTCACGCAGTTCGCTGCCAGCCTCGAGGCGGGGAAGGCGCAGGTCATCTTGCTGTGCGAAAGTATCGAAGCGGCGACGAAACTCGCGCCACCGAGCCGCTCCGAAGGCAGCGCAAAACTGCTCGAATGGCGCACGGCCTCCGATGCGATCGGCGACGTGCCGCGCGCCGATGCACGCGCACTTCGTGACCGACTGGAGCGCGCGCTATCGCAGTACGAGGCGCTGCTGGGACAGCAGGGCCGCCGCGACGCGGACGCCGCCGTATCCAACCTGTTTGAAGCGGCAAGGCATGTGCGCGCCTACGAGCGCGCGATCGATCAGAATGCCGATGAAGCCGAGCACGGCGCACTCAAGAGCGCCGCCGAAGCCTTCATCGCGGCCGTTCCGCGCTGGCCGACGGGAGGCCAGCAGGCCGTCCGTCAGGCACTGCTGCGGGCTGATGCGGCCAACCCCGACGGCGGCAGCCGCGAACGCGACCTGCGCATGCTGTGCATCCGTGGCGAGTTGTTCGGCTCCACGCCGACGCCAGCGGAAGACGAGGCGCTACGTCGCGACTACCAGATGCGACATCTGATGCAGAGCATGGGACAGGGCAGCCAGACCGACGAGCGCGACTGGGATTCAATGCTGCTCGAATGGGTCGGCATCCGCGCCATCGGCACAGAAGCTCACGCAGACTTTGAGCGTCGCTTCCAGCGATGCCTCGCCAAGCGGCCGGCGAAGTCTACCGACGACTCACCGTTCCGCAATCATGACGGCCAGGATCGCGTGCGCAAGGAGCGCGATTCCGGGGATCGGGGTGGCCGCCGCGACGGCCGTGCCTCGCCATCGGCTGGCCCGCGACGCTAGGGCGCCAACCAGGCCCACCGCGGGCTTTCGCCAATCGCCAGCAGCCAGGAAAAATGACGGGGTAGCACCCTACCCCGTCATATCCAGAGCCTCTCAAAGAATCAATTCGACCCTAGCGCTTCGCCGTGAACGGTGTCGCGCAGTCAAGGCCCGTCGACACCGCGGCGCTCGTCAGCACCGAGGTATCGGGATAGCTATATGCACCGCCAATCGCGCTGGACGGCGTGATCCCCGCAAACCATTGCACCAACGCCTCGTTCTGCGGGTGATAGGTATAGCCGTTCATCAGCGTGGGGATGGTGGCATTGGGAAGCCCCTCCAGGACATCACCGACCTCCAGATTGTTCTGACACAGGCCATTGGGCCCCACCCAGATCGGTGTCGAGTTATTGACGAACGGGTCGTTAAAGGCTTCCGACAGTTCGTGCGAAAGCGCTGTGATGTCGGAAAAGCCGCCGCCAAAGAGTCCCGGGGAAATCCACGACGCGTAGTTCATCACGTAATGACGCTCCCGCCAGCCATTGGAGGCGTCGCCCGGCTCGACGTCATACGTATGGTAGCCCAGCACACAGCAGCTGCCGTCTGCCGGGTCGAACAGGAAGGTGTTCGCGAACAGGAAGGTCGAGAGGTCCGTAGCTTTGACATCGCCCGACACCTCGGCTGCCCCCATTACCGTCGTAACATCAGTCGGGGTTGACGGAAAGAGCGCGGACGCGAATACGCTCTCGTTCACCAGCACATAGCGAAGCTGTCCGGTCGCGGCGTCGACATTAAATGAATAGGTACCGCGAATCAGCACCATCGTCCGTGGCGCCGTGACCACCGGCACCAGCACCGTATGCCAGCCAGCACCTGCGGTGTTGTAAAACTCGGCCCTCTGCACCGCATCGGTGTACTGCGTCCGCCGCGAGCTTGAACTGTAGTTGGTTGGAGAGAAGATAGGCGACGCGAGCACGTTGGAAATGTACGGCGTGGGGTCGAGGATCATCCGTACCTTGACGCCATCTGCCCGGGTAAAAAAGCGCGGACTACCGTCGAAATTCCGCAGGTCAATGATCACGGGCACGATCGGCGCGCGAACCCGGGTAACCAGCGCATCGTCACCATCGCCGTGGTCACGGGTACCGACCGGTGAACGGCCGACCATCGAGTACTGCCAGGTAAATTGCGGGGCCGCGCCAAATGGCGTCACCGACAAGCCCGGAAAATAAAAATAGCTGCTGAAATTTGGCAGCGTGTCGATGCCCAGCATGGAGCCATTGAAATGCGTCCCAAGAACTCCCGTCCCATCCGCTGTGTTACCCAAATGCAGGGTGTGCGGCTTCATCTTCAGGTTGAAACTGTCGTCGACCTGATCTGATTCGAGCGCCAGCGACGATTGTGAAACGAGTGCGCCAAGTCCAATAAGAACCAGCCACAACGTGCGTCTCGCATAGAGTTTAAGAAAAGCCATTGGATTTCCCTTTCGTTTTTGTTGCCACTTCCTTGCAGCGCAGACGGCTTAGCCCTGGCCAAGCGATCGAAAACGACTATCCGTCGCGTCTGGCCGGAGTCGCCTAGCGGAAAACGGCACGGGAATTTCTGGGTGTTGCCTCGCGTACGCGTGCAACAGCGCGAGTCGGAAATAGCGCCAGGCGGCGCGAAACCGACACCGCGGAGGTGTGGACGCAGCATGCGAAGCAACACTGCGCCTGTGTCGCGACTCCATTCGACTTCACCAGCGGTTCGATGCTACGCCCACGAAGGACGCGCTTGGCGACAAATTTTTCCGTAGCACGCACAGGCCTACTCCTGCCCGTCGCACGACTTCGACAGAACAGCAGCGCCCGGCCAGGCCAGGCCAGGCCAGACCAGACCAGACCAGCCGCACTGCAACAACGAGCACCCGAAGAGACCCTGGCTAAAGACCATCGGCGCAGCAGTCACTCCATCTGCGCGCGAGCGAATCAGTTCCCCTATCCCCGCTTTCAACGCATAGCGCTTGCCTTCGTCGTGACATTCGGTACCTTGTGAGCATGAGGATCTTTCCCTGCGAGGCACGATGCCTATCGACGACCTGATCACCCGCAGCCTCCGCATCGAAACCTGCTACGGCAGCATGCGGCCCGCCAAGGTTGTTGGCCTTGACGGCAGGGGCCCGCGACCGGGCGGCCTCAGGAATGCACCGCTAAAAATGCTGGGTCTGGCGGGCCCACTGGGAACCCGTAGCGGCGTATTCGCGGACGTACCAGACATCTTCTACGGCAACCCGAATGACGAATGCGTTTGGAACGCCATTCCGGCCGCCGCGCCTGAGCCAATCGTTATCGCGCTGGCTACCGCACAGGAAATGGCACTAACGCTCACCACCGGCTACGAAGGCGAAGGTGGCAAGGCGATGAACTACCAATCTCTGGGCGATAATTTCGACGGTCAGGGCATGTCGTTCGGACTGATCCAGTGGAACTTCGGCCAGAACACGCTCGGCCCGCTGCTGCTGAAGATGCTCAACGCTGATGCGACGGCGTTCGAGGCCTGCTTTGGCAAGGGAACCGACTTCGCGACGCTGAAGACCGCCCTAGAAGGCAGCAAGCAAGCCGACCAACTCGCCTGGACCGCGGCAGCAATCAAGACCAACCGCCTGGCATGGCAGTCTGCCTTCCGCGCCGTCGGCGCGAACGACACGTTCAATCGCATACAGCGCGAACAGGCGGCAGGCCAGTACCACCCCATCGTGGTCAATTCGGTCGAATCGCTACGAGGGATCTCCCCAGACCTCATGAAGACGATTGAATTTCGCAGTTATGCCGCACTTTTTGATACCGCCGTGCAACAAAACGGCACGGTCGCGGCAGCCGCAGCGATCAAGGCCAGGGTCACCAAGGAGAAACCGACGACGCAGATCGAACTGCTAAAAATTGCAGTCACGGAGCGTGCCCGCAAGGCGAATGATCGCTGGGTCGCCGACTGCATGAGTCGGCGGCTAGGCCTGCTTGCCGGGGAAGCGGTCAAGGCGACGGAACACGAGATCACCGCCACACGCAACAACCCGGGCTTCTCGCTTATCGCCAGTTACGGAACCGCCAATGTCGCCGGCTTTTAGCATTTGGCTGGCGCTGGCGCTCACCGCGTGTGCGGCGGTATCTGCTGCAGACGCACCCACGACGCCGCCGATCGCACCGTTCGAATGCAGCGGACAAGTCTGCGGCTTCAACGTCCTCGCCGCCTCGCTCGTCACCGCTCCTTGCGAGGGACGCTCGTTGCTCGTCGCCTACAGCCAAGCCAACGGGTCCGCACTGGTGCAGTGTGCAGATCCAGCCAGGACTTCTGACAACCTCGTCTACGTATTCGATAGAAGCTCCAGCGGCGGCCCCGTTTACGAACTCGAAGGCGCCCGTTACGTCACCGCAGCGTTTCTGCTGCAGGCTGCGACCGAAGGTGTACCGGACCGCTTCGGCGCCGTGCCGCTATGTCGCGTAGCAGGCGCGGCGGTCAGCGGCGAGCTGACTTTGCTGATCAAGGAGCCCAACAGCGGCAACAGCAGCCCCTACTGCTATCGCCTCTATCGGGTCGCCCACAGTGCCGGCCGGGTCGCCGTTGTGGTCGAAGGCGCAACAGCCCCTGCACCGGCCGCAAACGGCCGCGTACGGTGGGCCAAACTGACCGCACGCCTGCTGCCTTACATGAACAACGCCGTCTCGCCTGTCGCGAGCGCGGCCAAGATCGGCGTCGCTAAGGCACGTCTGTACACGCGTCCTGAGGCGTCGGCGACCACACGCATGTATCTGACCCGGGGCGACGCGGTGACCCTCCTGGCCGCCGACAGCGGCACCGGCTGGAGCCGCGTCCGGTACACCGGCAAGTCCGGCAAGCCCATCGACCGCTGGATCCGCACCGCGCAACTCACACAGTAGCGCACACCCGCCAGCGGCGGGCGTGACGGTTACTCCCCAAGCCGCGCAAAACGTGCAATCGATAGTGCGGCGGCCTCACACCCGTCACGGCAA